>ERZ1026986.678-NODE-678-length-11971-cov-9.461984_pt1 | contig 11971 bp, 9 predicted proteins | sample MGYA00519455_ERZ1026986 | MGnify/ENA primary metagenome ERZ1026986 (study PRJEB26926, sample SAMN06164548) | human gut metagenome | biome: ENVO:00009003; feature: ENVO:2100002; material: ENVO:00002003 | host: Homo sapiens | place: USA | collected 2012 ...
ATGCTCGACATCGTAATTTTCTTTAATTAAAGCTATGCCTTTGAATTGAAAAAGGTACTGAAACGCTTCTTTGGCACTTAGATTATGTTTATTGGCAAATTCATTTACACACGCAACAGTAAAACCAATTTTTCTTTTTTGTTCGCTCATTCAAAAGCTCCTTATTATTCTGTAATGCCTGCCTATAAGATAACTAACAGTATATCACACTTCACATTTTTTTCCATGCCTCCTGTAACAGAAAAAGCAGTAACTTTTTATCAGCGCAGATAATTTCTCTAAATCATCCAGATTATAATCCTGATAAAGTTCTCATCACCAGATCTACATCTTTGTTCTCCAGTTCCTGAATAATGTGCAGGTATGTTTTCTGTGTTGTAGTCATACTTGCATGCCCCAGTCTACGCGCAACACTGGCAATGGACACTCCTGCAAACAATAATAATGAGGCATGGGTATGTCTGAGTCCATGTATGGAAATCTCAGATATCCCACATCTTCTGCAATGCCTGGTAAGCACATCATTCACAGTAGAATTGTAAACCTTTGATTCTCCCACAAAAACAGGTTGATCCTGCGGAAGTGTTTTGGTTAGTTCTGAGAATTTTACAACAATCTGCCAGTCAATCTGAATTTTTCTCACAGAAGATTTATTCTTCGTTGGAAGGAAACCACCTTCACCTTTATAATCCCAGGTTTTGCTTATTGACAGCGTCTGCCTGCCAAAATCAAAATCTGCCGGAGTAATCGCCAGAGCTTCTGAAAATCTCATTCCGGTTTTTGCAACAAGAAGAATAAACCAGTCCCAGTTTGGCTCTTCCTTAATATCCAGATCAGCGATCAATGTATGAAGTTCAAACTGATTCAGATATTTTATTTTCTTGGCCTTGGGAGTTTTTCCCTTAATGATGGCTTTTCTGGTCGGATCTCGTTCTATCATTCCTTCATCAACCGCATCCAGAATAGCACCTTTCAGCTGATGATGAAAATCCAGCGTAGTCTGTCTCTCATGCTCCCTTGCATAATCATTTAAAAGCTGCTGATATACTGTTCTGGTCAGCTCTGACACCCTCAGTTCAGGCACCAGCTTCTCCACCCACCTCTGTGTCATCAGATATTTTGCCATAGTTGCTTCACGAATTGCACCCTTTTTATATACATCAATCCACTGTGCATAATACTGCGAAAACAGTACATTGTTATTTGTATCATTTGACATAAGCATTCTCCATTTCCGAAATTACCTGCGCTGATATTCACAATGTAATAACTATAGCAATTCTGCAAATGGAGCGGATAAATTTGATAGATTTATGCAGTCATAAGAAGAGGTTTTATCTCTTCGTCCAGAGTTTTCTTCAATTCTGCCATCATGCGATTATAAAATTTATACTTCGGCAAAGCCGTTTCCTGTGCTTCTTTGTAGCTAGTATAATCAACAGTTGCCTTAATTGCCGTTTCATTGGGGATTTTCCCATTTCTGTAATGGATTGCCGCATACATCACATCATCCTTTGACGCATACCATTGAATACAGAAATCAGAGATAACTTTTTCCACACAGTCTCGTTTCATATTCTCAATAATGTTAAGGATAGACTTTCCTCTGTACTTTCTGTCATCTTTCTCAATATCTGCAATCAGATTTGACATAAGGTCTGCTACTTTTTCATTATCTTTGCGAAGCTCCGCCACGTACTGTTTTACTTCTTCCAGCTTTTTCAGCCGTTCCTGTGGTGTAATTTCCTCATCCTCCTCTGTAGGAGTTACAATATTCTGGATCAGGTTAATAATATATTCGTAATCAATCTTGGTACTGCTGTATGCCATCAATTCATAATCCTGATCCACCTGTGTATCACCGGAATCTGAATCCCCATGATCTTTGGAATCACGAATCTCTTCCATTACATTTTTATAATGACCTGCATAATCCTCATATTCTGTCTCTGTAATTCCATACGTTTCCAACATACTGTCGTCATACTTTGTAAAAGATTTCATCTGTGCAAACAGGCTGTCAAACTCCTGGAACATTTTTGCAAAAATTTTCTTCTCTTTCATGGACATGCCTGGAATGTCCGAAGGCTTCTCAGCGCAGATTTTCAGTGCAGAAAGTGCTTTACGAAATGCAGGCTCTACTTCATCCCATTCTGCCAGCAACGCTGTCTCTGTACTTCCCGCAGAATACAATTTCACCGCATTATCCACACACTTCTTAAAGAGCTTTGGTGCCTGAAAAGTTACAATCTGTCCATATGTCTTATTGGTGTCATAAATACGGTTAGTTCTTGAAAAAGCCTGAATCAGATCATGCGGTCCCATAGGCTGACGATCAATAAAAATCGTAGACATACATGGTGCATCAAAACCTGTAAGCAGCCTGTCTACCACAATTACCAGATCCAGCTGTTCTCGTCTGCTCTTAAATCTGGCATCTTTTCTGGCAAGACGTTTATTCAGATTGGCATTATAGCTCTGTATCTGGGACATTTCATATTTGGTTCCAAACATATCATTGTAATCATTCAGGGATTTCTGCATTTTTTCCTGATTCACATGGGAGCCTTCTTCATTTTCGGTAACAGAATAGGTGATGGCGAATTTAGGAAAATCCGGAAGCACCTGTCTGATTTTCTCATCGATCACAAGTGAAGTTTCTCCATTCTTTACTCTGGTAAGCAGCTCATAATATTTCTGTGCAACCTGAATGGATTTGGTTGTAAGCATGCACTCATATGTCATTCCCTTTCCATTCTGGAGGCCTAATTTATAATAGGATTTGTTTAAAATCACATCCAACACCTTTAACATATGCGCTTCATTGTCATACTGGCTGCTGTCCGTCTCATCTGTCATATTTTTAGGACCATTATGCTCAACCTGAAATCCCAGAACCGCCTTGTCATGAATTGCATTCTGTATGGTATAAGAATGGAGACATTTTCCATATAATTCTTCTGTTGTTCGTGGCAAATCGCCCATCTGTGGATATGGGTTCTCTGCGAAACGTGGAGTTCCGGTAAAACCGTACCATAAAGACCTGCCAAAGAAACGTTCCAGTTCTCTCTTTGTTTTCGGTGTCACTGCCCTGTGGCACTCATCCACTACAAAAGCAACCCTCAAATTTTTGATTTTATCAAAGTCCGGTGTTCCTTCCTGCAGTCTTTTACTTATGAGAATCTGCATTTTCTGAATTGTCGTTACAATCACCTGACGGTCAGCCGATTTTAATTTCTTTTTTAAATCATTTACATTATCTGTTTCATCCACATCTACCAGATCATTATTTGCATATGCCTGAAATGCCATAGTTGTCTGTGTATCCAGATCTTTACGGTCAATGAGAAAAATTGTCTTATCAATACTTGGAATATCCATCAAAAGATTTCTTGTTGCCTTATAGGATGTCAGTGTTTTTCCCGAACCGGTTGTATGCCATACAAAACCGGATTCTCCGGTTTTTGAAGCTTCACGTATAGACTCAATGGCATGAATCTGATATGGTCTGAGCAAAATCAGCCGTCTGGCATCTTCATCCAGAACTGTGTATCTGGCAATCATTTCATGAGCCTGGGGAATACGGAGTACACTCTTTGCAAAGCTGAGATAATCTGAAACAGGATTATTCTTTCTGTCTACCCATCCACTCATAAATTTTGGATTTAACTCTGTATCCCCTGCTGCCGCAAAATATCTGGTATCCACACCGTTACTGACTACAAACATCTGCACAGCTGAGAAAATCCCGGTAAATTTACCCTCACCAATATATTTTTTTATCTGCCAGAATCCGTCCATGTAAGAATGCTGTTTATTCTTCAACTCAATATGTATCATGGGAAGCCCATTAATCATAAGAGTTACATCAAATCTTCTGTCCCGCACATCTGTGGAATCCTCATCATCTGATTTCAGTGCTTTATACTGATTAATCACTTCATAAACACTAGAACCGCCTGCAATATGCTCATGGTTCATCACTACAAGATGCAACTTTTCCATATCCCGCTGTACATGAACCATTACCTTTCCATTCTCACCTACCAACCATTCCCCTGCTTTATAAAATGAGGAAAACTGCAACTGGTTCTTTACCTGTTCAAATTCAGAGTCAGAAAGTCCCTCTCCATCCAGTCTGTCCTTATTATTCTGCTCCAGAATATATCTGAAATTCGCCCACAGATCCTCCTCCGTCTTTAAATCTTCTCGGTATGTCCACTGGGAATCTCCGTAAATTAGCTGTTCTATTAGTTTTTTCTCTATCATTGACTCTAATTCTGACATATTTTTCTTCTCCTTTGTGTTTCGTGTGGATAGTTGGATGGTTGAGATGAGAAATTGGCTTTCGCTGGTGAAGAGTGATGAGGTGGTCGAGGTTGGAGAAATGCTCTCCTATTTTTGCTTGTTCATCAAATGATGGTACTTCAAAAGTAAGATTTTCAAGTACACCTTGACTAATGTTTTTATTCGCACTGTTGGTTGCTTGAGCCATTATTTGATTTCGTACTTTTTGAGTTCCAAATATATATTTTTTAAAATCATTATTTAGTCCATATTCATCCCTAAAACGAATAATAAATCCTGAATAAGTTGTATTTTCAAGGGTTTCTGGCACCAATGCTGCCTCACCAACTCCTTCCAGTTTTACTGAGGAACGAACAAATAATACATCTCCTTTTAGCAATGAATATTCTAACAATTGTTTTTCTGTAGCATCAGCTAATTCCAATTTGTTAACATCAATTACATTGTTTCCAAAGATATTTTGTAAGTTAATAAAGGGAAACCCATGTCCCATAGCCTCTTTAGAAAAGTTCATTCCGTTCTTCAATGAACCAAGTTCCCCCAACTTACGCTGTTCCCAATCCTTAGTATACCCTTTAAATCTAATCTTTGGATTTTCCATACAAATCACCCCTCAATCATATCAATATAACGATTTAACGATGCCATTATATTTTCATCGGACGATGTCAGGTCTTTTAACAAATTCACAAACTCACCTTCGACCTTTCCTATCTCGTCATCTGTTTTTTGCATATCCTCGAGCAGACCATTTATATCGACTTCCTCTTCCTTTTCAAAATTGTCTACATATCGCGGTATGTTTAGGTTGAAATCATTCTTTTCAATATCATCAAAGCTTGCCAGATAGGATTCTTTGTCTACAGTTTCTCTTCTGTTATACAAATCCATAACTTCATCAATATGCTCGTCTGACATTTCGTTTTGTTTTTTGCCCTTAATGAACTTCTTTGACGCATCAATAAACAGTACATCTCTGCCATCTCTATGCTTTTTAAGTACAACAATGCATGTAGGAATAGACGTATTATAAAATAAATTAGCCGGCAATCCTATAACCGCATATATGTTTCCTGAACGAAGGAGCTTTTCTCTTATTTTTCCCTCTGCTGCACCTCTGAAAAGCACTCCATGTGGCAAAACGATGGCCATTGTTCCATTGCTTTTCAGATGATAAAGTCCATGAAGTAAAAATGCATAATCAGCCTTTGATTTTGGAGCCAAAACACCATATTCTGAAAATCTTTCGTCCTGTAAAAAACCTGATGCAGCACTCCATTTTGCAGAATACGGCGGATTCATAAGTACCATATGAAAGTCAGTTTCCTCACCAGTTGGCCAGTCTGCATCAAGAGTATCTCCATGATGCAGATTCTGATTCTCCGCAGCTACATCATGCAGGAACATATTCATCCTCGCCAGATTATATGTAGACATGTTCAGTTCCTGTCCATAATACTTTATATAGTTTGTATCACCTTTATAGTATCTCTTTGCGTTAAGAAGCAGCGAACCTGAGCCCATACATGGATCATAGATTGACAAACCTTTCACATTCTCCTGTCCTGTTATTGCTATTCTAGTAAGAATTTTTGATACTGCCTGTGGTGTATAGAATTCTCCCGCCTTCTTACCGGTCTCTGACGCAAACTGTCCTATCAGATATTCATATGCATCTCCAAGTATTTCACCATCGGAATTGAGCAAATCCGCCTGGTCTATTACTTTTATCAGTTCTGCAATTGTATCACTTTGTTTCTGGTCTCCCGCTCCAAGCCTGCTTGAATACAAATCAATGTCGGAAAACAAATCCACAAACAACTCTCCGCTCTGCTCAATATTATTGAATGCTTTCTGTAATTGCTCACGATTAAAGCAATTATTCCTTGCATCCTCTGCAAAACATGTATATGTAAGCTCAGGCTCAATTACATATTTACGATCCTGCTTTAATTCATCAAGCAAATCATTAGCATATTCACCCTTCAACTCATTTTTATATGCCTCAAGTGCCACCTTGAGCGATTCCGGTTTCTCATCATTTATCAAATCATATACTCTAATCAAAAATGAATCTGATAGGTATTTATAGAATACAATTCCCAAAAGATAATTCTTATATTCATTCGCATCCATTTTAGAACGAAGTACATCAGCGCCACTCCAAAGTACACTGATTAAATCCTTACTGTTTTCCTGTTCTGCCATTAATTGTTTCCTCCGAACTTCTATAATCTTTTGCTTTAATATTACACTCCACTTACCTCTTCCGCAAGCTTCCTAACCTTACCTGCATCCGCACACTGATAGCAGTTCTTCACCGTTTCATCATACGAGAAATCCACTGCATTGCCCGCTGCTGTCACATCACACTTCCATGAGCCACACGAACTGTGCACCTGCGTAATTCCCGTGTATTCGATAAGCTGTCTCACATTGGTATCATTCACGCCGCTTCCGGCCAGAATCGTAATATCTTTTCCATATTGATTTTGAAGATGCTTAAGCTGTTTTCTGCCATCCCATACATTTGCTGCGCCACCGCTTGTGAGAATACGATCTGCGCCAAGCCTAATAAGCCTCTCCGCTGCACTGTCCTGATTATCTATGCAGTCAAAGGCGCGGTGAAACACAGCCTCCATGCCATACTCATGAATGAGCTCTATCATTTCCTTCGTGCGCTTTTTGTCAAGCATTTTTTCCTCTGTCAGAAATCCAAACGCAATACCGTCTGCTCCATGCTCTAAAAGAATTTTTGCATCCATAAGCATAATGTCGTATTCTTCATCCGAATAGCAAAATCCGCCGCCCCTTGGACGAACCATTGTCACTACCGGTATATTGCATTTTTCCTTTGCATATATTAAATTGGCGAGTGTAGGTGTCAGCCCTCCCATATATAGGGCACTGTTCAGTTCAACCCTGTCCGCACCATTTTCATATGCTGTTTTCACATCCGAAAAGCTGCCACAGCAGATTTCAAGCATCGGTTTCATCATACTTTCCCACTCTTTCCGCTAAAATAAGGCTTAACCTTCACACAATACATGTGTGACCGACAATAATTACATAAAACAGTTTTACGATAATCAATATTCATTGACCACAATCTCGAATACTCCGTCCTCATTAATTTTTAACCTCAATGACTTAACATATTTATTGTAAAAATCCTTCATTTCTCGCTCTGTCGATGTAATTTTAGTCCTCTCGTATATCTGTCTTGTCATCTCCCAGCCATTCTTTCCGACAATATCATTTGTCAGATTTTTCAATTCATTTATCATGACTTTTTTCTTTAAATCACTTGCATTTCCTGTATAGAAATCGTCTATTGAACAGTGAAAAATACATCGTTTTGTAAGTGCATCCTTGATTGACTGTCCGCACTTGCTATATTCGTACATCACGAGGAAATGAGCATCCTTTACAGATGAAATAAGTCCCCAGTAATCCGAATCACTTGAGCACAAAATAAACGAGTCTATGTTGTCCTTATAATATGCCTCACACACTCCCGCAGTCATCTTTATATCAACAAGCGACTTCCGGTCTGTCACACGCTCCACCTCCTCATGGAATACAGGGATATGTATGAATTTTTCCAGCCAGTCCCATCCACAGGATGTATGATAATCATCATAGAGTATAATTTTTTCTATTTTGGACATTTGCTCAGAATTTAAGTTTTTTAATACTCCATACAGCTTGTATACATCAGAATTTTCACAATCCACAACTATCACAACACGCATGCTTTCACGGATAAACTCATATATATTTTCCTTTGTATCTTCCACTGCATCCCTGTATTTTGAACCGTCGTTGAAATAATCACCATGCTGTCTGTATATTGTCTTTAAAATCCTTCCGTCAGAATTGAGCAAATTTCCCCTGCCATCCGGGCGCCAGTGGATATACATCCCATATGGATACTCTTTTCTGTGCTCTTTATAGACAGTAAACTCTGCCTTTAGCTTCTTTGGCTTTTCATAATCCACTATGACAAACAAATCCCTGATATACTCCCATTTTATCCAGTCTGGGAAAAGCTTTTTACATGCATCCACGTGCTCATTTATCAGCTTGTTAATATGTACGCAATACTTGTCAGCCGATGAATTATACAATATAATATGCACTTCCCAGCTCTCAAGCTTATTTATATTCTCTGCATCAAACCACTCCATCCTGTTTATATTACCCAGATTATATTTTATTTCATTGTCTGTTTTTTTATAGTTGCGCAGCAGACCTGTACGCGCCTTACACAGATATCTGAGTATCCTCGCATTTTTATTTTCTCTTAAGCTGTTTAAAAGCTCCACATACTCATCACTGCACATATGATCAAGTATCTCATTTCTGACACCTATAAGATACGACAGAATCGTCACAAGCTCATATTTCTGTACTGTTTTATATTCCTTTTCCTCTGTAAATTCAGAATCCAACGCATATGCTTCTTCATCTGTTTCTTGTATCACATCATTAACTTCATCAATATCTGATTTATTTATTTCAATATCTGCCAACTCTATTCCCCCTTCATTTTCAAGATATATTAAAATTATATCATATGTTGCACTCTTTGTATTGTTAACATTTACTTAAATCTATATTATTTGCCATTTTCTCCTACACATGCTACAATACCTTTGTCCGGATTAATGGTGATTATTATCAGACACTTTTTAGTAGACAGCGAAAATGTCAACGACAACTGGCTGATGCTGTTTGATATGGCAGATGAGGACGACGAAATCGTAGTTTTTTACACAAAAAAATCACCTCACATGTCATACATGTCAGTCATCAGGCTTATGGAAAACAACAGTATTAATGTACGATTTGAGGAATGCTATGAGGGAACGAATGCCCTCGATTTTCAGCTGGTATCCTATATGGGTTATCTGATGGGACACAACGATTCCCTCAGTGAAAGCACATGTGAACATACATCAGGCAACACTGAAATACAAGATAACACAAAGCCATATAATGATAATTCTTCAGCTACTCATATCGTTGCAAACACAGCAGATGTATCAGCAGCCTCATGTGCTGATGAGTACATCATAATGAGCAATGACACAGGCTATGACCCTGCTGTAAGATTCTGGAAAGATAAGGGATTCGCTGTACGCAGATTCAATGTAAATTTCTGCAAACAGGCTGTCCAGCGAAGAAAAAACATCAAGTATCAGGTAGTAGCAGATATTCCATCCAGGGAAGATAACGTCAATAACAATATCAATACCGATACTGATACTGATACCGATGCTATCACCGCAAAGTCTTACAATCTGAATGAACTTATCGATGGCAATCATAGCAGCTATACAGACAGTGAACCGTTAGGTGATGAGCTTGCAACTAACGATGACTTACCGTCAAGTGATAAGCTTATGACTAATGATGACTTACCATTCACTGACGAACAGACACCTCATAACGGTTCTGGTAACAGCTCAAATAAAAACGAAGCAGATGAGGCTAAATTCTCAACGGACAGCATTGATACATCAGATATTTCTGAAGTATCGGCAGTATCCGAAGACTTCGACCATTTTGAGGTAGATTCTTTCCTAAACTGCATGGGAAAAGACAATCTGCTCAAGCTTCATGAGACGCTGGTTCATGTTTATGGTATGAAACAGGGTCAGACAATTTATAAAACCATAAAAGACAAATCCTACTCTTTTACGCCTGAAAAGCTCACGCGTAAAAAGAAGGTAGAGCGTTTTACAGGTATAATTTTCGCACACAGTGATATTAATGATCCCGGAAATTTTGTTGATTTTCTTGAAAAAAACAAGAATAAAACAAAGAATCTCAATGGCATAAGATCTGCCATCACAAAGAGCTACGGTGAAACAGATGGTCTGAAATATTACAGCCTTTTCAAGCCATATTTCAAAATTATATCTGCACTGAAATAACGCCCTTTATTTTACAACAGAAAGGTAATCCGGATAAAACAATTGAGGCACGGAATTAATACTCCGTGCCTCAATTATGTTATTTATTTGATATATTAAACCATATCTTCTTGTTTCTACCGAGACTTTCATAAAACGGTTCTCTTGCAACAAGAAAATCAATAATTACATTCGTATCAATCAATACTACCATATCTTTCCTTTCTTGCGGCTTCCAACTCTACATCCGGATCAAAGTCATCCGGCAAATATTTTTTTGCCTCATATCTTGTCGCTACCAGTTCTTTAAACGCATGCATTTTTTCATCGGATTTCTGAGACGGATAAATAACACTGGTATATGTTTTCTTTGGTATTAATCGTTGAATCACTTCGAGTAAAAAACCTACATTATCATCGGACATATCCTGAATCATCCGAACAGCCTGCTCCTGTAACATAGTCATGTGATACACCGCCTTTCCTCATTACCTTACAAAAATTATCATTTCTTGATTTAATTATAACCTCTTTACACTAATTTCTCAATCAATATTTACTTTATGACAATAGCCAATTTTGGAGCTTCCATATAAAACAATGCTGGAAGAAGGATGGTGTTTACGAATAAAGCTCCTGCAAAGAATTGATGCGGTTTAGGCTTTTGTGTCAAATTTTCTCTTTTATGCGATAATATCTTTAAATGACTGTTTTTCGGTCATATTCATAAATTTATCCAGATTTACAACATTTTCGTTGAATAACATCAGCATCTGTCTGCCATCAGCCCATGGATACAGCCGGTCGGCATGAAAATGTCCAAAGGCCCATCTCTTATAATCCAAATTAAATTCTATCTCGCCCAGATACCTTTCCATGGTTGAATCAACCGTGCTCTGATCAAGTCCTGCAAGAAATAAATCTGTTGGTTCATATGGATATGGGCATGTATGCGAAAGTACTAAATCAAACGGTGCCTCGTTTCTGCACAAATTCCTTCCGAGTTCCATTTCTTTTTCATCTAATTGCTCATCCTTATACCACGTCAAATGTCTGGCTAGACGATAGTACTTGTCCACGCTGTAAGCACCGGGCAGAGATAAAGTTTTATAAGACTTAAAATTATATACTGCCGGTCCGTCTGCTAAATACTCAATGTGAGGGAATTCTTTCTCAACAAATATGGAACCATCATATTTTGATATTGTTTCCCATCCATCAGGATTTTTGTCCATAACCGTTTTTACTCTGGCTTCATGATTTCCTCTTAGACATATAAAGGTAAATGGCAGTTTTGAAAGCTCTGATTTGAATTTATGATCTCTCTGACCAGTGAGAGCAAAATTTGCACCAACATCACCAAGTAGAATCATATAGTTTTCTGATGAATCCAAACTCAATCTTTCCTTATTTTTTTGATAAAAATAGTGAACCGGCTGTGCGCTGCCATGTATATCCCCCAATAAAAACCATTGTTCATTCATCACATTATCTCCATTTTACTAATTATAATGCCATCTATTATTACCTCAACCCCATATCTCTCGCTATACTCGTATAATTTATCAAGTACTTCCTGACTCGGAATTCCCTCAAATTGATAATAAACTTTTGTAGGTTGTTGGATGTACGAAAGTATAACCATAATAGATTTAATCCACATATTCTTCAAACTTAATACTATCAATAGGACATCCCTGTCTCTTATACACATCTCCGAGCCCACGAGACGTAGAGGAATC
>ERZ1026986.680-NODE-680-length-11913-cov-3.702564_pt1 | contig 11913 bp, 9 predicted proteins | sample MGYA00519455_ERZ1026986 | MGnify/ENA primary metagenome ERZ1026986 (study PRJEB26926, sample SAMN06164548) | human gut metagenome | biome: ENVO:00009003; feature: ENVO:2100002; material: ENVO:00002003 | host: Homo sapiens | place: USA | collected 2012 ...
GAGATTCCTCTACGTCTCGTGGGCTCGGAGATGTGTATAAGAGACAGGATCGTAGTAGCGCCTTTGGTGGGGACAATGGCTTTGATGGCTAACGAGGTCTATATGATTATGCGCCTGGGCGAGCTGCGCGGAGTAAAGCTGGAAGAAAGTGCTGTTTTGGGACTTTTGACTTCACTGGGGGCGACTTTTGTCGGTCAGACACTGGTAACGTTGATTCCAATAGCGCCGATCCAGGTGCCGGTAGGTGTATCGGTGACTTATGCTGTAGGCAAGGCCGCTAATGCCTGGATTAAGGCCGGGCGTCCCGAAGATATTGCTGAATTCCGGGAAGTTTATGAAAGCGCCCGTAAAGAGGGAATGAAGCACAGTGAAGATTTTGAAAAAATGGATTGCAAAGACACGCCTTTGGGCGATGAAAGCAAGCGTTTTGAACTGCATGAATTAAAGGAAGCTCTGCGAAACAAATCAGGAAATTTGTTTTCTAAAATAGAAAAACATGCTGATCGGGCGGAAACGGTTTTATCAGAAAAAATAGCGTCTGTCAGTGAAAGACTGCGGCCGTTGAAAGATAAGGGGCAGCTGTGGTTCTCGGCGCAGAAATGGGAGCAGCTGAGCCAGGGCGGTCTGGTAGTCCCTTATGATGAAATCGTGGATTATGTGCGTCAAAGCCTGGCCGGCAGCGAATTTACATTACAGTCTCTGGCTTATGCCGAGCCTGATCTGCTGCGGCTGGAGCTGCAGCATACAACGCACGGCACTTTGGAGCTGCTGCTGCAGGTCGAGGTGTTTAATGTCGATGCCGAATCTGCTTTTACAAGGCTGAAGCTGGTCGATTTTGCTGTCGCAGACAATGATTTTGCGCAGCTGGTAGTGGAGCTGATGGGGAGCAAGCTGATCATGGCTATCGTAGATCTGGTGATCGACAGGGTGGATATCGATGCGGATAGTGTTACGACCAAGTATGAGCAGGGCAGTATCAGTGTCGATTTTACGGCTGCGCTGCAGCAAAGCAGGCTGCAGCAGAAAAAAGTCCTGGATCGTTCACTGTTCGATGTAGTACATTTGGTTGAGCTGGTGCCTCAGGCCGATGGCGTTCTGGTAAAAGCTAAAACTGAATGGAAATAAAACCGTTTTATAAGGTGACGCTGCTTTGGGCAGCGCCACTTATTTTTTGCGTTTTTGCCGTTTTCGGTGTAGAATATACATACCTAGCTATATATATGTATGTATAGCTACGAAGGAGGAAATTAAGTGATTCGTAAAACTTCTGCCATGGTAGAAGCGGGTATTTTGGCCGCTATCGCCATAGTTTTTGCTATTATCAGCATGTATGTGCCGGTCATCGGCAGCTTTATCAATTTTTTATGGCCCCTGCCTATCGCTATCTGCGGTATGCGCAACGGACTGCGCTGGAGCGTTATGACGCTGATAGTAGCTGATATTGCCGTAGCAGTTCTGATCAGCCCGCTGCATGCTTTTTCGCTGCTGGCTGCTTTTGGTTTAGTGGGTCTGACCTTGGGCGAGTGTATGCGCCGCGGGTATAAGCCTTTCAAGCTGATGCTGATCAGCTCGGTGGCCTGCCTGATTTCTATCGGTGCCAGTTTTTTGATTGCGCTGTATATCATGGGTATCCAGCCGGTCGATATGATGTTTACTTCATTGGAAGAGGCTGCCCGTGAGAGCGTAGGCTATTACCAGTCCATGGGAATGAGCCAGACCGAGATCGACGCAGCCGTTAAAAGCAATGCCGAGATGCTTCGGATGATGCGGCTGATCATGCCGGGAGCTTTTTTCCTGTGCGCTCCGATTATTGCCTTTGTCAATTATCTGGCCGCACGTAAAATTTTGAGTAAGCTGGGAGCTGCTTTTGAGGAGTTTCCTCCTTTTACGCAATGGAACGTACCTGGATGGATGCTGTGGCCTTATGGTATTTCGCTGCTGATGGTTTCCTATTATGTTCAGTATCCGGAAAGCCTGATGTACCATATCTCAGTTAATCTGCAGGTGATAACCAGTGTTTTCTTTGTATTGCAGGGTATTGCTTTGATCTATTGGTGGCTGGAAAAAAACAATAAACCGAAATGGTGGGGAACTGTATCGGTGGCACTGTTGTTTTTTGTCCAGATATTTTCTCAGATTATTGTGTTTGTGGGCGCGTTTGACCTGGTATTTGATTTCCGTAATCTCAGCGGGAAAAGGACTTCCAAGCGCGCATAGAGATGAGGCGAGTATATGTTTAACAAAATTTGGGATTCGCGCAGTGATATCATACCGCTGATACTGATCGTTTTTCTGACGTTCATTATCGGTTTTTACGAACCGTTATGGATACCGGTATGTATTCTGCTGATCGGCCTGCTGTATTATTACAACAAAAAAAGTCTGCGCAGTAAGGAAGTACGCTTTAACAGCTATCTGGATACGGTAGTGCGTAATATTGAGCGTACTAATCATCATGCCGTTCAGAATCTGGATATCGGGATGGCTGTTTTTGCCAAAGACGGTAAACTGCAGTGGAAAAATGAGCTGTTCAGTAAATATGTGGGTACTAAAAATCTGGAGGGCAAACGTCCGGAAGATGTTCTGCCGCTGCCGGCCAATGCGTTCGACACGCTGAGCGTGAAGGACGGAGAACGCCTGATCCAGATCGAGGACCGCTACTATAATTTGAAGCATTGCCGGGTGCAGACATCGGAAAAAGGTGAGAAAAAAGGCACGGGCCTGATGGTTTATCTGAGCGACGTGACTGATTTTGAGATGCTGCGCCAAAAATATGATAATGAGAAGCTGTGTCTGGCCTACGTCAGGTTTGATAATTATGAAGACGTGATGAAGGGTATGAGCGAAACGACCCGCGCCAATATCAGCGGCGAGGTCAATGAAGTACTGAGCAAGTGGGCCGAGGAAGAAAACGGCTTTATCAGCCGTTCTAATAAAGAATTGTGTCTGATTGGTTTTAATCAGGCGGTCCTGCGTGATTTAATGGAGCAGAAATTTCCCGTTTTAGACAGTGTACGTGAGATCCATGTCGGCAATAAGATCACTCCGACAGTGAGCATTGGTATTGCCTGCGAAGGCGACAATCTGGAAGAACTGAGCCAGAACGCAGTCAAAGCATTGGATCTGGCGCTGGGGCGCGGAGGCGACCAGGTGGTCGTAGCCGTAGACGGCGGAACACAGTTCTTTGGCGGTACGACTACCGTAACTGCTAAAAGTACACGCGTGCGCGCACGTATCGTAGCGCATACGATCCATGAACAGATCATTGCCGCAGATAAGGTTTTCGTTATGGGGCATATGATGGAGGACTTTGATTCGATCGGCAGTGCTATCGGCGTAGCGAAAATGGCGCTGTCACTGCAGAAGGAAACTTATATCGTTGTCAGCGGCGAAACTGACGCACTGGATAAGATCAAGGAAATGCTGCAGCGTGATGAACTGAAGCTGATCCAGGATGATGAACAGTACCTGGAACTGATGCTGGAAGGACCGGAGGCAATGGCCCATATTACGCCCGGCAGCCTGCTGTTTCTGGTCGACCATCACCGGCCGATGCTGTGCGCAAGCAAAGAGGTTATGGAAGCGATCCCGAAACGGATCATTATCGACCATCATCGCCGGGCGGAAGACGCCATCAAAGAAACGGTGCTGCAATATATGGAGCCTTCTTCTTCCTCGACCAGCGAACTGGTGACGGAGCTTGTAGGCTATTTTAATGACCGTCTGGAATTTACTAAAGGCGAAGCGACCGCGCTTTATGCGGGCATCGTTGTCGATACGAAAAATTTTGCCGTACAGACCGGTGAGCGCACCTTTGAAGCGGCAGCTTTACTGCGCCGCAGCGGGGCTGACCCGACTGTGGTAAGGCAGCTGTTCAAGGACGATATGGAAACCTTCCAGATCCGTTCGCGGCTGATTGCCGAAGCAGAAAGCCCGGAACCGGGACTGATCGTTTCCGTTTATGAACAGGCTCCCAAAGAAGCAAAATCATCAGTCATAGCGGCTCAGACTGCCGACACGATGGTTGCCATCAGCGGTATTTATGTCAGTGTCGTTATCGTGGAATATGTTGACGGTTCGCTGGGCATCAGTGCCCGCAGCGACGGTACGGTCAACGTACAGGTCATTATGGAAGAGCTGGGCGGCGGCGGTCATCAGACTGTGGCCGGCGTACAGCTTGACAATAAGAGGGCTGTGGATATCATGCCGCAGATCATCTCTTTGGCAAAAAAACAGTTAGAGGAGATTGATAACAATGAAAGTGATCTTACTGCAAGATATTAAAAGTTTAGGTAAAAAAGGCGATATCGTAGAAACGGCCGAAGGTTATGGCCGCAACTATCTGCTGCCTCGCAAATTAGCGAAAGAAGCCAGTGCGGCTAATTTAAATCAGGCCAAGCAGGATCAGGCCAATGCTGCCCGTCGTGCCGCGCAGAAAAAAGATGAAGCTACCGTTCTGGCAGCTCAGATCGAAAAAGTGACCGTTACCTTGAAGGTACGTGTCGGTGATAATGGGAAAATGTTCGGCTCGGTTGCGTCTAAAGACGTGGCGGAAGCATTGATCGAACAGACCAAGCTGGATATCGACCGCCGGAAGATAGAACTGAAAACACCTGTTAAGGGTTTAGGCAATTATACAGCTGTAGCCAAACTGCACCCTGAGATTGCTGCGGAATTTGCCGTAGTAGTTGAAGCGGAATAAGCGAAAGACAGGGAAGGTTATGCAGGACAGAGTACCACCGCAAAATATAGAAGCCGAGCAGTCAGTGCTGGGCGCGATGCTGATCGAGAAAGAGGCTATCCCCAAGGTCATGGAGATCCTGCGGGATACTGATTTTTACCGTGAGGCGCACCGCGTCATTTTTAACGCTATGCTGGAGCTTTACAATAAGAACGAAGCTGTGGATATGATCACGGTGACGGAGATTCTGAAGCGTGACAACAAGCTGGAGGATGTGGGCGGTATCGCTTATGTCACTTCGCTGGCTAATGCTGTGCCGACTGCGGCTAACGTAACCTATCATGCGAGCATTATCGAAGAAAAATCGATTCTGCGTCAGCTGGTTTCCGTATCGACGCAAATCGCTTCTATGGGTTATGAGGCTAATGATGATGTGAAAAACATCATCGACAGTGCTGAAAGCAAGATTCTGGAGATTTCCAACCGGAAGAAGACAGCTGATTTTACGCCGATCAATGAGATCGTTCTTGATTCTTTTAAGAGTATCGAAGCGCTGATGGGCAATAAGAATGGTCTTACCGGACTGCCTACAGGCTTTGAAGATCTTGATAATCTGACCTCCGGCCTGCATGGCAGTGATTTTATCATCCTTGCGGCCCGTCCTTCCATGGGTAAAACTGCTTTTGCGCTCAATGTGGTACAGAATGTGGCGATCCGAGCTGCCAAAAAGGTTGGCGGAGCTCCGAAAACAGTTGCTTTTTTCAGCCTGGAAATGAGCAAGGAGCAGCTTGTACAGCGTATGCTCTGCGCCGAAGCCAACATTGATTCGCAGCGGCTGCGTATCGGCGAGCTGCGTGATGAAGATTGGGCGATGCTCATCAATACGGCAGATACGCTTTCCAGTGCTAATATCTATATCGACGATACAGCAGGTATCACTGCCATGGATATGAGGTCGCGCGCCCGCCGGCTGAAAGCCGAACACGGTCTTGATCTGATCGTAGTCGATTATCTGCAGCTGATGCAGGGCAGCGGTAAAAAGAACAACAGCGGTGACCGGCAGCAGGAGGTTTCAGAGATCTCACGTTCGTTGAAAGCGCTGGCCCGTGAGCTTGATGTTCCGGTCATTGCTCTGTCGCAGCTGAGCCGCAGCGTCGAAGCGCGTCAGGTCAAACGTCCGATGCTGTCTGACCTGCGTGAGTCTGGTTCTTTGGAGCAGGATGCGGATATTGTAGCCTTTTTATATCGTGAAGATTACTATAATCCGGAAACGGAGAATAAAAATATTACCGAACTGATCATCGCTAAGCACCGTAACGGCCCTGTCGATACGGTCAATCTGTTCTTCCACAAACAATATACCAAATTTGTGGGACTCAGTAAGCGTAAGGAGTAAACTCAGACCTGTGAGCAGATGAGAAGGAGGCGGCGCGTGGAAATATGGATGGAGCAGCTGATGGCTTTTTTGCAGAAGCATTGGCAGTTTACTATCATTGGCTGCGGCCTGCTGATTTTTATCGGCGCGCTTTTAAACTGGCGTTGGGTCTGCGAATTTGACCACAGGCGGGTGCGCCCGTTTGCCTTTGATACGCTGGTGCATGATTTTTTCGGCGATCAGGGGTACCGTTTTCTGATGGGTATCAGTGGACTGATCATTATTTTGTGTGGTCTGGTATTTTTATTTTTGTCATAAATAATGGAGCGCTTTAAAGAAAAACAGCGTGAACGCCTGTGATAACAGGTTTTCACGCTGTTGTTTATTTTACGAATGTTTTAAATAAATTTGCAAAAAATGTTCAGTAGTCTTGCAGTGAAGAACTGAAAATGTTATGATATGAGAGGATAAAAAAGTTTATTTATAAGAGAGGAAGAACGCAAGCAGGCCTTCTTCCTATTCTTATTGCAAAAAACACCGATTTTACGGGGGGAAACAAAAAAATGATCGAACGTTATACTCATCCCGAGATGGGTCATATCTGGACTTTGGAAAACGAATTCCGAACAATGCTGCAGGTAGAAATTCTGGCCTGCGAGGCGATGAACAAACTGGGCATCGTTCCTGATGACGCATTGAAGGATATTCAGACTAAAGCTGATTTCCGCATCGAACGCATCAAAGAAATCGAAGCTGTCACCAACCATGACATCATTGCTTTTCTGACAAATGTGGCCGAATATGTGGGCGATGCTTCCAAATACATACATAAAGGCCTGACCTCCAGCGATGTCAAGGACACCGCTTTGGGCGTGATGATGAAACAGTCTGCCGACCTTTTACTGAGTCATCTGGAAAAATTCCATGCTGTGCTGAAACGCCGTGCCGCTGAACACAAGCATACGATTATGATCGGTCGTACTCATGGCATCCATGCCGAACCGATGACCTTCGGGCTGAAGTTTGTGCTGTGGATGGATGAGACCGAGCGCAATATCGAACGGTTGAAGCAGGCGCGTGATTTTATTGCGGTTGGTAAGCTTTCGGGCGCAGTCGGCACTTACTCCAATATTGACCCGTTTATTGAAGAATATGTTTGTGAAAAATTAGGTATCAAGGCTGCCCGTCTGGCTACCCAGGTCATCCAGCGCGACCGCCATGCCGATTTTCTGACTACTTTGGCGATCATTGGTTCCTCTCTTGATAAAATGGCTACGGAAATCCGTAATCTGCAGCGCACGGACATTCGTGAAGCTGAAGAATATTTTGCTCCCGGGCAAAAAGGCTCCTCGGCGATGCCGCATAAACGTAATCCCATCACCTGCGAAAAAATCTCCGGTATGGCACGTTTGCTGAGAGGGTATGCCGTTGCTGCGCTGGAAGATGTCGCCTTGTGGCACGAACGCGATATTTCCCACTCTTCTGTGGAACGTGTGATTTTACCGGATGCTACTATCGCGCTGGATCATATGCTGCGTAAATTTACCGGTATCGTCGACAAGCTGCTGGTTTATCCGGAAGCGATGATGGCGAACCTGAACAAAACCGGCGGCCTGATCTTCAGCCAGAATCTGCTGATCGCACTGGTCAGCAAGGGCGTGCTGCGTGAAGACGCTTATAAATGGGTGCAGCGCAACGCTATGGCCCGCTGGCTTGAAGGCGCTGATTTTAAGACCAACGTGGAAATGGATGCGGATATCCAAAAATATCTCTCCAAAGAAGAAATCGAAGCCTGCTTCGATCCTAAACCCATGCTGCGTCATGTAGATTTGATTATGTCCCGCTTCGGATTATGATTTAGATAAGGAGATGCTCACATGTCATCTGTTGTAGTTATTGGTGCCCAATGGGGCGATGAAGGTAAAGGTAAGATTGTTGATTATTTGGCACAGAAAGCCGATGCCGTCGTACGTTATTCCGGCGGTTCCAACGCAGGTCATACGGTAGTCGTCAATGACGTTTCCTATAAACTGCGTCTGCTTCCCTCCGGTGTTTTGTACAGTGATAAGACTAATGTGCTGGGTAACGGCGTCGTTATCAACCCCGGCGTAGTTCTGCATGAAATTGCTGATATGAAGGCTAAAGGCATCAGCTGCGACAATCTGGTCATTTCTGACCGTGCGCATGTGGTACTGCCTTACCATGCCCGTCTGGATGAACTGCAGGAAGCAGCTTTGGGCTGTAATAAGATCGGTACGACCAAAGGCGGTATTGGCCCCTGCTATATGGATAAGGTTGCCCGTACCGGCATCCGCATCTGTGATTTGATGGAACCCGATACTTTTGCAGAAAAGCTGAAAATCAACCTGGAAGCCAAAAATGCCATTATTACTAAAATTTATGGCGGCGAACCTTTTGATTATGAAGCTATGCTGCAGGAATTTTTGGCTTATGCCGAAGAGCTGCGGCCGTATATTGCCGATACCGGCGTAGTTTTAGACGAAATTTTCAGCGAGGGTAAAAACGTGCTGTTTGAAGGCGCGCAGGCTACTTTCCTTGATATCGATCATGGTACTTATCCGTATGTTACCAGCTCGAACCCGACTGCCGGCAATGCCAGCACCGGCAGCGGCATCGGCCCCCGTTATATCGACCATGTGGTGGGCGTAGTCAAGGCTTATACGACACGCGTCGGCGAAGGTCCCTTTGTTACTGAGCTGCTTGATACTGACGGACCCGGGCACCAGATCCGTGAAACAGGCCATGAATACGGTACCGTTACCGGACGTCCCCGCCGCTGTGGCTGGCTTGATGCTTTCATGCTCAAATATTCCGCACGTCTGAACAGCCTAGACTGCCTGGCAGTGACCCGTTTGGATATTCTCGATAAAATGCCGAAGATCAAAATGTGCGTCGGCTACAAGATCGACGGACAGGAAATCAAACAGATTCCTGCCAGCCTGAACGTTCTGGCAAAGGTTGAACCGGTTTTTGAAGAGTTTGAAGGCTGGCTGACTGATATTACGTCTATCCGCACCTTTGACGAGCTGCCTGTTCAGGCTAAAACTTATCTGAACCGTCTGAGTGAGGTTGCCGGTGTCGAACTGGGTATTGTTTCCGTAGGTCCGGAACGTGAACAGACTATCGTACTGAAAAAATTGCTGTAAATCAAAAATTTAAACCGTCAGATTTTTTCTGACGGTTTTTATATTTTTGAAAATTATTTCTTGACAGAACAGTGAAAGGTAGTTATAATTATATCGTTGTCAAGTTGGCTTGAAACTTGATAACTATGTGATCCACTAGCTCAGTCGGTAGAGCACCTGACTTTTAATCAGGGTGTCCCGCGTTCGAGTCGCGGGTGGATCACCATTTTTTTTTGTCTGGATGTTTGCCTGATGAAATAAAATCCCGCTTCTTATGACAGAAGCGGGATTTTTTGTTTATGCGGGCCTAAAGTAAAGCCTGCCGCAGTTTTTGTACCAGTACTGCTGGTTCCGGGCAGGTCATCAGGCTGCTCATCAGACAGGCGCCGGCGGCGCCTGTTTTTTTTATCTGTCCGATATTGGCAGGAGTGATCCCGCCGATAGCGTAGACGGGCAGGGATGCAGCGGCGCAGACGGCGCTGAGAAAATCAAGACCGCGTCCGGGCAGCCCCTGCTTGCAGTTTGTAGCAAAGATATGCCCGGCTATTAAATAATCGGCGCCCAAGTCAGCGGCACGTACCGCTTCGTCAGCATGGTGGATGGAAACGCCCAGGCATTGTACCTGTGCCCGCAGCTGAGGCTGGCATAGGAGCTGCTGATAGCTTACCTGCAGTCCATACGTATCAAGCCGGCGGCAGATGTCCTGATAAGTATGCAGGATCAGCGGCAGCTGATGTGTCCAGCAGATTTTCTGCACCTGTGAGGCCTGCCGATAATATTCCTGCGGCGGTAATTCTTTGGCACGGAAAATAAGAGCGTCGATTTCAGAAGCAGCTAAAAGCTGGAGCTGCGTCCAAAAATTTTCAGGACAGGAAGCTTGGTCGGTAACGGTGATCAGCTTAAACATAGACATAATCACTCATGACCGGCTGCAGTCCTCGGTTCGTCAGCATTGCGCAGATTTCACGGACGGTACGGCTATCGTCGATCAGGAACTGTTCGTCGCCTTTGCTCTGCTGGCTGTGACCGCCGATGCCAACTTCAACACCGGCAGAAATTTTGGTTGCGGCAAGTCCGACTACGTTATCGCGGAAACGGGCGCATTCACGGGAGGAAATAGTGAGGGAGGCAAAGGGCATAAAGATGCGGTAGGCGCAGATGATCTGCAGCAGCTGCCGCTCATGGACGTCTTTGGGATTGATCTGCTCATTGTTGATGATGGGGCGCAGGCGCGGACAGGAAAAAGCGATCTCGGCCTGAGGGTATTTACGTTGGAGCAGATAAGCATGCAGACCTGTTGCCAAAGCGTCACGGCGAAAATCATCCAGTCCCAGCAGAGCGGCAAAGCCAACTCCGCGCATTCCGCCCTGTAAAGCCCGTTCCTGTGCATTAAAACGATAGGGGAAAATACGTTTACGTCCGCCCAGATGCAGCTGGCCGTATTTATCAGGGGCGTAGGTTTCCTGGAAAACGGTGACGAAGTCAGCTCCGCATTGATGCAGATAGGCATAATCACTGCTGTCCATGGGGTAGACCTCAAGACCGACAACACGAAAATATTTGCGGGCCAGCCGGCAGGCTGCACCAATATAATGTACGTCGCTCATAGTCGGGCTTTCCCCGGTCAGGATCAGGATTTCTTCCAGCCCCTGAGCGGCAATAGCCTGCATTTCCGTTTCTATTTCAGCGGCAGTAAGCTTGGCGCGTTTGATATTGTTGTAGCAGTTAAAGCCGCAGTAGATGCAGTGATTTTCGCAGTAGTTGGCGATATAAAGCGGGGTGAACAGATTGACGGCATTACCGAAATGTTTACGTGTTTCTGCCTGTGCCCTTTGTGCCAGCTGTTCCAGAAATGGTGCTGCGGCCGGCGCGAGCAGTGCGGCGAATGCTTCAGGCGTCAGGTGATCCTGAAGCAGGGCCTGTTTCACGTCGTCCGCCGTATAAACAGTTTCGTCGTAAGCTGCACGGGCGGCCAGCACCTGTTCCATAATAGCTGACGAGGTTATTTCCATATCCGGCTGATAAGCCATCGGATAGGTATGCTGATCGATTTTCATATTCATATCACCTGTCTTCCAAAAAGCCTGTCAGAGGCGATGAAGCAGCCGCACCCTGCTCTAAAACACGTCCCAGCCCGGCTAAGTAAGCGGCACGCCCTGCTTCAACAGCCTGCTTGAAGGCTGCAGCCATCAGAGGGATATCGCCGGCTGTAGCGATGGCGGTATTGGCCATGACGGCAGCGGCACCCATTTCCATGGCTTCACAGGCCTGGGAGGGGCGGCCAATCCCGGCGTCGACGATAACAGGCAGTGCTATCTCATCAATAATGATCTTGATAAAATCGCGGGTTGCCAGCCCTTTGTTGGAACCGATCGGCGCTCCCAGGGGCATGATCGAGGCTGCGCCTGCGTCACGCAGATCTCGGGCGGTGTTAAGGTCGGGATACATATAAGGCATGACGATAAAGCCTTCTTTAGCGAGGATCTCCGTTGCCCTGATCGTTGCCTGATTGTCCGGCAGCAGATATTTAGAATCACGGATGATCTCCAGTTTGATAAAATCGCCGCAGCCGCAGGCACGGGCCAGCCTGGCTATGCGTATTGCTTCTTCAGCAGTACGGGCGCCTGAGGTGTTGGGCAGCAGTGTGATGCCTGAGGGAATAAAATCGAGGATATTGTCCTGCTGCGATTGAGCGCGCCTCAGCGCTAAGG
>ERZ1026986.681-NODE-681-length-11912-cov-5.235388_pt1 | contig 11912 bp, 7 predicted proteins | sample MGYA00519455_ERZ1026986 | MGnify/ENA primary metagenome ERZ1026986 (study PRJEB26926, sample SAMN06164548) | human gut metagenome | biome: ENVO:00009003; feature: ENVO:2100002; material: ENVO:00002003 | host: Homo sapiens | place: USA | collected 2012 ...
CTACACACTGCATATCGTCGGCAGCGTCAGATGTGTATAAGAGACAGCTCGTAGAGAGAGTCGTTATAGAAGGGATCTTAGTTGCAGGTAAATCTGTTGGACGCATTTAAATGTAGTTGCAGCTACATGCGGACAGCATTTTTGCAGAGATGTATGCGGAGAAGCGGCAGAAGATTCCGGACTATCTGCTTTCAAAGCAGCAAAACAACAAAAACAATGGTCAAAAGACCACATATTAAGGAGGAGGGTTTTCTATGAAGAAGAAAATCGTTAGCACATTATTATGTACAGCAATGCTTGTAACCATGATGGCAGGATGCGGCGGTAATAACGCAGCAAACACCAGCACAAACAGCGGAAACAGCAGCTCAGCAGATACGGGCAGCAGTGACGCAGTAGCCACAGATGAGGCAGCACCGGCGACCGAAGCTGCAGCTTCAGATGCAAGTGCTTCAGATGAAGGAAAAGTACTTAACATCTACTGCTGGAACGAAGAGTTTAAGAGCCGTGTTACAGATCATTATCCGGGATATACTGAGGTGGATGCAACCACAGGTACGATCGGTGATGTAACTGTAAAATGGAACATTACACCGAATGATGACAATGCATATCAGAACAATCTGGATGCAACATTATTAAAACAGGCTGATGCATCAGCAGATGACAAGATCGATATCTTCTTAGTAGAAGCTGATTATGCATTGAAATATGTAGATACCGATTACACAATGGCAGTATCTGATCTTGGAATTACTGATTCAGATCTTTCCAAACAGTATCAGTACACCAAAGATGTTGTTACAGATTCTAACGGCGTATTAAAAGGTGTTTCATGGCAGGGCTGTCCTGGCGTATTATTCTATAACAGAGATGCAGCAAAAGCAGTATTAGGTTCTGATGATCCGGCAGAGGTTCAGAATTATGTGAAAGACTGGGATACATTTAATGATACAGCAAAGAAGATGAAAGATGCCGGCTACACCATCACATCTTCCGTAAATGATACATACCGTGTATATTCCAACAACGTTTCTTCCAAATGGGTTGTTGATGGCAAAATCAATATTGATGACAACATTATGAAATGGGTTGATGATTCCAAAGAACTTGTAGATGCAGGCGAGACAGGAACATACGAACTGTGGAGTGATGACTGGAAGAAAGGTTTCTATCCGGAAGGAAATGTATTCTGCTACTTTGGACCTGCATGGTTAGTAAACTTTTCAATGGCAGCAGATACCGAAGGCAGTATCGGTTACAACGGTGGCTGGGGCGCAACCGAAGGACCGCAGGGCTTCTTCTGGGGTGGTACATGGATCTGTGCAGCAACAGGAACGGATAACCCAAGCCTTGTAAAAGATATCATGCTTCAGATGACAACCAATGATGATGTTATGAAAGATATCATCGAGAAAGATGACGATTTCGTAAATAACCAGGATGTAATCGCTGAGATGGCTGACAGTTCTTATTCAAGCAAGATCTTAGGCGGACAGAATCCACTTGGTATTTACAGCGCAGGTGTTTCCAAACTTGATTTAAGCAACCTTTCTGCATACGATCAGGGATGTAACGAAGAGTTCCAGAACGCAATGAAGAACTACTTTGAGGGAACTGCTACCAAAGAAGAGGCATTAGATCTGTTCTACAAAGCAGTTGTAGAGAAATATCCGGAGTTAACATACTAAGCAGACGAATGGTATAAAAAATGATTTGATGCCGCGCCTGCCGGACCGTAAGGGAGGCGGGCGCGGCTCATTTTATATCCAAATTTGTGTAAAAACTGTAAGCGCAGAGCTGACAGCAGACTTACACAGGGTAAAGGTGAGGGATGCTGTGAGCTCTGTGAACGAAAATCATGCACTCTGGAAAAGGAGGTCAGATTGTTATGAAAAAAAGCAGCGGAAAGGTAGTAAGATACAATAAATGGGGATATATCTTTTTGATCCCTTTTATTGTAGTATATGTTATTTTTCAGCTGATTCCGTTGATCAGCACTATTTACAACAGTTTCTTTGAAAACTATATGTCAGGACTGACGCAGGTCGGACCGAATTTCGTCGGACTTGCAAACTATAAAAAGCTTTTCTCCGATGGAGATATCTGGATTTATACCAAAAACACCATGTTGTTATGGATCATGTGTTTCATACCACAGATCATTTTGTCACTGGTACTTGGAGCATGGTTCTCTGATGTACGTCTCAGATTAAAAGGAACCCGTTTCTTTAAAACAGTCGTATATCTGCCAAACCTGATCATGGCATCTGCATTTTCCATGTTATTCTTTACATTGTTCTCCGATGGAGGACCCATCAACTCGATGCTGATGCAGATCGGATTTATTGATACACCGTACAAATTTTTATCCAATGCGGGCAGTGCAAGAGGGCTGATCGCGTTAATGAACTGTCTGATGTGGTTTGGTAATACAACGATCCTTTTAATGGCAGGTATGATGGGTATTGATACCTCTTTGTTTGAGGCAGCGGAAGTTGATGGTGCAACTTCTTCTCAGGTATTCTGGCAGATCACATTGCCATTGTTACGTCCGATTCTTGTATATGTGGTTATTACATCTCTGATCGGTGGTTTACAGTTATTCGATGTACCGCAGATCTTAACCAATGGAACCGGTGACCCGATGCGTTCTACCATGACGCTGATCATGTTCTTAAATAAACATCTCTACAGCAAGAACTATGGTATGGCTGGTGCATTGTCAGTTGTTCTGTTTATCATTACAGGTATCTTAAGCCTGGTAGTATTTAAGATAACCGGCAATGATAAGAGGAAGGGGTGAAGATCATGAATGAAAATCGTAATCTGAAAAAAGGTGTAGGAATTCATGCAAGAAGACTGATCGCATATATCGTACTGATCATTGTTTCCATATTGTGTCTGTTCTGGTTTTATGTATTGTTTATCAATGCAACCAGATCAAACGGTGAGTTGCAGTCAGGTTTTACGCTGGTTCCGAGCAGCCATCTGTGGGAAAACTGGAAGAATTTGAGAAATGGAACGCTTCCGGTATGGAACGGTATGTTCAACAGCCTGATCGTTTCTTCGCTCAGTGCAGTACTCAGCGTATATTTTTCAACGATGACAGCTTATGCGATCCATGCATATGATTTCAAACTGAAAAAATACATTTATCCATTTATTTTGATGATCATGATGATTCCGACACAGGTAACTGCACTTGGATTTATCAAACTTGTTTCCAACATGAAATTAGAGGATTCTTTCATTCCTCTGATCGTGCCGACGATTGCGGCTCCGGTTACATTTTTCTATATGAAACAGTATATGGAGAGCACACTGCCGTTATCACTGATTGAGGCAGCACGTATCGATGGTTCCGGTGAATTCCGTACCTTCAATGCAATTGTAATGCCACTGATGAAACCGGCAATTGCTGTGCAGATGATCTTCACATTCGTAAGCAGCTGGAACAACTACTTCACACCGGCATTGATCTTACATGATGACAAGAAAAAAACACTGCCTATCTTAATCGCACAGCTGCGTGCGGCAGACTGGCTCAAGTTTGACATGGGGCAGGTATATGTGATGATCGCATTTTCCATCTTCCCGGTTATCATTGTATATCTGATCTTATCCAAACACATTGTACAGGGTGTTGCACTTGGCAGTGTAAAGGGTTAATAAACGGATTGCTGTACTACATAAAAATGAGACTGCCATATGGGTGGTCTCATTTTTTAACTCTTATTTTTGATGAAAATCTTTGACAATGTCACTGGTAAATAAGCCGGTTGTGTGCTATACTATTATCTATGATTAGTAGAAATAAAGGATCGGATGTGTTGGGGTACATGGGTGCAGACAAGAACGGACAGGCTGGATCTTTGTAAAATACACATAGAAATGGAGAGGAATATGACAGAGACAGGATTATGGATTTTTCTGATTTGTTTACTTGTAGTAGTCATCATAGCGACTGTGGTTGCAGTAGTGTCAGCAGTATCAGGTGCTACGGCAGCGATCGTGGATGATGAGGAATCAGAGGAAGAGTAGGAATACAGCAGGTATAAGAGAAAAGCCTCTTGTCAGTTTTGTATAGGTGTATAGCTGACAGGGGCTTTTTTGTGCACAGGATTCTGCCTTAATCAGCAATCTAAAAAAATATAAACTGGTACGAAAGTCTTGCAATCCATTTTGAAACAGGTAAACTAAATATATTGTGGCAAAATATTTGCTGCCAGGTGTTTATTACAAATGTCTTGCGTATTCAGGTGGAGGGACAAAAGAGAGTGTTGTCAAAATTAAGTGTGAAGAAACCGTATACTGTGATCGTAGGCGTGATCTTAGTCATTGTGTTAGGAGCCGTATCCCTAACCAAAATGACCACAGATCTACTGCCGGATATGAGTCTGCCATATGCCTTAGTCATTACGACGGATATGGGGGCAAGCCCGGAGAAAGTGGAATCCGATGTGACAGCACCTGTCGAGGCATCCATGGCGACGACTTCGAGCATCAAAAATGTGAGTTCTGCCTCCTACGATAATTATTCGATGGTGATCTTAGAGTATGAGCAGAATGCCAATATGGATTCGGTCATTATCGAGATCCAGCAGAAATTAGACCAGTTAGAGGGCAGTTTTCCGGATGGTGCCGGGAAGCCGATGATCATGCAGATCGACCCGGATATGATGCCTGTAATGGTGGCATCTGCCGATGTGGAAGGCATGACGCAGTCAGAGATTTCGGATTATGTGGAAAATGAACTTTCGCCGGTGCTTGAGAGTATCGACGGTGTGGCATCTGTTTCTACAACCGGAACTGTGGAAGAGAACATTCATGTCACATTAGATCAGGATAAAATCGATGCACTGAATCAGAAGATCCAGAGTAAGATCGAGGAACAGTTTACTGAACCGCAGGAACAGCTCGATCAGGCTGCCGAGCAGGTGGAGAGTGGACGCAGGCAGATGGAAAGCGGAAAAGATCAGCTTGCAAACCAGCTTGGACAGGCAGAAAATGAAGTGATCAATGGTAAGTCGCAGGCGTTTGTGGCAGAATCAGATCTGAGTCAGAATTATACAGTATTGAAAGCGACCGATGAGCTGATAAAGCGGGCAATCCCGGAACTCCAGAGTATTTATGAACAGGGAATGGGATTAAAAGCAGACATTGAACAGGCACAAAAAGAAGCCCAGATGAACAGTGACGATGGAAGCAGACGTATAGAAGAACTTTTAGAGGAGGCGAAGATTTCCGGAGATCAGGAACAGATCAATCAGATCCTTGCGATGACCGGGGAAAATCAGGAGAGCATTGCGGAAGCAGGAAAACGTCTGGAATTATTACAGGAAGAACTGTTAGAACTGAATACATCCTTAAATCAGCAGTGGGCAGATCAGTTAGCAGCGTTAAATGTGAGTCTTAGTTCGATCGATGATATTCCGCAGGTGATTACGCAGCTGTCACAAAAACAGGTTGAGATCCAAACAGCAATGGCAGCTCTGCAGACTGCACAGGAACAGGTTACAGATGGAAAAACTACCTTAGATGATGCGTATGTAACGTTAAACCGGATGGAGATCGACGGGATCTTAGAGATGAGTGAAGCGTCTGCACAGCTTGCGGTCGGGGAAGCCCGGTTAGAGCAGGGACAGGAAAAATTAGAAGAGTCAAAACAGAGTGCACTTGAGTCTGCGGATCTGAATCAGATCCTGTCGGTGGAAACATTAGGCCAAATTCTGACAGCACAGAATTTTTCCATGCCGGCAGGTTATGTCAATGAAAATAAGAAACAGTATTTAGTGCGTGTCGGCGACGAGGTTTCATCCGTGGAAGAACTTGAAAATCTTGTGCTGGTGGATGTCGGAATGGATGGAATCGCGCCGATCCGTTTATCAGATGTTGCAAAGACAGAAGTGGTGGATGATACAGGGGATTCCTATTCCAAAGTAAATGGAAATCCGGCGATCATGCTTTCCATTGAAAAGCAGACCGGATACTCCACCGGAGATGTGACAAAGCGGATCAAGACACGATTTGAGTCGTTGGAAAAAGAAAATGACAAACTTCACATGACGATATTGATGAATCAGGGCGTCTATATTGATACCATTGTGGAGTCAGTCATGGAAAATATGATTGTAGGTGCAATTCTTGCCGTACTTATTCTGATTCTGTTTTTAAAGGATATCAAACCGACTCTGGTGATCGCATGCTCTATTCCACTCAGCGTGGTTTTTGCAATCGTTTTGATGTATTTTACCGGAATATCGTTAAATATCATTTCATTGTCCGGTCTTGCGCTTGGCGTCGGCATGCTTGTAGATAATTCGATTGTCGTGATCGAAAATATTTACCGGCTCAGGAATCAGGGATTATCGATCCGGAAGGCAGCAGTTGAAGGAGCAGGACAGGTGGCAGGAGCTATTTTTGCATCCACGCTCACAACGGTCTGTGTGTTTGCGCCGATCATTTTTACGGAGGGTATCACAAGGCAGCTGTTTGTGGATATTGCACTCACGATCGCCTATACGTTAGCGGCAAGTCTGATTGTGGCGCTGACGTTTGTACCGATGATGGCATCCGGTGCGCTGAAGAATACCAGGGAAATCAAACATCCGTGGTTTGACCGCATTTTAGATGGATATGAAAAAGTTCTGCGTGTGGCACTGCGGTTTAAACCGATCGTACTGATCTGTGTGGTAGTTTTTCTGGTGGCAAGTGTGACGCTTTCCGTTTCCAAAGGATTTACCTTTATGGACATGAATATGGAGACAGAGCAGCTCACGGTCACGGTTTCAGCGAAAGAGGATGAAAAGCTGACATTTGAGGAACTGACGGAGCGCGCGGATGAGGTTGTGGATAAGATCTCTGGCATCTCCGGTGTGGATTCGATCGGAGCCATGGCAGGCGGCGGTGGAATCATGTCGATGGGCGGCAGTACGGACAGTGTGACCATGTACGTGCTCATCGATGATTCCGGGGCGACTGGCAGTGAGATCACTGCCTCGATACAGGCGCTTACAGCGGATCTTGACTGCGACGTGAATACGGACAGCTCTGCGTCGGATATGAGTTCCTTTTTCGGAAGCGGTATTTCCGTGCGGGTCAGCGGAAAAGATTTAGATAAGCTGCAGAAACTCGCAGGGCAGATCGCAGAAGTCGTGGAAAAGACGGAGGGCACTGTAGATGTGGACGATGGTCTTGGAGATACGACACCGTCTTTCACGGTAAAAGTGGACAAAGAAAAAGCTGCAAAATATGGCATGACAACAGCGCAGGTGTATCAGCTTGTCTATAAACAGCTTGCATCGAATACGTCATCCACAACGATCTCGACGGATTTAAAAGACTATAAAGTATATGTGCAGAGTGGGGAACAGGCGGATGTCACGCCAGGGGATATCCGTAAGCTGACATTTCCTTATACAGACCGTATCAGCGGAGAGACAACAGATATTCCCCTGAAAGATATCGCAGAGTTTGAGGAAGGTGAGTCCTTAAATGTGATAAACAGAAGCTCGCAGACGCGCTATATCAGCGTGACAGCCGGTGTGGATGAAGATCACAATGTGACGCTGGTAAGTAACCAGATCCAGAAAGGATTAGATAAGATCAAGCTGCCGGATGGATATGAGATCTCCATGACCGGGGAGGATGAGACGATCCGGGATGCGATGAACCAATTGTATCTGATGCTGATCTTAGCGGTGGTATTTATTTATCTTATCATGGTTGCACAGTTCCAGTCATTTTTGTCGCCTTTTATTATTATGTTCACGATTCCGCTTGCATTTACGGGAGGTTTCTTTGCTCTGTTTGTGACAGACAATGAAGTCGGCGTGGTATCCATGATCGGATTTGTCATGTTAGCGGGTGTCATCGTCAATAACGGAATCGTGTTAGTCGATTATATCAATCAGCTGAGAAGAGAGGGCATGGATAAAAAGGAGGCGATTGTCACAGCCGGAAGAACGAGACTGCGCCCGATCTTAATGACGGCACTGACCACGATCCTTGCAATGTCCACGATGGCGATGGGACTTGGAAGCGGTTCGGAGATGATGCAGCCGATGGCGATCGTGACAGAGGGCGGTATGCTATATGGAACGCTGCTGACACTGATCGTGGTGCCATGTATCTATGATCTGTTTACGAGGAATAAGAGTATGGTGGAGGAAGAGATCTAAAAAAACAGTTGACAAACCCCGCGTCCCCTCGTATGATAAAAACAGCAAAAAACAAAGGTTGTGAGAAAGAGGAGTACACATAAACTCTTTGCAGAGAGGGAAGTTCACCGGCTGAAAGACATCCCAGAGAAAGATATGTGGAAGGTAGCTTTTGAACCGGAATGCTGAGAAAGCATAGCTGTATGACAGGATATAAGAACAGGCATTGCAGATATGCACAGGTATTCACGACTCATCCACGTTACAGGATGACCGGTCAGATATGGAACTGGCTGGACATGAGCACCAACAAAGGTGGTACCGCGATCATATTCGCCCTTTGTATTCCGTATGGAATACGAAGGGCTTTTTTTAATTCATAGGAAATTATGTCCTGTGAATCAAAACCGCCTATCTATCAGAACTAAAAAAGGAGAACAGATTATGTGTCAGAATTGCAGTAAAGAATTAGCAAAGACCTACGATCCAAAAAGCATTGAAGACCGTTTATACAAAAAATGGGAAGACAACGGCTATTTCCACGCCGAAGTTGACCGCAGCAAAAAGCCGTTTACCATCGTGATGCCGCCGCCAAACATCACAGGACAGCTTCACATGGGACATGCTCTCGACAACACCATGCAGGATATTTTAACACGTTATAAGAGAATGCAGGGTTACAACGCATTATGGCAGCCGGGTACAGACCACGCTTCCATCGCAACAGAAGTGAAAGTAATCGAGAACCTGAAAAAACAGGGCATCGACAAGCGTGATCTTGGAAGAGAAGGATTCTTAGAAAAATGCTGGGAGTGGCGTGACGAGTACGGCAGCCGCATCATCAACCAGTTAAAGAAAATGGGATCTTCCGCAGACTGGGAGAGAGAGCGTTTTACGATGGACAAGGGCTGCTCTGAGGCAGTACTTGAGGTATTTGTAAAATTATATGAAAAAGGGCTGATCTACAAAGGTTCCCGTATCGTCAACTGGTGTCCGGTATGTAAGACTTCCATCTCAGATGCCGAGGTAGAGCACGAAGAGCAGGACGGATTCTTCTGGCACATCAACTATCCGGTTGTCGGCGAAGAGGGAAGATTTGTTGAGATCGCAACGACAAGACCGGAGACATTGTTTGGTGATACTGCAGTTGCAGTGAACCCGGACGACGACCGCTACAAAGACATCGTCGGAAAGATGTTAAAACTTCCGATGACAGACCGCGAGATCCCGGTGATCGCAGACGCTTATGTTGACAAAGAGTTCGGAACCGGATGTGTAAAGATCACACCGGCACATGACCCGAACGACTTTGAGGTTGGAAAACGTCACAACTTAGAGGAGATCACCGTCATCAACGACGATGCAACAATGAACCATTATGCCGGAAAATATGAGGGCATGGACCGCTACGAGTGCAGAAAAGCACTGGTGGAGGATCTTGAAAAACAGGGACTGCTTGTAAAAGTAGAGCCGCATTCCCACAACGTAGGAACCCATGACCGCTGCGGCACAACCGTTGAGCCGATGGTAAAACAGCAGTGGTTTGTAAAGATGGACGAACTGATCAAACCGGCTGTGGAAGCAGTGAAAAACGGAGACATCCAGTTACTTCCAAAACGTATGGAGAAAACATACTTTAACTGGACTGACAATATCCGTGACTGGTGTATTTCCAGACAGCTCTGGTGGGGACACCGCATCCCGGCTTATTACTGCCCGGACTGCGGTGAGATGGTGGTAGCAAAGACTGCACCGGAGAAATGTCCGAAATGTGGATGTGACCACATGGAGCAGGATCCGGATACCTTAGATACCTGGTTCTCATCCGCACTCTGGCCGTTCTCCACATTAGGCTGGCCGGATAAGACAGAAGATCTGGATTACTTCTATCCGACCGATGTACTTGTAACCGGATACGATATCATTTTCTTCTGGGTCATCCGTATGATTTTCTCCGGCTATGAGCAGATGGGCAAAGCACCGTTCCATACCGTATTGTTCCACGGACTGGTTCGTGATTCCCAGGGACGCAAGATGAGTAAATCTTTAGGAAACGGTATTGATCCGCTCGAAGTAATCGATAAATACGGCGCAGATGCACTCCGTCTGACACTGATCACCGGAAATGCACCGGGAAATGATATGCGTTTCTACTGGGAGCGTGTTGAGGCATCCAGAAACTTTGCCAACAAAGTATGGAATGCATCTCGTTTCATCATGATGAACCTTGAGGGAAGCGAGATCAAGGAGCCGTCACTGGATGAGTTAAAACCGGCAGATAAGTGGATCTTATCCAAGGTAAACACACTTGCAAAAGACGTGACAGAAAATATGGATAAGTACGAGATGGGAATCGCCGTACAGAAAGTTTATGATTTCATCTGGGATGAATTCTGTGACTGGTATATTGAGATCACTAAGACTCGTACTTATAATAAAGAAAATGATCCGGCATCTGCAAACGCAGCATTCTGGACATTAAAGACCGTACTGACAGAGGCATTAAAACTGCTTCATCCGTTCATGCCGTTTATCACAGAAGAGATTTTCTGTACACTGCATCCGGAAGAAGACACGATCATGCTTGCAAAATGGCCGGAGTACCGTGCCGACTGGAATTTCCCGGCAGAGGAAGAAATGTTAGAGCACTGCAAGGATCTGGTAAAAGGTGTCCGTAATGTGCGCACAGAGATGGATGTTCCGCCATCAAGAAAAGCGAAAATCTTTATTGTTGCTGAAGATGCCGCTTTGCGTGATTCCTTTGAGCTGACCAAAGAGGCTTATGCAAACCTTGCCGGAGCAAGTGAGGTCATGGTGCAGCAGGATAAGACAGGCATCGGGGAGGATGCAGTATCTGTTGTGATCCCTGGCGCTACACTGTATCTGCCATTAGAAGATCTGGTTGATTTCGAGAAAGAAAAAGAGCGTCTGTTAAAAGAGCAGGCACGTTTAGAGAAAGAGCTTGCACGTTCTAAGGGAATGCTTTCGAATGAAAAATTCTTAAGCAAAGCACCGGAAGCAAAAGTGCAGGAAGAGAAGGACAAACTTGCCGGATACGAACAGATGATGGAGCAGGTCAAAGAACGTTTGGCACAGATGTCAAAATAATTGCAAGATAATGAGCGCAAGAACGGCGAATTGTATCATGTGCTGATTTTGCACATGATATAATAAGACTGCCGAGCGAAGCTCGTGTAGATCATGATCATGAAGCATTGCTTCAAGATATAATAAGACTGCCGGGCGAAGCGAGTCAAGATACTTGTATAAGTGGCAAACGGCGAATTGGATAAATAAAGGAGCAAAAAATGTACACACTATTATTACTGTTAATTTACATGGCATTTATAAGTCTTGGCTTACCGGACTCTCTGCTTGGTTCGGCATGGCCGATCATGCATGAGGCATTTTCGGTGCCGCTGTCCTATGCGGGACTGGTCACAATGATCATCTCTGCAGGGACGATCTGTTCAAGTTTAATGTCGGAACGCCTGACAAAGAAATTTGGAACACAGATCGTTACGGTATGCAGTGTCCTGTTAACGGCAGCTGCCTTGTTTGGTTTTTCGACGTCGAGCGCATTTTACATGTTGTGCCTGTGGGCGATTCCGTATGGACTTGGCGCAGGAGCTATCGATGTGGCACTCAATAACTATGTTGCATTGCATTATTCATCAAAACATATGAGCTGGCTGCATTGCTGTCTCTTATACACATCTGACGCTGCCGACGATATGCAGTGTGTAGATC
>ERZ1026986.682-NODE-682-length-11882-cov-5.040670_pt1 | contig 11882 bp, 8 predicted proteins | sample MGYA00519455_ERZ1026986 | MGnify/ENA primary metagenome ERZ1026986 (study PRJEB26926, sample SAMN06164548) | human gut metagenome | biome: ENVO:00009003; feature: ENVO:2100002; material: ENVO:00002003 | host: Homo sapiens | place: USA | collected 2012 ...
TGGTTATGCCGAGTGCCGCCTATTTTCGCATTTTTGCAAAGATAGTGCAAACGAGGGGCAGAAAAATCATTTGGTTATGCCGAATGTAGCCCATCTTCGCGCTTATGCAAATGTACACAAATCTTTCAACAGAAATTATAAAAATCCCGAAAACCGGGTGCTCGCATAATACTATTCCTTTTTTGCTTCTTTTCCCTTGCCAAGCACAACAAAAGGTGTATTTTTGTAAAAAACTTATTTATATGAAAAAAGTATCGTTATTGAGTATAATAGCATTGATAAGCTGTCTGTACTCTTGTAATTTCAAGAATAATCATTCAAATGAAACGAATGCCGATTCTGTTGTGGTGGAAAAATTAGTCATCGCAGACACCTACCATCTCTCCGGAGATACCGCAAAGCCAGCTTGTAAAGTTGTCTTGACAATGGAAATTCCTGTAAAATACAAACAAGACAGCGATTACCTTCATTTGCAAAAAATACTTTCTCCTCTAACCTTTGGAGACGAATATACGGGAGACTCCTTGAAACAAGCCGCACAAAAGGTCGTAGAGTCTCATTTAAACGCCTATAAAGAAATAGAACCCGAATTCGAAAAAGAACTGACGAAAAGCGGAGAGGCTTATTCTTTCGAATGGGACTTCGATTACACACTTGCTCCCGTTTACAATCGCAATGATTTCTTCTGTTATGGAGTATCTTCGTCCGAATATACGGGCGGAGCCCACGGCATGTATTCGAATCGTTATTACACGATAGACCTTTCCAACTGGAAAAAAATCGGTTTAGACGATATTTTCCAGCCCGATTCATCGGATACACTTAGTTCTATCTTATTAAACCGGCTGATGAAACAACTGAATGTATCGTCACCCGACTCCCTACTGGAATTAGGCTATTTCGACACGGAAGATATCATGGCTACCGAAAACTTCTATCTGACCGATACCGGTATCTGTTGGGTATATAACCCTTATGAAATAGCTTGTTATGCGACAGGGCAAACCAGTATAGAAATACCGTTCAAAGAGATCGACAGCTATATTTTACCCGACAGCCCCATTCGTCGTTTAATCAAATAAACAGCAAACCATGCAATATATAAAAACGTATTTCCCGAATCTGACACCGAAGCAGGAAAATCAATTTACGGCTTTGGAACAGTTATATACCGACTGGAATGCAAAGATTAATGTTATCTCTCGCAAAGACATAGAGAACCTGTACCTCCACCATATCCTGCACTCTTTGGGAATTGCCAAAACGATAAATTTCGCAGATGGTTCCGAGATTCTCGACGTGGGAACCGGAGGAGGGTTTCCCGGTATTCCCCTCGCCATACTTTTCCCGGAATGTAAATTCCATCTGATAGACCGCATCGGAAAAAAAATAAAAGTCGCCACAAACGTCGCCGAATCCATTGATTTGGGAAATGTGACTTTTCAGCACGGAAGCGTAGAAGAAAACAAGTCCGAATACGATTTCGTGGTAAGCCGGGCGGTTATGCCCCTACCCGATCTATTGAAACTGATACGGAAAAACATAAAAAAAGAACAACGAAACGCGCTTCCCAACGGACTTTTCTGTCTAAAAGGCGGTGAATTACAAAACGAACTCGTTACAGTAAAAAAGACATCGATCGTATTCGACTTGAAAGACTACTTCAAAGAAGATTATTTCGACACGAAAAAAGTCGTCTATGTGCAAATTGTAAAAAAATAGGTTCAAATGAGAATTGCCCGATTTCAATTCAACATGCTCCCGGTAAATACCTATGTTTTATGGGACACGGCCAGTAGGGAATGCGCCATCGTCGATGCCGGATGCTATTATCCGAAAGAAGAAGAAACTCTCGCCGAATTCATTGACGATAATAAGCTGACCGTAAAATATTTGTTAGCTACGCATCTGCACTTCGATCACTGTTTCGGTAATTCTTTCGTGGCAAAAAAATATGGAGTTATGCTATGTGCGGCGGAAGCCGACGAATTTCTCTTACAAAATATGATACGCCAATGCGAATCTTTCGGTATTCCGTTTCGAGGAGAAATACAGCCGATCGGGCATTATATTTCCGATAAAGACACGTTTGACCTCGGTCTCGAAAAATTAAAAGCGATTGCCGTACCCGGGCACTCTCCGGGAAGTATGGCTTTTTATGCTCCCGATTCAGGGTTCGTACTGTCGGGCGATGCGCTTTTCCAAATGAGCATTGGAAGGACCGATTTGCCGGGAGGAAATCATCATCAGTTGGTCGAATCTATACGAACAAGATTACTTACTCTACCGAAAGAAACAATCGTATATCCCGGTCACGGACCGGAAACAGAGATCGGTATTGAACAAATTGAGAATCCCTTTTTATGAAAGGGATTCTTTATTTTCCGAATCATCTATGTGATTCAACAAAAAGCGCTTTAACGATTGAATGGCTCCATGCACATTTTTCCACTGTTGCGACTTCTCATTCGGTAAACCGCTAAAATCGGCAGACTGGCTCATTTGGTCTATGATTTGTATCTGGCGCTCAGCATTCGCGTCATCGCCCATCTTCGCATAAGCGAGGGCTAATTTAAGCCTGCAATGCAGGTCGTACGAATCTTCCCGAAGCACTGTTTCAAACACAGAAACAGCCTCTTCATAATATTCGAGATGAAGGCACGCCTCGCCTTTGAGTTTCATAGTTTCCATATCGTCTTCATTCAACTCCAACGACTTGGACAAATGATAATAGGCTTCTTCGTAGTCTCCTTCCTGCAAAAGAATTTCACCTAAAAACGAATGAGCCTCGTCGTCCCTACTATCAAGGCTTAAAGTATCTCTCAAATAAACAACGGCTTTCTGTATATCTCCCAATTCATAATAACAAGTAGCCAACTGATAACATATATTCGAGTTCGAAGGCTCTATATCGAGAGCCTTGTGAAAAAACTTCAACGCATTGTTGTTATCGTCCAATTTCACATAGCACTCCCCGATCAATTCATAAGCAACCGATTTTTCCTTTGTGATAGACTCATATTCAAGAAACTGTTCTATGGCCTTCTCATATTGTCCGGAGTCGTAATAACAATATCCTTTAAACGAGATTATAGACTCCTCATTTTCCTTCACCGCCAAAGCAAAATCACAAGCCTCTACCGCTTTATCATAATGTTTTAACAAAGCCTCGACTTTGGCCAAAGAAAACCAATCCTGCAACGAATAAGGGTCTTTGTCTATCAATTTATTATAAATAATGACAGATCGCTCATACTCCGAACGCTCTTCGCAGATAGCCGCCATTTCTCGAAACAGCTCCCGGCTATCGGGTAACACCTTTCCCGCTTTCTCCACGAACTCCACCAATTCATCGAAACAATCGTAATCGGTATATATATCCACGGCATCGAAACAAAAATCCTCCCGAATATCGTCGTTATCCAACATAGCAAGCAACAACGCATGGCCATCTTTCATATAACCGTCGATAAATAACAGCTCAGCCCGAATAAGTGTGGCATCAAGACTATAATCGGCCAGTTCGGACATAATTCTTTTCGCTTCATCTGCTCTATCGAGATAAAGCATATAACGAGCCTCTTTGAGCTTCAAATCCACATTGTCGGGGTGAAGATTCAACCCGAACTCAATAGCATGCAACGCTTTGGACAACTGCCCTTTGGACTCATAATAATCCGAGATTTCATCTATCTCGTCGGTATCGAAATAACAACTAACTGTCCCGCGCAACATTTCTTCGTAGCGGTCTATGAGTTCATTCGGCTTTTTAACTGACATCGCAGATTCAGATAAAAACTGTCGAATCCCTTATACATAAGGAACCCGACAGTATAGAAAATAAATTTATACTTTACTTCGATTTTAATTTTTCCCAGCTGTCTTTCAAAGATACGGTCCTATTGAACACCAAATGTCCATCGGTCGAATCCGGATCCACACAAAAATATCCTGTACGCTGGAATTGATATCGATTGCCGGGCTTGGCATTCTCGGCCAAGTAAGGCTCGATACGGCAATTATCGACGATTTTTAGAGAATCGGGATTTAATAATTCTCTGAAATCTATATCTTTCTCCTCTGCCGGATTTTCTACATTGAATAGCCGGTCATACAACCTGACTTCTGCCGTCGAACTATATTCTGCCGATACCCAATGTAACGTACCTTTCACTTTGCGCATACTTCCCGGCATACCGCTTCGTGTATCGGGATCGTATTCACAATAAATTTCTTCTACGTTTCCATCGGAGTCTTTTTTAATTCCGGTGCACTTGATTATATATGCCGACTTCAATCTCACTTCCTGATCGGGAGCTAAACGGAAGAATTTTTTGGGAGGATTTTCCATAAAATCGTCCCGCTCTATGTATAGCTCTCGGGTGAAAGGTATTTGATGGGTTCCTGCCTCCGGGTCTTCGGGATTATTCTCGGTTTCCAAATATTCCACTTTATTTTCCGGATAATTGGTAATAATCAATTTAACAGGATTAAGAACTGCCGATACACGGGTAGCTGTTTTATTCAGATCTTCCCGGATACTATGTTCGAGTAAAGAAACACTAATGATTCCGTCGTATTTTGTATAACCTATTTTCTGTATAAAATTCTTTATGGATTCAGGCGTATATCCACGACGGCGCAATCCACAAATCGTCGGCATACGAGGATCGTCCCAGCCGGCAACCAGACCCTCTTTTACCAATTGTAAAAGTTTCCGTTTACTCATCACCGTATAGGTCAAATTCAAACGGTTGAACTCTATCTGGCGAGGGCAATAACTATCGTCGGCCAATTCCTTTACAAAATACTCATATAAAGGACGATGCACCTCGAACTCCAAGGTACAAATCGAATGAGTCACCCCTTCGAAATAATCCGATTGCCCATGTGCGAAATCATACATGGGATATACATTCCATTTCGTTCCGGTACGATGATGAGGATGCTTGATAATACGGTACATGATAGGATCGCGGAAGTGCATATTGGGAGAAGCCATGTCTATTTTCGCGCGCAAGACAAAACGGCCTTCCTCGAATTCGCCCTTATTCATTCGCTCGAACAAATCGAGATTTTCCTCTACGCTTCTATTCCGATAAGGGCTTTCTATTCCCGGCTGTGTGGGAGTACCCTTTTGGCGGGCTATCTCTTCCGAAGATTGTTCGTCGACATAGGCTTTACCCTCCTTGATTAAACGAATGGCCAAGTCCCATAACTTGGGAAAGTAATCGGATGCATAATACAACCGGTCTCCCCAATCGAACCCCAACCAATGAATATCTTCCATTATGGAGTCTACATATTCTACGTCCTCCTTCACCGGATTGGTATCGTCAAACCGCAAATTACATGTACCTCCGAACTTTTCGGCAATCCCGAAATCCATACAGATCGCTTTCGCATGCCCTATATGCAGATAACCGTTAGGCTCTGGCGGGAAACGCGTATTCAAACGGCCGCCATTCTTTCCGGCTTTCAAATCGGCTTCAACTATCTGTTCTATGAAATTAAGACTTTTCTTGTCTTCTATCTCATTGTTAGTTTCAATCTGTGTCATAAATGCGCATTATTTATAAGTGCGCAAATATACGAAAAGCTAAGAGAAGGACAAAATGAACGAGTATTTTTCATACCAAACCCAACCGTCCATTTTACTTTTACTTCTATTCAAAAAAATGAAAACGATATGGCAATATACAAGAAAAGTGAAATAACCATAGTCCTTTATCAAATCCAGTTCATCTCTGTATAATATCGCATTAAATTTTCTATCGCATTCTGTAAATCGATGTGTAACTGATGCGTCATGCGATGAATGCGGATTCTTCCATGAATATTCATTTTAGCCAATAAAAGCGACGAAAAGGCCTCTTTTCTTATCTTTTCACCGAGCTTATTGTTAAATCCCACAGTGACACTGTCTTCGTGCTTGGCTACATACCCCAATAATTCTTCCGAAACTTGGGATTCCCCTGCCTGCTTCTTTATAGCCCAAACTTCATAATGATAATCGTCGTTAACGGTAGCGACATACGGTGGAACCGCCGTCTGAAACATTTTCTTCACTTCTTTATAAACACTATTCACAGCTTCCATAATTTTTATTTTAGTTATTCATAATACACCCGAATCGTATGTATTGTTCAACGATAAATAATGTATATCATCTGTCTTTTTATTACATTTGCAACGTTTTATAAATCATAAAGCGTGATATATCCACAAAATTTCGAACAAAAAATAGGATTCGACCAAATTCGATCGCTCATTAAAGAAAAATGTCTCAGCACATTGGGTATCGATTATACCGATAGAATGACGTTTTCTACCGGTTACGAATCTATACGGGAACAACTGAATCAAACATGGGAATTTGTACGCATTCTTGAAAATGCCGATGACTTTCCCGCCGATTTCTTTTTCGATGTACGACCGTCGATAAAACGAGTTCGTATAAAAGGAACCTTTTTGGAAGAAGCCGAATTATTCGACCTGCGGAGGTCGCTCGACACCATACAACGCATTATCCGATTTTTATATCCCGGAGAAGAGGAAGAAATCAAATACCCTTATCTATATAAACTGTCGAAAGAGATAAGTTCTTTTCCCGATTTAATCAAACGAATCGATCTCATTCTCGATAAGTTCGGACATATCAAAGACAATGCCTCCCCCCAACTGGCTCACATTCGCAGTAATATATCCTCCACGTTATCTGGTATATCCCGAAGCCTGAATGCAATACTGAGGACTGCCCAGAGTGAAGGATTCGTAGATAAAGAAGTCAGCCCCACTATGCGAGACGGACGCTTGGTAATACCAGTAGCACCTTCGTACAAACGAAAAATCAGGGGTATCGTACACGACGAATCGGCTAGCGGAAAGACCATATTCATCGAACCTGCCGAAGTTGTGGAAGCGAACAATCGAGTTAGGGAACTCGAAAACGAAGAACGTCGAGAAATCACACGTATTTTAACATCGTTTACCGACGAACTTCGTCCGGCTATCGATGAAATCATCTACTCCTATGAATTCCTCTCCGAAATCGACTTTATTCGGGCGAAAGCCCTCTTTGCCGAGGAAATAGGCGGAGTCTTACCCACTTTTGAAAATACTCGGCAAATCGAATGGTTTCATGCCGTACACCCCTTGCTTTACCTATCGTTGAAACGGCAAGGGAAAACAATCGTACCACTCGATTTGACGTTAGACGAAAAGAACAGAATACTGCTTATCTCCGGCCCGAATGCCGGGGGAAAATCAGTCTGTCTCAAAACCGTCGGGCTTTTACAATATATGTTGCAATGCGGACTGTTGGTTCCCATGCACGACAATTCCCGAACCGGCATATTCAAGGATATATTTATCGATATCGGCGACGAGCAATCTATCGAAGACGATTTGAGTACATATAGTTCTCACCTCACACACATGAAGTATTTCGTACGTAATGCGAATGAGAACAGCCTTTTACTTATCGATGAATTCGGCGGGGGAACCGAACCGCAAATCGGGGGAGCCATAGCCGAAGCATTATTGGACCGATTCAACCAAAAACATGCCTATGGAATCATCACGACCCACTATCAAAACTTGAAACACTTTGCCGAAGATTCAGAAGGAATCATAAACGGAGCCATGCTTTACGACCGCCATCTGATGCAACCCTTGTTCAAACTATCCATTGGCAATCCGGGGAGTTCGTTCGCCATTGAAATCGCCCGTAAGATAGGACTTCCCGAAGAAGTAATCGCTGCCGCATCAGAAAAAGTAGGTTCGGCATACATAGATATGGATAAATATTTGCAAGACATCGTTCGGGACAAACGCTACTGGGAAAGTAAACGTCAGAACATACGCCAACGGGAGAAAAAGCTCGAAGAACTAACCGCACGGTATGAAGCCGATTTGATCGCTTTGGAAAAACAACGCAAGGAACTGTTGAAACAAGCGAAAGGAGATGCCGCTCAACTTCTCGCAGAAGCCAATGCACGTATCGAAAACACGATACGGGAAATTAAAGAGGCGCAAGCAGAGAAAGAAAAAACCCGCATAGCCCGGCAGAAATTCGAACAATTCAAAACCGAATTGGAAGAAACCCCGACCGTCGACGACAAAATCAGCAAAAAGCTCAAACAGATCAACGACCGGAAAAAACGGAAGCAACAAAAAAGAGAAGAAAACATTCTACAACCTACCGCTCACACCGTTTTAATGAAAGGCGACTCCGTTCGCTTGAAAGGCCAAAATTCTGTGGGTGAAGTCCTTTCCGTCAACGGTAATGAAATTACCGTCGCTTTCGGACTGCTGAAATCGACCGTCAAAGCCGACCGCTTGGAAAAGGTCAGCAAAAACCAAATCAAAAAAGAAAATTCAAAAGCCACTTTTATCAGTTCGCAAACAACCGACGATATGAGGGAAAAGCAACTGAATTTCAAGCAAGAAATCGATGTGAGAGGCATGCGGGCCGACGAAGCGTTACAAGCTGTTACCTATTTCATAGACGATGCCATACAAGTAGGTTGTACTCGCGTACGCATTTTACATGGCACTGGAACTGGCGTTCTTCGACAAGTCATCAGACAATACCTCAAAACTGTACCGGGAATCTCCCACTTCCAAGACGAACACGTCCAGTTGGGAGGAGCCGGTATTACGGTCGTGGAACTAAACTGAAAAAAGGAGGAGCGAACCACCTTAGAAGCTGTTTTAAATTTATTCCGAGACAGATTGAGACCTATGTTGAAGCAGATTGGAGTCCGAGATATGCAGTCAATAGCGGGCTATTGACAAAAATCAAGGGATTCTAGATGCGAGACAGGGGCGCAATCTGTCCGGAACATACCTGCCTGCAATGATTATATTATTTCTCTATAAATTTAAAACAACTTCTTAGTCAGGCAATTCCTCTCCCCTTCCTATTTCCTATAAATCGTAAACTTCATCGACCGTATAATTGAGAAAATCGTTCAGCGGTTTCATGATGTGAAAATCATGAGCCGCTTTTTCGATCCAATCGGGCGAACCGAAAAAATCATCAGGCTTCACATTCACCACCACATAATCTTTTCGTTTAAGCCATGCGGCTTGTTCGCAATCCCGTGGAAACGGTCGGGGAACGATTTTCAAAGTTTCCCCTACCCAGTCCCGATACAACGATTTAAACTCTTTGTTTTCCACAATATCTTTCAATTCGTCATAATTATCGTAAACCGCTTGGCGCAGAGCTTTCAACAATTTGGGTTCCGGACACCAAACGCCCCCGCTCAACAGACAATTCCCCGGTTCGAAATGGAAATAATACCCGGCACGCAAACTTTTACGGCCACCCTTCGCTATATAAGCGGACATATACGATTTATACGGAGTTTTATCCGGCGAGAAACGAATATCACGATAAATGCGATACATACAGTTCTTAGCCTCCAACCCCACGATATCTTCATCGAACTGCGATATTTGCTGTATAAGTTCTTGGATTTTCTCAACAAACAAAGGACGCAACCGATCATACTCTTCCTTATGAGCTTGAAACCATTCTCTATTGTTGTTTTCTCTCAATCGGGACAAATAATCCAATATTTCTTTCATCTTCTCAGTGTTTATACCGTAACAAATGTACAAGTTTTTTTACTTTCTTCCTCGCATAAATTTTCATTTTGTAATATAATTATCAAAAACGCCGCCTAAGTTATCGGCTATATTTGCATTTTTTATTAACTTGCCACGTTTTTAAGAAAAAGCAATACACAAAAAATAAAAATATAATATGGAAACAAACGAAAAACAACCTGTCGATTTGCCCGAAAACGCATTTCGGGAATTAAAACCGGGCGAAGAATACAAACCCATTCTTTCGCCCGAAAAAGTCTATCCCGAAGTCAATGCATGGTCAGTCTCGTGGGGTATTGTCATGGCTGTTATCTTCTCGGCCGCTGCAGCATTTTTAGGTTTGAAAGTCGGCCAAGTATTCGAGGCCGCCATACCTATCGCCATAATAGCCGTAGGACTATCGGGAGCCGCTAAACGGAAAAACGCATTGGGCGAGAATGTAATTATCCAATCCATTGGTGCTTGTTCAGGAGTGATTGTCGCCGGTGCTATCTTCACTTTGCCGGCTCTATACATTTTACAAGCCAAATACCCCGAACTGACCGTGAACTTTATGGAAGTATTCATGAGTTCGCTGCTAGGCGGTATATTGGGTATCTTGTTTCTCATTCCGTTCCGTAAATATTTCGTTTCGGATATGCACGGGAAATACCCCTTCCCCGAAGCTACGGCTACGACTCAGGTACTTGTTTCGGGAGAAAAAGCCGGTAACCAAGCCAAGCCTTTGATTCTGGCAGGATTGGTAGGTGGTCTGTACGATTTTTGCCTCTCGACGTTCGGCTGGTGGAGCGAAGTGCTTACCACCCGCATTTTACCGTGGGGAACAGAGATCGCCAACCACGCGAAAATGGTATTTAAAGTGAACACAGGCGCAGCCGTGTTAGGACTCGGATACATTGTCGGCTTGAAATACTGCTTGATTATTTGTTCCGGCTCTCTTTTCGTTTGGTTCGTCATCATTCCTCTGCTGGGCAGCATACCCGGTAGCGAATTAGCTGCGGCGGCTCCCGAACAGATATTTACCGATTACGGCCGGTACATAGGTATCGGCGGTATAGCTATGGCGGGAGTGATAGGTATTATCCGCTCTTGGGGTATCATTAAAGGAGCCGTAGGACTGGCTACAAAAGAATTTTCGGGGAAAAATAAGGGCGCGATAGAGGATCAAGTGCCCCGCACACAACGAGACCTCTCTATGAAATTCATCATCTCGGCTGCCGTATTCGCCTTGATTATCACATTCCTGTTCTTCTATTTGGGAGTTATCAATAATTTCATGCAAGCAACGGTCGCTTTCTTGGTAGTCGCCGGAATTTCATTCCTGTTCACCACCGTAGCGGCAAATGCTATCGCTATCGTGGGAACGAACCCCGTTTCGGGAATGACACTGATGACACTGATTCTAGCGTCGGTTATCCTTGTGGCGGTCGGACTTAAAGGAACAAGCGGAATGGTTGCCGCGTTGATTATTGGAGGTGTGGTCTGTACGGCGCTCTCGATGGCCGGTGGATTCATTACCGACTTGAAAATAGGTTACTGGATAGGCTCTACTCCTCGCAAACAAGAGACTTGGAAATTCCTCGGTACACTCGTCTCTGCCGCAACCGTAGGAGGTGTTATCCTCATTCTGAACAAATCGTACGGATTCTCCGGGGAAAACGCTTTGGTAGCACCTCAGGCCAATGCTATGGCGGCAGTTATCGAGCCCCTCATGATGGGACAAGGCGCACCGTGGATGCTCTATGGAATCGGTGCTATTCTTGCCGTTCTGTTGACATGGCTGAATGTCCCGGCTTTGGCGTTCGCTTTGGGTATGTTCATTCCGTTGGAACTGAATACGCCTTTGGTCATCGGAGGGCTTATCAGCTGGTATGTAGGCAGCCGTTCGAAAGATACCGCTCTGAACAAAACCCGTTTGGATAAGGGTACATTATTGGCTTCGGGATTCATTGCCGGCGGTGCGCTCATGGGAGTCGTCAGTGCGGGAATGAAATTTGCAGGATTCGAGTATACCCACGATTTGAGTGAAGCGACTCTGCAAACTGTCGGATTGATTATGTATTTGCTGCTCATTGCCTTTTTAACCATATCGAGCATGAAAGCAAAAAAACAAGATTAGAAACTTCTTGATGTGAATCATAAAAACGGATTGAGATATTAAAATTTCAATCCGTTTTTCGTATATTTGTTAGACCATGAGAATAATTTAAGAAGCTGTTTTAAATTTATTCCGAGACAGATTGAGACTTATGTTGAAGCAGATT
>ERZ1026986.687-NODE-687-length-11808-cov-7.850166_pt1 | contig 11808 bp, 10 predicted proteins | sample MGYA00519455_ERZ1026986 | MGnify/ENA primary metagenome ERZ1026986 (study PRJEB26926, sample SAMN06164548) | human gut metagenome | biome: ENVO:00009003; feature: ENVO:2100002; material: ENVO:00002003 | host: Homo sapiens | place: USA | collected 2012 ...
CCGAGATCGACGAGCCTCCCGCACACCGTCCTGCGGTATCTATCCCCGTTGACGGCGAGTGGCAGGGCTTTCCCAGCATTGCCGCTGCGGAGCAGGCCGCTTACGCTGACTTCAAAGCGGCAAGCCACCGCGATGCGCAGAATTTCCACATCACCGATGATGCCCTCGGCATCGGCGGCGCAAAGGCCAAGTTCCGGGCGAATATGGCAGCAATCAATCTTCTGAAGGAGTTGGAATTTGAGGGCTTACAGGCCAGCCCGGAACAGCAGGAAATCCTCTCCCGATATGTAGGCTGGGGCGGTTTGGCAGATGCGTTCGATGAAAACAAGCCAAATTGGGCAGACGAGTTTACAGAGCTTTACGCCACACTTTCCCCGGAGGAATACGCCGCTGCCAGAGCGTCCACGCTGAATGCCCATTACACCAGTCCCACCGTCATCAAGGCAATCTATGAAGCGGTCGGCAATATGGGCTTCCAGAGCGGTAACATTCTGGAGCCGTCTATGGGCGTCGGCAACTTCTTTGGCCTGCTGCCGGAGCAAATGCAGGGCAGCAAGCTCTACGGCGTGGAGCTGGACAGCATCACCGGACGTATTGCCAGGCAGCTTTATCCCAAGGCGGACATTACCATCGCGGGCTTTGAGACAACGGACAGAAAAGACTTCTATGACCTCGCCGTGGGCAACGTCCCGTTCGGACAATATCAGGTAGATGACCGGGCTTATAACAAGCTCGGTTTTTCCATTCACGACTACTTTTTTGCAAAAACGCTGGATCAGGTGCGACCGGGCGGCGTGATCGCGTTCGTGACCTCCCGTTACACGATGGACAAGCAATCGCCCGAAGTCCGCAGGTACATCGCGCAGCGGGCGGAGCTGCTGGGTGCCATTCGTCTGCCCAACAATGCGTTCCGTGCCAACGCCGGTACGGATGTGGTTTCGGACATTCTCTTTCTCCAAAAGCGTGACCGTCCCATTGAGATCGAACCGGATTGGGTACACCTCGGCCAGAACGAGGATGGCTTTGCCATCAACCACTATTTTGTTGACCACCCGGAGATGATTTTAGGCAGGCAGACCTCCGAAAGCACCCAATACGGCAAGCAGGATTTCACCGTTGTCCCCATTGAGGGGCTGGCGCTTGCAGATCAGCTCCATGATGCCGTGAAAAACATTCGCGGCACCTATCAGGAGGCGGAACTGCCAGAGCTGGGCGAGGGCGAACAGATCGACACGTCCATCCCCGCAGACCCCAATGTGAAAAACTACTCCTACACCGTGGTGGACGGCGAGGTGTACTACCGGGAAAACAGCCGCATGGTCAAACCGGAGCTGAACGCCACCGCCGCCGAGCGTGTCAAAGGCATGGTCGCGCTGCGGGATTGTGTGAATGAGCTGATTGCCCTGCAAATGGACGAGTACAGCGCAGAAAGCCGGATTCAGGAAGCGCAGGCCGAGCTAAACCGCCTCTATGATGCGTTCTCCGCAAAACACGGCCTAATCAATGACCGTGCGAACCGTCTTGCGTTCTCTGACGATTCCTCTTACTACCTCCTGTGTTCGCTGGAAGTGCTGGATGACGATGGAAAGCTGGAGCGCAAGGCGGATATGTTCCACAAGCGCACCATCAAGCAGCAGCGCAGCGTAGATTCTGTGGATACCGCCAGTGAAGCCCTTGCTGTCTGCATCGGAGAAAAAGCCTGCGTCGATCTCAGCTTTATGGCCACCCTCATGGGCGGCAGCGAGAAAATCCCGCAGATCGTTGAGGATTTGAAGGGCGTCATTTACAAGGAACCCAACAGTGGCCCATTTGACTTGCAGGACGGCGGCGAGCATTGGGCAAAGGGCTGGCAGACGGCGGACGAATATCTCTCCGGCAACGTCCGGCAGAAGCTCCGTACCGCGCAGCGCGTGGCAGCGCGCGACCCATTCTTCGCTGGGAATGTGGACGCCCTGATTGCTGCCCAGCCGAAAGACCTTGAAGCCAGTGAGATTGAGGTGCGGCTGGGTGCGACATGGTTTGATAAGAAGTACATCGAGCAATTCATGTACGAAACCTTTGAAACGCCCCGCTATCTGCGCGGACAGATCGAGATCAGCTATGTCCCGTACACCGCAGAATGGCAGGTTTCCCGCAAGAGCATGGTGCGCTACAACGACGTGGCGGCATTCACCACCTATGGCACAGACCGCGCCAGCGCCTACCGGCTGCTGGAGGATGCGCTGAACCTCCGCGACATTCGTATCTACGATACCATTGAGGATGCAGACGGACGGGAGCGCCGTGTCCTCAACGCCAAGGAAACCACCCTTGCCGCGCAGAAGCAGCAGCTTATCCGGGATGCGTTCAAGGACTGGATTTGGAAAGACCCGGAGCGGCGCGAAACGCTGGTACGGCAATACAACGAGGAAATGAACAGCACTCGTCCCCGCGAGTATGACGGCAGCCACATCGTTTTCTCCGGTATGAACCCGGAAATCACCCTCCGAGAGCATCAGAAAAACGCCATCGCCCATGTGCTGTACGGCGGGAATACGCTGCTGGCACACGAAGTTGGCGCGGGAAAAACCTTTGAAATGGTAGCCTCTGCGATGGAATCCAAGAGGTTGGGACTGTGCCAGAAATCCATTTTTGTCGTGCCGAACCATCTGACGGAACAGTGGGCGTCCGAGTTTTTGCGGCTCTACCCTTCGGCCAACATCCTTGTCACTACCAAGAAGGACTTTGAAACCCACAACCGCAAGAAATTCTGCGCCCGTATCGCCACTGGCGACTATGACGCTGTTATCATCGGCCACTCGCAGTTTGAGCGTATCCCCATCAGCCCGGAGCGGCAGGAGCGGCTCCTTCATCAGCAGATTGAGGAAATCACCGATGGCATTCAGGATACCAAGCTCGCAGGCGGCAACAGCTTTACCATCAAGAGCTTGGAGCGCACGAAAAAGGGGCTGGAGGCGCGGCTGAAAAAGCTGCAAGCCAGCGACCGCAAGGATGATGTGATTTACTTTGAACAGCTCGGCGTAGACAGGATGTTCGTGGACGAGTCGGACAATTATAAAAATCTTTTCCTCTATACAAAGATGCGCAACGTGGCAGGGCTTTCCACCACCGATGCGCAGAAATCCTCGGATATGTTCTCAAAGTGCCGCTACATGGATGAGCTGACCGGCGGGCGCGGCGTGGTGTTTGCCACCGGCACCCCGGTTTCCAACTCCATGACGGAGCTATATACTATTCAGCGCTATTTGCAGCATGACCGCTTGCAGGAGATGGGCATGGGGCATTTTGACTGCTGGGCAAGCCGTTTTGGAGAAACCACCACCGCGCTGGAGCTTGCCCCGGAGGGAACCGGCTACCGGGCAAGGACGCGCTTTGCAAAGTTTTTCAACTTGCCCGAATTGATGAATCTGTTCAAAGAGGTCGCCGACATCAAAACGGCGGATCAGCTCCACTTACCCACGCCGGAGGTTGCGTACCACACCATCGCCACCAAACCCACGCAGATCCAGCAGGACATGGTGAAAGCCCTCTCGGAACGAGCGTCCAAGGTACACAGCGGTGCGGTCAGCCCGGATGTGGACAATATGCTCAAAATCACCTCGGACGGACGCAAGCTGGGGCTTGACCAGCGTATCATCAATCCCATGCTCCCCGACGAGGAAACCACCAAGGTCAATCAGTGCGTGGCGAACATTCTCCAATACTGGCGCGACGGCGAGGAGGAAAAACTGACACAGCTTGTGTTTTGCGACATTTCTACGCCAAAGACCACGCCCTCGCAGCGGGCGGCAAAGGCTTCCCCCGGTACGCTGGACAGCCCGGAAATTCATGCGCTGGAGAGTGCGATTTCATTGGAGGAAAGCGCGGAAACGCCGTTCACGGTCTATGAGGATGTGCGCCAAAAGCTCATTGACGCCGGTATGCCCCCGGAACAGATCGCGTTCATCCACGATGCCAACACGGAGGTCAAAAAGCGGGAACTGTTCGCAAAGGTACGCAGCGGTCAAGTGCGCGTCCTGATGGGCAGCACGGCCAAGATGGGCGCGGGAACCAACGTGCAGGATCGTTTGGTCGCACTTCACGATCTGGATTGCCCGTGGCGTCCCCGTGATCTCACACAGCGAAAAGGCCGCATTGAGCGTCAGGGCAATCAGAACAAGCTCGTTCATGTCTGCCGCTATGTGACCGAAGGGACGTTTGACGCCTACCTCTGGCAAACGGTGGAAAATAAACAGAAATTCATCTCTCAGATCATGACCTCAAAATCTCCGGTTCGCTCCTGCGAGGATGTGGACGCTACAGCGCTGTCCTTTGCGGAGATCAAGGCGCTGTGTGCCGGTGATCCCCGCATCAAAGAGCGCATGGATTTGGACATTGAGGTGTCCAAGCTCAAAATTATGAAAGCAGACCACAACAGCAAGCAATTCCGCTTGGAGGACAGTCTGCTGAAATACTTCCCGGAAAAGATAGAAGAACACAAGGGCTTTGTTCGTGGGCTGGAGGCGGATATGCAGACCCTCGCGGCGCATCCGCTCCCAGCAGAGGGCTTTGTCGGCATGGAGATTCGCGGCGACCGGCTCACCGATAAGGAAAATGCCGGTGCCGCGCTGCTGGACACCTGCAAGGAGGTCAAGGGCAAAGACCCGGTACAGATCGGCAGCTATCGCGGCTTTACCATGTCCGTTGCTTTTGATTCCATGTGGAAAACGTACACGCTGACGCTGAAAGGCCAAATGACCCATCGCGTTGAACTCGGTTCGGATGCCAGAGGCAACCTTGTCCGCATCGAGAACGCGCTGGATAAAATGCCGGAGCGTCTGCGCAGCGTTCAGGAGCAGCTTGAAAACCTCTATAACCAGCAGGCGGCGGCAAAGGCCGAGGTCGGTAAGCCGTTCCCGCAGGAGCAGGAGCTGGCCGCGAAAACTGCGCGGCTGATTGAGCTGGATATGGAGCTGAATCTGGACGGCAAGGGACAGCCGCAGCCTGAGCAGGCGATTGCAAAATCGACGCGGCCTTCCGTTCTGGACAGGCTGAAAGCGCCGCCCGTTCATGGCACACCGGAAAAGCCCCACAAAAAAGAAATGGAGGCACGATAATGAAAAATCTCCCCGTTTACAAGCACCCGGCAACCTACGCCAGAGAGCATGACGAGCTTGCGGCCTACCGCGCATCCAATCAGGCAAACGCAGCCTGCAAGGAAGCTATCGAAGCCGCCATCCGTGACCACTACCGGGATAACCGGCTGGATGCAGCGGCGGTCGATCAGGTGGTGCAGCAGTTCGGCTATGACCGCGCATTTCATATCCTCGCCATCACCGTCTGTCAAGCGGACTGGGACAGACGCTATTCTCCCGACAACAGGGCTTGGGCCAACGCCATGTTCATCCCCGCCAATCCTGACGCATGGGGTACTGACCGCAACTGCTATCTGGCCGTCAGCAGCCATCCCGGTCTGGTCGATCTGTTTCTCAGTCAGACTCGCAAAGCCTACGCGCAGGAGCGGCAGAAAACCTCTGTCCGGGATAAGCTGAAAAAGCCGCCTGAAACAACTTCGCCGAAAATTTCGGCGAAGTCCAAAGCCCCGGAGCGCTGAGCGATGGCAAAACGTAAGCGGGACGTTCAGCTCAAATTCCGCGTCACGCCGCAGGAACGGGAAATGATTGAAACGAAGATGGCGCAGTTCGGCACCACCAACATGGCGGCGTATCTCCGCAAGATGGCGATTGACGGATATGTGGTGAAGCTCGACCTTCCGGAGCTGCGGGAGCTGGTGTCCCTGCTTCGGTATTCCAGCAACAACCTCAACCAGCTTACCCGCCGCGCTCACGAAACAGGCCGCATCTATGAGGCCGATTTGGAGGACATTCAGCAAAGTCAGGAACGGATATGGACGGCGGCAGAGAAAATCGTTTCCTCGCTGGCGGTGCTGAAATAAGTCGCAGGGGCGGCGGAATAACCGCCGCCCCTGCCCGTACAAAAGCAAAAGCCCCGACGCAAAACAGCATCGGAGCTTCTACGGTTCCAGATTATTTTCATCGAATAACGGCGAGGCAAAAAAGCTGCTCAGGTCGATCTCCAATCCCTGACAAAGCTCGTGTATGATCCGCAGCTTCATGGACGGGTATGCGCAGTTCACAAGATTACCGATGGTGGATTTCGGTACGCCGCTTTTCATATAGAGCTGATATTGCGTCATGCCCCGCTCCTGCATCAGCTCGACCAAACGCCTGCTGACGGCTTCATTCAACTGCAAGTACCACACCTCCCATCCCTGTAACTGTACCAACATTATATTTCCCATCTGGAGAAAAATAGTTCATGTAGCTGTACTAAAGAAGGATTATGTGATATGGTTAGATGTCGGGCAAAAGGCGAAAACTATTCGTATGACTTTGCCGCATCCTTGCAAAACACCAATGAGCAAAGTATTCTAATATCAGAAAAAGATTTGACCGCTTGGAAAGGAGCTGCGGAACGTATGCTGACAAACGAAATTGTGCTGAAGGTATTTTCTGACTACCTCAACCGCGATACGGATTTTGAAGTTGTCCTAACCAGCAGAGGCTACACGGTCATGGGTTTTGACAACCACCGTCAGGACTGGAACACCGTGGACTTTTGCCCTACGCCCGAAGATTTGTTGGATTCTCTGCTGGATGCCTATGAGAATTTCCGCATGATGGAGATTACGGGTGGAGATCGTGATCTGACCGAAAAGGAAGAAGCAAAGCTCGCCAAAGAGCGTGACGCGCTGACCGCACTTTGTGAAAAGGAGGCCGCAAAATGTTCATCCTGAAAATTCTCTTTGCGCCGCTGTCGCTTATCCTGTCCCTGTTCGTTTGGCTGTGCGCGGGGCTGCTGTCCTGTTCCGGCTTCGTGTTCAAGCTGGCAAGCGGACTGCTCTCCCTGCTGGCTTTCGCCGTGCTGATTACCTACTCCGTAAAGAACGGCATCATCCTCCTTGTGCTGGCGTTTCTGATCAGCCCGATGGGACTTCCGATGCTGGCTGTGCAGGGACTTGGCAAGCTGCAAGACGTGAACTCTGCCATGAAAAACTTCATTCATAGTTAAAGTGCAAGCCGGGGCGAACGCCTCGGCTTGCTTTTCTAAAATCCCTGTTTACTTTTTTGCTAATCTCGGATATAATATTAGCAAGAAGGAAGTGATAACATGACCGCCTACGACCGGCTTGATCTGCTTTTTCAGCAAAACAATGGGATCGTCAAAACCGCGCAGGTTTTGAAAATCGGTATTGCCAAGTCCACGTTTTACGCCTACGCCAAGCAGCGCGGCGTAGAGCAGGCCGCGCATGGCGTTTATGTTTCGCCAGATGCATGGACGGACGCCATGTACCTGCTGCACCTTCGTTGTGCGCAGGCCGTATTCTCCCATGAGAGTGCGCTGTTTTTCCATGACCTGACCGACCGGGAGCCGAATCCGTATTCCATCACGGTCAAGACCGGCTACAATCCTGCCAGCCTGCAAGCAGACGGCATCAAGGTCTATACCATCAAGAAAGAATTGCATGATGTGGGGATCGTCACGATGAACACGCCCTTTGGCAACCCGGTTCCCGTCTATGATATGGAGCGTACCATCTGCGATCTGATCCGCAGCCGCAGCGGGATCGAGATGCAGACCTTTCAGGACGCGCTCAAGCAATACGCAAAACGAAAAGACAAGAACTTACGGAAACTGATGCGCTATGCGCAGATGTTCCGTGTTGAAAAACTGCTTCGGCAGTATTTGGAGGTGCTCTTATGATAAAAACTGCACGGCAGCTCAAAGACCTGATCCGCAATCTCTCCAAGGACAAAGCCGCAGATGCACAGATTCTGATGCGCAATTACATGATGGAGCGCTTTCTGGAGCGCATTTCTCTTTCGGAATATCGGGACAAGTTCATCCTCAAAGGTGGGATGCTGGTGGCTGCCATGGTCGGCCTTGACGCCCGCTCAACGATGGACATTGACGCGACCGTAAAGGGTGCGACGGTCGGCATCGAAGAAGTAGAGAATATGATCGCCTCCATCATCTCCGTACCGGTGGACGATGGCGTGGAGTTCCGGTTGAAGCGCATTTCCGAGATCATGGACGAGGCTGAGTATCCGGGCATCCGCGTCAGCATGGAAACGGAGTTTGACGGCGTGATAACGCCGCTCAAGATCGACATTTCCACCGGCGACGCCATCACGCCCCGCGAAGTGCGTTACAGCTTCAAGCTGATGCTGGAGGATCGTTCCATTGAAATTTTGGCGTACAATCTGGAAACTGTTCTGGCTGAGAAGCTGGAAACTGTCGTGTCCCGCGCCACCACCAACACCCGCATGAGAGATTTCTATGATCTGCACATTCTGAGCCAGCTCCACGGCCAGAGCATCGTCCCAGCCGATCTCCGTGCGGCGCTCATTGCAACGGCCAGGAAACGCGGTACAGAGAAGTATCTTGCCGACGCGCCTGCGGCCTTTGATGAAGTCGAGGCCGACTCAAATATGGAAAAGCTGTGGCGGGCTTATCAGAAGAAGTTCTCCTATGCTGCCGACCTGTCGTGGCATACGGTCGTGGAATCCATCCGCAGTCTATATAGATTAGCGCGGGCTGAATAATATGGGAAACAGTAATAAGGTCTGCCCGAACTGCGGCAGAAAGATGAAGCAGCAGTTCATAGGCTTGCAGCATTGCAAATGCGGCATGAGCTGGAAAAAGGACGAAGGCTTTTTCGAACGCACCCCTGATATGATCTTTGCTCTGGAACGACGAACCATTGGAGGAAAGGTAAAACAGGTTCCGATTATCCGCTATCAATCCGATAAATGAAGAATAAAACGGTCTGCTTCGGCAGGCCGTTTGACTTTTCAAGGAGGTGTCAACATGGCAACCACGCGCCTGATGCCCCTGCACACCGGCAAAGGCCGCACGGTGGGACAGGCCATCAGCGCCATCATCGACTACACCGAAAATCCGCAAAAGACGGACGGCGGCAGGCTGATAACAAGCTGGCAGTGCGACAGCAGGATCGCCGATGCCGAGTTCCTTTTCGCCAAAAATCAATACACCCAAAAGACCGGCAGAGTGCGCGGCGAGGATGATGTGATCGCCTACCATCTGCGGCAATCCTTTGTTCCCGGAGAGATCACACCAGAGGACGCGAACCGTTTGGGCTGTGAGCTGGCCAAGCGCTTCACCAAGGGCAATCACGCCTATATCGTCTGCACCCATATCGACAAAGCCCATATTCACAATCATGTGATCTGGAACTCCACCGCACTCAGCCAGACCCGGAAATTCAGAAACTTTTGGGGCAGCAGCCGCGCTGTGCGGCGGCTCAACGATACCATCTGCATCGAGAACGGCTACTCCATCGTGGAGAATCCGAAGCGCCACGGCAAGAGCTACAACAAGTGGCTGGGCGACAAAAAGAAGCCCTCCCACCGGGAGCGGATATGCGCGGCTATTGACGATGCGCTGGCGCAAAAGCCCGACAGCTTTGAAGCGCTGCTGGAGCTGCTGCGGCAGGCCGGGTATGAGGTCAAGGGCAAAAAAGTCCCATCCCTGTTAGGCGGCGAACAGAAAAAGTCCATTCGCATGGATACCCTCGGTGACGGCTATACTCCCGCAGATCTCCGCGCGGTGATTGCAGGTGAAAAGGCGCATACGCCGCGAAAGAACGCCGCCGCGCCGGTCAAACCGGAAAAGCGCAGCGGGAATCTGCTGGTGGACATTCAGGCCAAATTACGCGCTGGCAAGGGTGCCGGTTATGCGCGTTGGGCGACGTTGTTCAATTTGAAGCAGATGGCACAGACGGTGGCCTATCTGCAAGACCATGAGCTTTTAGATTACGCCGTTCTCTCAGAGAAAGCGGCGGAAGCGTCCGCTCACTTCAATGAGCTTTCCGCAAGGATCAAGGCTGCGGAAAAGCGCATGGCCGAGATTGCCGTGCTGCGGGAGCATATCGTGGGTTATGCCAAGACCCGCGATACCTACGTTGCCTATCGCAAGGCCGGGTACTCCAAGAAATTTCTTGCAGAGCATGAAAGCGAGATCACGATCCACAAGGCCGCAAAGAACTATTTTGATGGACTGGGCTTCAAGAAGCTGCCCACCATCAAGGCGCTGAATACCGAGTACGCCGAGCTGCTGGCGGAGAAGAAAGCGGCCTACGCCGACTACCGAAAAGCCCGTGAGGAAATGAAAGAGCTGCTGACGGCCAAGGCCAATATCGACCGTATTCTGGAGTTGGATAAGGAGCAGGAGGAAGCGAATGAACGACGGGAAAAAGAGGCGGAGCAGCGCTGAGCTGCCCGCCCACAAGCGATTTGAAAAATCGCGCAGCCGATGGATTTATCCATCGTTCCAGAACACAGTTTTTGTGTTCTGCGGGGATTGGGGCAGCGCCCCAACAAGCATGAAACAGGCGGGCTCCGTGTAAACGGAATCCGCTTGTTTTCGCAAAGTGGGTACCGCTTTGCATTGCTTGCCAGTTTCTTGTTCCCGTTCGTAACCCCTCTGAAGCCGTGGTTTTCGATGCCGCATATAGCGTAACGCTTCGCCTCGCACGCGGCCGGTTGACCGTGTCTGCGTCTGCGCCTCGTCGTACCCGAACTGCGCGACATGGCACTCTGCCCCTGCGGGAACGTCCCTGATTTTTTCTGTAGCAGCTTGCATTCGTGCTGAAAATTGACTTTCAGGCGTAAATCGTGTAAACTATATTAGTACATTAGTCACTGCTAACCGAAAAAAGGAGGGCATCCAATGACAAGCGAATACATGAACAACCTCTATCGGGATCTGCTCTCCAATTCACCGCAGACCGTAACGATCCCGATTCCTTCTGATATGGGAACCGGACAAATTGCGCAGGTGGTGACAAAACAGGGTGCCGTTGTTTCAGACTGGAAGATGAATTATTTTTCTGACATGAATGTGCGCGGGATTAACAGCGAGGACTATATTCAAATGCTGTTCTGCCTGAACGACGGCGTGTCGTGGAATATTGCAGGCAGCAGAGAGGGCGCTTGTCTTGCAAAGGGAGAATCCTGCATTTACCGTGGACACGGGAAAATGGAGTCTCTCTGTTATGCGCAAAACAGCGACTTCTATTTTAAGAACATCAAAATTCCCGTTCCATATTTCAAACGTTTATTACAGGACTACTTCGAGGATGGCGAGATTACCGTCTATGAAAAGAAACTGCTGACCGGAATTTCAAAGGTGAGCATAACGCCCTATATGGAGCATATTTTCGCAGAGTTACAAGACTTTACACATTATCGGGGTGGGCTTGGGTATCTGTTTCTGGAAAGCAAAATCCACGAATTGCTGTCAGTATATTTGAGCGAAGTGTTGGAGCTGCGAATCCTCTCGCCGGAATACTGCTGCATATCAAAAAGTGAACGTGATTGCATCATCGAGGCAAAGAGAATCATTGACAGCGAGCTTGCCTTTGCGCCAAGCTGTGAAGGACTGGCAAGGCAGGTTCAAATCAGCGTCTCTAAATTATCAAGGGGATTCTCCATGATGTACGGCATTTCGGTTCATGCGTATGTTATTGAGCAGCGGTTAGAGCGAGCCGCAGGATTGTTATTGGAGAGCAATATGAACATTGGGCAGATAGCGGTTCTTGTGGGTTATACAAAGCCCAGCAACTTTTCTGCTGCATTTAAGAAAAAGTATGGAGTTATGCCAAAAGATTATCGAGAGGCCAGCCGAATCAAATAGGTGCTTTGCATACCCAAAATAAATACCGATTTTGGGTAGAATGAAATTGCTTTTGGGTTGGATATTGGGCATGAAATTGCTAAAATGCGT
>ERZ1026986.716-NODE-716-length-11570-cov-8.518715_pt1 | contig 11570 bp, 14 predicted proteins | sample MGYA00519455_ERZ1026986 | MGnify/ENA primary metagenome ERZ1026986 (study PRJEB26926, sample SAMN06164548) | human gut metagenome | biome: ENVO:00009003; feature: ENVO:2100002; material: ENVO:00002003 | host: Homo sapiens | place: USA | collected 2012 ...
CGGAAACAGAAACACACATCTATTTTATTCCCAAAATGGCGAAATCCTTTGATTTATTGGGCTTTTCTCGACAGAAGGCAGACTGTTTCTACATGTGTTGTCACTAACATAGGAACACACATCCTTTACCTCGTCTACGATATGGGAACACATTTCTTTCGCTTTTTCTACTGCTTTTGATTTCTTCCCAAATCGTTCTTTTGCGTTTCCAATTTCATTTTTGAATCCTGTTTTATATACGAAAATGATTTTATAGGGATCTTTCTCTCCATTTTCATCGTAACCACCGACAATAACTTTTTCGATGATACTTTCAAATATTCCTCTGTCAAATTCTTCTAAAATCTGATTTTTTGACAATGCTTTTCTAAAATCTGCCAGTCTTCTTTGCAAGCTGCCTTCATTGTCATATTGTTGTTCCAACATACTTAACTGTGTTTTTGCTTCAGACAATTTCTTTTCATACCCCACATCTGTTTCCTCATAAATGTCTTTAGCCACAACACCCTCTAAATAGTTTTCCAGCAACTTTTTTCTCTTATATTGAATATTATAAACACTTCTATTGAGTTTTTCAATTTTATCTTCTATCGAGTCCTCTGATAAAGTTTTCTCGACTCTCTTAATAAATTCTTCCAACACATCTTTATGATCTGTACATAACATACGGTAAGATTCAATAAAAGCATCTTCTATAACCTGCTCTGGAATTCCTTTACTATCTGGACAAAACCTTTTACCATGTTTTGTTGATTCTACACATTGCCAAATAGTTTTTGTATATTTCGAACTGCTATGCCACCTTCTCCTTGATAAATTCGCACCGCAAAATCCACATTCAAGCATACAACTAAAAGCATATTGTCTACTGAATTTTTCTCGTTTTCCAGGTGCTACTCCCTTTTTGCGTCCTCCATTACGGCGTTCCCGTATCTCCTGAGCTCTTGCAAATTTTTCTTCTGATATAATCGGTTCATGATGATTTTTGATATAAAACCGATCTTCTTCTCCAAGATTTTCCAGCCTTCTTTTTGATATCGGATCTACGGTAAAGGTTTTTCCTAATAAAATATCACCTTTGTATTTTTCATTATTAATAATTCCCATTACACTGGAAGAAGTCCACGGATTCCCTTTAATAGTTGGAATCCCCTGTTCATTCAGTTCCCTTGCAATCATCGTACTTCCAGCACCTGCAACATATCTGTCAAATATGTATCTGACCGTTTCCGCACCTTCTTCGTTAATAGACAGCGACTTTGTTACTACATCGTAATCATATCCAAGGCATCCCTGAAAACCAACAAGTTCTCCACGTTTCATCTTCATTTTCAAACCTTTTTTTACATATGCAGATGTATTTTCCACTTCCTGCTGTGCAACAGAACTTAAAATAGTCAGTAAAAATTCTCCATCTTTTAAGGTATTAATTTTTTCGACTTCAAAATATACCGCTATATTTCTCTCTCTTAACATTCTTACATATTTTAATGTATCTAATGTATTTCGTGCAAATCTAGGAATACTTTTGGCAATCACTAAATCAATATTACCAGAAAGGCATTCCTGAATCAGTAATTGGAATTCTTCTCTTTTATCTGTTTTCGTGCCTGTAATTGCTTTATCAGCAAAAACTCCTGCAAAAACCCATTGCTTATTACTCTTTATCAAGTCCGTGTAATATCTGACCATTGAATTATAACTTTTAATCTGATCTTCATCATCAGTACTAACACGACAATATGCGGCAACTCTTAATCTATCAATCTTTCTTCCCGTAGAAGTATCCTCACCAGCACCCTTCGCCTTAATGATTTCAACTTCCATTTCACCGCCCCTTTCTTTTTGTGTTCCTACCGTAGTGTTGATATAATCTTACAACGCAACACTCCGATAGTCAAGCGGTAATATTAGAAATAACACCATAATCTTTTTTTAACTTTTTCTCTACCAGCTGATACTCTGCTTCACTTATAAGTTTTAACGAGCGTAATTGTTTCAACATTGACAGCTGCATACTGTATCTCAACAATTTTGCACTATTCATTTTCCCTCTCTATTCTTTCTCATCTACTTTTATTCAAAAATCCTGCAGTAGCTGTCGGGTAACAGCCTCATTGGTATTTCACCATCTTCTCAGACCGGGCAGCTTTCCCGGAAGTATCATTAACAAAAACAGTATCTTCGCTACAAAAATCCCACTTTCTGATCACAGTCAAATATTTATCGCTCATGCCTTTGCTTCCATATCATTTTGATACCATTTCCACTTTGCGTCACGATGTCGCAAAGCAATAATGCAGACAGTCCTGGCGTATCTACTGTATAGCTCCTCTGTTTCATTCGTCCTGCAGGATAAATATGAAATTTTCAAGGTACAATGATTGCTCTTTTTATATCAATTTACGAAAGGGAGTCGTTCAGATAAAAATTATGCAATCTTAAATTTCAGTATTTTAGTAATCAATTTTGTTTCAAGTCTGCGTCTCAATGTTTCATCCACACAATAATGTAAATTTCCGTATTCATCATATAATTTTCTGGTTGATAACACTGCAATATAACCTTCATAATGTTTCAAAATCCTGTTAATTGCTTCCACATCTCCGGACGCTGCCGACACAATAGTATGATACGGTAGTAACTTTGTATTATTTCTTTTTTCCAGTCCTGATCTCCTCCATAATCTTTTTTAAAGCTATAAGGGAACTTGTACGATGATGATGAATGGTACTTCTTACAAGATTCATATATTTTGCAATTTCTGTATCTGTCATATCCAGAAAAAAAGATAATAAAATTACATTTCGCTTCTTTTCCGGCAAAGACTTTAATGCTTCACCAATCAACTCATCTTTTACTTCTATGTCATAATCAAAGACATGGAACATTTCTGATTCAACTATGTAATCATCCATGATTTCCAGTTGTCGTAGTTCCTTCTGCGTTAATTCCGAAAAAGAAATTTCATATTTTAAACGATAATTTCTTTCTCTCTCATAATCTATCATTTCATTCTTCAACAGGGTTTTGCAGAAACTGTCAAACTGTTTCCTTATTCTTGACTGCTGTTCGGAAGAAGATTTCTTCATAAGAGATCACCTCCTTCCGTAACCACCTGAAGCAGAGTGAAATATCTCCCTTTCACTCCATAGCACGAATGGATATATATCCAGCGTCGAACACCCGACACTGTTTTTAAAAAATATTTTTTTATATAAAAAACGCCCTTACAGGCCGATACCCATAGGACGTTGTTTATATCTGATATTAAATTTTCCCCACATGTCTCGAGTGGGTATAATGCACTCTCAACTGCATAACTATTTACATTGCTTAAAATGCAACTTATTTATCTGCCTTTCCACGCATTACGCAGGATTGGCTTTGATTAGCACCAAAAAATCCTTTCAACAGTTCAGAATACATAGCTCTCCCAAACATGTTCAAAGGATAAAAACACGAAAAAAAGCCTTTGAACATTGCGTTTTTTTATATGCAATATCCAAAGTTTCTTACCTTTTCTAAAAGTGCATGATACCCCTCTAATATAGTGATTTATTAGTGCATTTTCTTTCTCTAAAGTGAAATATACACTATACATGGAGGTGTATGATATGGCTAAATCTAAGAAAATTGATAAAGACATGGGTTTTCGCCTGAAGAAAGCCAGATTAGACCAAAAGCTGACTTATGATGAGCTATCCGAAAAATCCGGTGTTTCATCAAGATATATTAAAGAGATTGAAAATCATGGCAATGTTCCAAGTCTTGAAAAACTCGGACAGCTCATTCGTGCTTTACACATCTCTGCCGATCCATTTTTTTATCCAGCGGCTCTGAACGATAATCTGGATTACCAAAGGCTGTTGATCTATCTTTCAGAATGTACTCCCGATCAGATAACCACCATCCTTGCACTTGTGGAAGCCTATCTTCGTACATATAAAACCCATGAAACAGAATAGCAGAAAGATTTCTATTTTTTCTGGATTATTTCTGAATAATTCTGGATAAAACAGGGTGGTCAGCTTGTCTGTAAGCCTTCCACCCCGTTTGAACTATTTTTCAGTATGCATAAGCAGTTCTTTTACTTTATTTCTTTTTTTCAAAATTCCCAATCCTTCAAATATCTGTATCGTATCTATCATTCCCTGATAATACGCTCTTTGTTCTTCTTGAAAATGGGCATGATCCACAATATCCATATATTTTTCCATCTGCTTTGCGAAGTTTTACTTTAGCAGCTATTCTCAAAATCTCATTTTTCTGCTAAAACTCAGGCTTTTTTCCTTTTTTCAATCTGTCTTTAAACTATTTCCAAAGATATTCCGCCCTAACTTTTTGAGTAGGCGGTTATCACTATAATATTCCAATCACATCGTTGTACTCAAGCGCCTGATTATTGTTCCCATTTTCCAAGAAATCCCCAAGACGCTCCGCTTCTTTTAATTTAATATCATCTAAGACATGTGTGTACGATACTGTTGTATTATAATTAGCATGTCCCATAATCTCCTGCACTGTCCTAGGTGTCATACCCTTTTCAAAACATCTTGTTGCAAATGTATGTCTAAGTGCATGAGGGTGAATCTTTTCAAAATTTTGGGGAATTCCACCAGAGTATAATGCTTCTGTACGAAATATATCATTGATCTGTTGAGTGATATAACGCATATCACTTTCAATGTTATATCTTCCTATTGGAGAGCCCATTGACGTTAGAAATACCAAGTTTCCCATTTCCTCTGGTTTTCTCCAACGATCTCCCAAATCCATTTTTCTTCTTTTCACTTTTTCAAATTGTTGCTCAAGTATCTTTTGTGTTTCTCCAAAAAAAGGAACTTTTTTTTTAGAAGGAAGTTTTTTCAAAGCCTGACTAATACCTTCATCATAAATAGAAACCTGATTTCCCAACACAATAAAGTTTTCTGCTATCTCATAATTATCATAATAACCTAAAGTCTCTAAGTCTTTCTGGAAAAAATCAGAGAAATTTATTTCTCGCTTCTGTTTTCGCTTCAATTCGTCAAAATAGTTCAAAGCTTCACCTCGAAGAACCTTAATGCAATAGGCACAAAATTTTCTCCGTACAATATCTTTTTCCTGATTGTTTAATTTCAAAGGGGATCACCTCCCCTCTGCATAAAAGCCATAGTCCAAGATTCCTGATCCTCCCTTTCATAGCGAGGACAGAATGGAACCTAATAAAAAATCGAACATAAAAGAAAATTTTTTAATTTTTCACCTTTTATAACCGTTCATTAGATTTCATGCTTGGATATAGGTGGTCCACGATTCCTTAAATCTTTACAATAGACAAACCGTCTTAGACAAGCAAAAATGCCAGGCAGCTCTTGGAACTTCCTGGCATCATGCTGAACAAGATGAAAATTTATATTAAGACATATGTATTTAACACAGATTAGTGCCATACAAATATGGTAACAGCACCATAGATACATTAAAGACTTTTTCCAAACACATTTTCCACATTTAAAGAAAAAATATCTGCCCATGATTCTCCTAAAAGCAATTCACAGACTGTATCAAGAACCTTACTACATTTTTTATATGCTGGCAGTAGGGTAATTCGTTTTGTCATATTAAGAGTAGTATTCTATTGTTTAACTTATAGAAAAACGGAAATAATAGATCTGTTTCTATTACTTCCGCCCCTTTTTTTCAATGTTATATTTTATCATACCTATATATTGAGAAATTGAAACAATCAACATAGTCATTGAAATTAAAGACACAATGCTGTCCAATCCCACAACCGTACATCCGATAGAAAAAATCAATACACTTGCCAAGATTTTCATTGTAACCTCTTTACAATGCTTTTTTTCCTCCGCATCCAATTCCCTATTTATATTTTCTACTGGAGCATTTTTTAGTATCAAAACAGTGCTGATTAAAATAATTCCCCATGCTACTGGAAATACAATCGCATACGTGCTATTAATCAGTAACGTGATTGTTTGCACAGCAATAGAACAAATAAAACATCCAAGATAGCTATTCAAATGCAATCCACCAACATAAGTACGCAACAACATAAAAACACCAGTAAATACGAAAAATTGCGGAATCATATGCAGATATAACGCTATGCCAAGAGAAACCAGAAAGCAGCTTCCCATTTCAAGTCCGATCTGAAATCCATATTGATATATCTCATATGATTCCCCGGAAATTGCACCAGACTTAATAATATAATCCGTAATCTTTTCCGATAAATATCTCATGCTTATTTTCTCTTTAAATTTTTAAGTTCTGCAGGCATTTTAGGCTGATGAAAAATATAAGCACAAGCACTATCGGCAGAAATTTTGCCAATTTTTAAAGATACATCCGCCAACACTTTAGACAGCTGAAGCTTTTCATTTTTAATTTTCATAGTTTCAAAACTCCTTTCATTGATTTTTTATACCTTACCATAAAAAAACCGTCAGTTTATTTCCATGTCAAAATACCGAGTGTTCATGTAACTTTTTCTGTATGAATCCCATATAATACTACCCGGATCACAAAACACCGCTCCTCTGTACTGTCTATGGCTACCACTCCTCGATACTTCTCTGCAGTTCTCCGCACAGACGGAATGCCTATCCCATGATTCACAGCGTCTGCTTTGGTAGTCCTCAATTCTTCCCCTTTTCCTCTTACCAGTCCTCCTTTATGGCTATTCTCTACTATTATTAGGAGATTTCCTTTATCATACTTAATTTTAAATCGTATATACCTTTCCCCTTCGGCTTGCTCTGCAGCTTCTACTGCATTTTCCAAGAGGTTCCCCAGAATCAGACTGACATCTGCTCCGCGAAATGGCATCTCCATCGGAATATCTATCTCTGACTGAAATTCTATTCCTTTATCTTCTGCTGCTTTCTTCCAATATCCAACCAAAGAGTCTGTCACTATATTTCCTGTATTGATTACTCCAGATGATCTCAGTTTTCCTCCCTCCATGACATCATTCACAAACCGGATAATCCTTTCACATTCCCCTTTTTCTGCATATGCAAGAATAGACAGGAAATGATTTCTCATGCTATGACGCACATCTCGCATTTGTAGCGTAGCAAGTTCTGTCTCCTCCCGATGCCTCTCACACAAATCCAGCTGCTGTTCATATACCATGTTCATCCGCCTTATCCGTAGGTCATCCGCCAGCTTTATGTAAATATAGAAAATCAGGATATTGACAATTAGCAGTATCACCGCAGACACGAGGGAATACACCTCTGCGTATTGCCACTCTGTCCTGTAAGCCAGTATGAACACGGCGTTCATGATATAGATGCTCCCTATTGGAACCAGCAGAATAAGTATGCTGTGTCCTGGAGGCAGTTCCCTAATCTTTTCATTCGTAAATACCTTCTTTAATGCAATGGTTAGCATAATATATCATATATTTAAGGAGTAGTTAATTTATGGAAAGCCGTATTAAAAGCCTACGGGAAAAAAGAGGGCTGATACAGGAGATTTTAGCAGCAGATCTGGGGATAACACAGCAGACACTCAGCAGATATGAAGGAGATGCTACCTTTATTAAGATAGACATCTTGAAAAAATTAGCGGAGTATTTCAATGTGACAACAGACTACCTATTAGGACTGTCTGATATGAAGCGAGATTTGCCAGGGCAACTTAAAGTAAATGAGGCTATAGATGAATACTATGACCTGATTGAGGTGTATAAAGGACTGGACAGGTATGACCAGGAATTGGTCTGGCTGATGATACAGAATATTAGAAAAAACGCGGAGAAAAGGAAGAGGGATAGGGACGATGATTAATGTAGCAATCTGTGACGACGATGTTGCCACAACAGGAAATCTGGAAACTATGCTACAGGAGATAGCCAAGAGAAATTTTGTCCAGACAGAAATGGAAGTATTCTGGGATGGAAAGAAGCTGATAAAAGCAATAGAAAACGGAACTTATTTTGACATTGTTTTTCTGGACATTGAAATGGGACAGGAGGATGGGATCACAGTAGCACGGAGAATCAGAGAAACAGATAAAAGTGCTCTGATCGTTTATGTTACAAGTCATGAAAGCTACATACAGGAATCCTTTGAGGTAAGACCGTTCCGTTTTCTGGTGAAGCCGGTGGGGGAGGAAAGGCTGGAAGCCTGTTTCCGGGAAGCGTATGAGGAGATCAGCAGTAACGACAGCTATTTCCGGTATAATTATCAGCGGCTGAGCCATAAGGTTTTGATCCGGGACATCCTATATTTTGAAAGCAACCGGAGGAAAATATATATTGTGACAGAAAAAGATGAGTTTGAGCTATACGGAAAACTGAATGAGATTGAGGAGAGCCTGAAAGCAAGCAAGGTGGCTTTTCTGCGTGTCCACCAGTCGTTTCTGGTAAACTATAAACATGTAGATGGGATTGGATATGATTTTGTTGTAATGGACAATGGAAAGAGAATATCCATCAGTGAGGACAGGAGAAGGCAGATTAGTGAGGAATACTGTGCGATGGAGGATACTTTCTATGTTGGTAGATAAGTGGATTTTGGAATCGGTGGACATACTGCTTGCATTCTTTACCGTATATCTATTTTTCTTATATTTCGGGATATTTTTTCAAAAGAAGAAGGCAAGATTTAATGTACTACTGGGAATAGCCGTGCTAATAGTCTGGCAGCTTGGTATTCCCAATATTATCCATATGCTGTCAGTAGCCTGGAATATTTGTGTGACATTAGGAGTTACTTTGTTTGCGGTAATAAATATATTCGAAGGAAAGGTTTGGATGAAATGCTTTTTCTCCATCACGTTCGATGTTGTCTGGATGCTGGCGGAAACATTAATCGGTGATTTGCTGATGATCTATGGAGGGAATATCATAGAACTACGGATTTTTGGTTCCCTTGCCTCAAAGCTGTTTCTTTTTATAGTACCCTTTTTATGCATTTATGATACAAATAATAAGAGTAATTAATTACTTATTATTTTCCCAAAAGAAACGGACAGTACAAACCTGCACTGTCCGTTTCTTTAATCAATCCGCAATATCTATTTTATATAGACGATGTTATTTCAAATTAAATATCTATAGACTTACTACAATTTTTTCTTTTTTATTTGAAACATATACTTAATTCTTTCTGAATCTGGAATCTTCAATCCTCTCATTACCTGTTCTGCTGACCATACCATAGTCTTCATAAGGTTTCTAATTGCAATGAGAATCCCTTTTTCCTCTACACACTTACTTAAAATTACACATGAGTAGACACCTTTCTTTCCAATGTCTTTGTCATTTCAATCGAAAAATCATCCTGTAAAGTTTTCTTTTTTCAGCCGCGTCCAGCTCTGAAGAAAGTAAAACTTCTAATAATTTCAAAATACCAGAAGTATTTTTATCACTCAAATCCCCTAAGCATATCATAACAGAAGTAAGTAAATCATAGTTTTCTACCTTTTCTGAGGATTTTCCTACTAAAATATTCTTCCTGAGCAGAATATCTATTTAATGCAACCTCTTCCTTTTTATAAATAGAGCATTTCATATTTCTCTGCACCTCTTCAACACGAGAGGTTATACCTATAAAACCATACTCGGTAGTATGAAGATTTAAAAACAACTTTTTACATGGTTCATCCAATAGTGCGATGTCACCTTTTATTTTTCTATACTTATCTAAAAGAATATCTTTTTCCTCCTTCAATAAAATTTCACCATTATCAATCAAAATCAAAAGATCTGCTACCTTTTCCAAATCCGATACTATATGCGTAGAAAAAAGAGCTCCTTTTCCTCCTTCTTTCATATATTCTTTTAAAATCTCTAAAAATTGACTACGCATCAATGGATCTAATCCACTCGTTGGTTCATCCATAATTAATAAATCTGCTTGATGTGAAAGTGCAAGAACTAATGAAAATTTCATTTTCATCCCCTTAGATAAAGTTTCTATCCTTTGGTTAGGATCTAAAGAAAATCTTTCCATATAATCTCTATAACACTTAGCCTTAGAATATGCCTCATAAAGTTTACAAGCCTCTAAAATAACGCCTGTACGCTTATCCTTGCCATAATCATAAGTCCACTCATGCTGTATTTTTACGATCCTGTACTCATTAGATCTATTTAACTCTACCTCTATATGTGCTGTAGAGATTTTCTCTTTAGATACCAGTAATCCAGCCTTATACAGCCTCTCAATATCTCTAGGATTATCAATAAAGCTAGTCTGTAATAAAGCTCTCTCCTCTGGCTTTAACCTCCATACTACATCTGGCTGTATCGTGTACGCTTTATCTCTTAGCTCCTTAGGTATTTTTCTCCATTCAGTATTAGTAAACTCATCAAAAGGGATACCTTTTATGTATCTATGCTCTTTGATACTAAGGTAATCTACAGCATAATGATAAAATTCTCTTTCCTCCCAGAGACCCCTCACTATTCCAAACTTTATAACAGGATCCATCCCTCTATTTTCAATAAAATATACTGCTTGCCCTGCCTCTATCATGTTATCAGCCTCCTTTTATCTATCTTAATCAGATTTCTCCTCAAAATTTAGGTAAAAAAAAAGAGGCTAACAAGTTTTTGCACCTGTTAGCCTCTTTTGATTATTTTTCTCTAAAATATTTACACGCTCCACCATCTATAAATACTTTATCTGGCTTTGTGGCTGGATATTTATACACTCCACAACTACACTTACTAGGATCGTTTTCCATAGGATTATCCCCATAAGCAAAAATACAGCCTACGCAAGATTTACCGTTTTCCTCCCAGTTAGAAAACTTCTCCTCTTTTAACTCTTTTAATCTTTCCTCATTCATTGTTAGCCCTCCTATCGTTCTAAGCCCTTAAAAGCTCCTCTCTGTTGGAATTTATCATAGCCTTTATCTAAGACTACTTCCATATCAATATAAGTAGTGTATCCAGATTTTTCTATTTTGGTAATTCTATAATATGCACCCCTTTGTATAATCATCTCACTTTCTCCGCCAAAAGTAGATTGTTTTTTAGTACCATCCCAATCATCAAAACCACTTGTATCATAGTCTGCACCGCTATAATAACTAAAAGGCTCTGCATAAATCATTTTTGTACCTTTTGGGGCATAAATATTACAAATAACCTCTCCAGAAAATCCTTTCCCCTTTGCGACACCTGCACTAATAAAATTATACTGCCTACCACCTTTTCCTACAAATTTTTGTAGTTGCTCATTTGTCATAGAGCTAAAACCAGTAATTCCTAACATACTATCAATAGCCTCAGATCCGCAACCTCTTTGTAACCATATATCAAAATCATACTCAGACTTATCAATAAGTGTAGTCATTTTACGGATCTCATCCCCAGCCCCCTCATAGTTAAGACTTACCTTTTTATTTCCAATTTTATTATACCATCCTCCAGCGTGTCCTGTCAGTGGTCTATTAAATTTACCACTACCAAAGGTATAATCCCAAGTAGCGTGTTTCTGTGGAGCTGTAGCCTTTTTCCACACCTTACCACATACACCTCTGAGTACTGTATCTGCATCTGATGTATTTTGAAACCAGTAAGCATCGTTTTTACGCTCCTC
>ERZ1026986.737-NODE-737-length-11284-cov-10.952356_pt1 | contig 11284 bp, 6 predicted proteins | sample MGYA00519455_ERZ1026986 | MGnify/ENA primary metagenome ERZ1026986 (study PRJEB26926, sample SAMN06164548) | human gut metagenome | biome: ENVO:00009003; feature: ENVO:2100002; material: ENVO:00002003 | host: Homo sapiens | place: USA | collected 2012 ...
CTACACACTGCATATCGTCGGCAGCGTCAGATGTGTATAAGAGACAGGTATATTTATATGTAATAAAATACAAATATGATATATTGTGGGATTGACAAATGGAAAATCAAGTGATATAATACTTGTAATTATATAGGTATATTGCGTCGGAGGTGAGGCTTTTGAAGGATAAGGCGCTTGAAAAATTGTCGAAAAATGAGCTGCTTGAGTTAATGCTTTATCTGCGAAAAGAATATGATAAGCTTAACGCAGAGAATGAAAAGCTTCTTCAAAAGCTCGAAGATAAAAAAAGTATCACTGACCGACTTGACAGGCTGGAGCGGCAGGTAGCTGCACTGACAGGTCACAAGGTGGTTGTTGAGCAGCCGGTAGTGGAGGAAGATCATGGCGGCAGATAGCAAGAACGAGGTGTTAAAAAAACCTGAGCTTCCTGATGTCCAGACACTTGAGCGGGTGGTAAAAAAGCATCATGAAAGGCGGGAATATCTGAGGATACTCCGCAGCACTGTGGCGTCGCTTCTTGTTGTGGCAGCGGCAGCAGTGATTATATCAATGTTATTTTTGCCTGTTTTGAGAGTAACGGGTACAAGTATGACGCCGACTTTGCATGACGACGAGCTGGTGGTGTGCAGAAAGCGTGGAAGCTTTCAGAAGGGCGATATAGTTGCGTTTTATTATAATAATAAGATACTGTTGAAACGTGTTATCGCTACAGCAGGAGATGTGGTGGATATCAAGGAGGACGGTACTGTTATCGTCAACGGAAAAACCTTGAATGAGCCGTATGTTGACGGCAAAGCTCTGGGAGAATGTGATATCGAGTTGCCTTATCAGGTGCCTGACGAGAGAATATTCGTTATGGGCGACCACAGATCTACGTCTGTTGACAGCCGTACAAAGAGGATAGGCTGTATTGCTGAGGAAGCAGTACTTGGAAAGGTCTCACTGAGGATATATCCTTTTAAAAGGATAGGCACAGTGGACTAGCGTTTATTATAAATAGTGTATAATTTCGGAGGGAGTGATCCGTTTTGCAGAATTTTAACGGTAAAGTTCGGCAATATCTAAAAGAAAATGAAAGGAAAAAACGCAGTCGCTTGTTCGGTGTGGTGCTGTCTGTAGTTATGACAGTGTCAGTGCTGGCAAGTCTTGTTATGCCTGCAATAAGTGCCACTGAGGGTACTTCCGTGGCAGGTGGAGATGTTTCCTATAACGGCGGAAGCTATTCTTATAAGGATGCGAATAGCGTCACGATAAAATCCTATGATGCGGTCGGTTCAGGAAAAGACCAATCTAAAAAGATTGAATTCAATGTGGAATTTAATTTTGACAAGGGCGCAATGACCAATAGGTATATTTATTTCCCTATCGACGATAATGTTAGCCTGCCCGAGGGCGGTATACCGTCAGACGGAACCTGGGGCGATGTCGAGGATACTCACTTCGATGAAGGACATGGAATTTCGGGTAAGTACAGAGTCGACGAGATAGATGGAAAGAAGTATCTTTTTATTGAGTTTGATGAGCGATATCAACATAAAAATGAGAAGGACGCTATAAGCGGTAAGGCAAGCTTTGAGGGTAATGTAAAGCGTAAGGATACAGATACAGGTGATAAGACCACTGTTGAGATAGGCGGTCAGACGGTTGAAATAGACGGTTTTACTCCGCTCACTATGTCTGCCATAAAGGACGCAAGCGAAACTGCTGACGGAGTTAGGTGGACTATCACAGTGGACAATCCTGCAAAGAAGCCTCTTGACAGGATCGAGGACAAGCTTTTTAAGGATGCTGTTGACGGAAGCTTCACTGTTTCACCTGAGGGTGCAGGAAGCTATGACGCGTCAAGCGGAAAGTTTGTTTTCAGCGATGGATTCAGTGAAGAAAATGTTACCATAAGCTACACGACCCCATATCCTACAAGCGACCCGAATTTCGTTATGTCAGGTAAGGTGGAAAACAAATCCACCACATATGATAAGGACGGAAATAGAGTAAAAGCAGATAAAACTATTTATTCTGATTCAAAGAAGGATAAGATCTCAAAAACAGGCAAGAATGTTGACTACGACAATAACGAAGTCACATGGGAAATTGTTGTAAGCAACCCTAGCGGTGCAGACCTCAAGGGCTATCACCTTTATGATGAAGCATTCCCTGATGCAAAGCCAGGAAGCTTTGCACTTAAAGCTGATGATGGTTCAGATGTAAAGTACACACTTAATGGAAACACGCTTACGTTTGACGATAAAACAACAGCGTCAAAAATTACTATCGAGTATGTGACAGCTATCGATCCTGACAAGGCGGAAACTACAAATACAGTTAAAATGCAAAGACCTGATAAAAGCCAACCATGGTCTGATATCACATCAAGTGAAACTGTTTATAATAGGTATCAGATATCAAAAAGTGGTTGGATAGATAATAACACGTTAGGTATACTCAAATGGGAAGTAACTGTTAAATGTAATGACAAAAATTCTACCCTTAAAGGCAAGACAATAACTGATAATATGCTTAAAGCAGGACAGATTGTCAGCATAAAGGTTGGAAATGATACCTTTGATGCAACAGTTGCAAGTGACGGTGAGCTTGTTTTGCCTGACAGAATAGGTGACAATAACGAGGTAGTTATTTCCTATGAAACAAAGGTTGCTGACTATGATCTTGGCGACCCTGACAGCAATGGAAATTATGCAGTGAAAAATACTGCAGGTATTGACGGATTCCATTCTGACAAGACAGTTTATTATAAGCCTGTAAACGAGAAGTCAAAAACAGTTCTTGACATTTCTCAGGACGGAAGCAGTGTTACATATAAGTGGCAGGTAGAGGTCAAGCAGACAAACGGTTCCTTTAGGGGCAAGACTATAAGCGATATAATGAACGCTACGTCAAATGATGGCAAGTCAATAAAGAGCGTTCTTGACACTGATTCCATTATCATGTATGTTCAGAGAAATGGAACAGGAAGCTATGAACCGCTTGACAGTTCAAATTACACTGTAGTACCTAATGCCGACAACACTTCGTTTGAGATAAAGTTCAATGATAGTGAAGAATTTGACAATATAAACCTTGTGCAGATAAAGTATAGCAGTACCATAGATGTAACAGGTCTTGACGAAGGTACTATTATAAATGTAAATAACAAGGCTACTTATAAAGGTGAAACATTCGAGCCTAGTGCAGATAAGACTAAGTTTACTATAGGCGACAGCTCCAAAGCGCCTTATGAAAAGTATGACGCTGCAAGCAGTGTAGCAGGCGACACAGTGCATGATCTTAGCAGCCTGCCTGTTGTTACTGTAAATGGTGTTGAGTATTACAGGTTTGATTGGCGGCTTGATATCAACAAGGACGGCACTTATAAGCGTAACGATAATGTCGAGATCGTGGACACGCTTCCGGCGGGAATGATATTCTACGAGAACAAGGATTATCTCAAGTATTCATTTGGAAATAGTTCTGATAAGTATGATTTTGCACAAACAAATCAGTTTGAATATTTCTATGATAAGACAGCCAATACAGTAACTTTCAAGACTGCATGGAATCAGCAGGACGCTTGGACAGCTTACTACAGTACACTTGTAAAGGTCGATGATGTTAAGAATGGTGTTTACAAGAATGGTACTGCAGCGTTCAAAAACACAGTTCAGGATAAAGCTGGAAAATATCCGGAGAGAAGCCAGACGCAGACAGTTAAGGAAAAGAACTTGAAGAAAACTTCTTCTCCGAAGTCCACCGGCTGTGAGATAACTTATACCATTGATGTTAACCCTAAAAAGCTTAAATGCTCAACAAACGGAATGATAACTCTCAACGATGTTATCAAGTGCGGAGGCACGGCTGTAGTTAAGACAAAGGACGCTCAGGGTAACATTCAGACAAAAACGGTAAGCATAAATGGCAATTCCGCTGTTGACATGGATCTGAAGTCTATCAAGGTATTTGACGCAGATACGGGTGCAGAGCTTGCTGTGAGTGATTACAGTTATGTGATATCAGATCCGGAGGCAGTTGACAGCACAGTTTCTTGCAGTGCAGATGTTATTACCAACGAAAAGGGCAAGTTTATCGCTAACTTTATTCCAAGTGAAAGTATTGTTGGCGCTAAGGGTACTATTGATCTAACTTTGCCTGAAGGCTACGAAACCGGAAATATAAAGAGTTACTATGTGGCTTATGGCTATATGGACGGCAACAGCTTCAAAGAAGTAAAAGCCTTTGCCAACAAGAGAAGCGAGTGGTCAGATTTTGGCTCAAGCATATCCGTCCCTGTGGAAGAGGTTTCTTCTGAGAAGGCGGGCGGTGTTTTCAGAGTCGAATATGAATACAGGGATAGCAGCGGCTTTTCAAACACTGAAGTCAGCAATGAAAAAATGCTTTCGGCTGTAAAGTGTTCCGCACTGACTGCGAAGACACGAGATTTTGTAAAAAAACTTGAAATAAACGTTCCAGATCAGCGTCACCTGAAATTAGTTTACGTTTATACAGGAAGTCCTGCAAATGATGAGGACGCTGAGAACGATGGCTATAAAGTCCATGTGTTCAATAATATATCATTTGACACAAACGGCTCTGCTGTAAATGACAGTGAAGATAATGATTCCGAGTTTGAGTTGATAAATCAGTCAAAGGCGTCATCAACAACTGTTGAGCCATTTAAGATTATAAAGGTAGACAGCGGAGACTATAGTATTATGCTTAAGGCTTCTTTTGAGATCTACAGATACACTAAGCTGGAAAATGGCACATACGATTGGCTCCCGGCAGTAGATTTCAAAGAAAATGCCGCAAAAGACAGAAGATCAGTTATCTGGGGAAATTCGGCACAGGATAAGGCGCAGACATTCAATGTAAATGCTGACGGGTCATACAATCTTGACCTTGAACCTGTTGCAGGCACCGGAGATACTGAGGGCCATCTTTATAAGCTTATAGAAAAGCAAAGTCCGGAGGGTTATCTTCTTGACGAAACTCCTATATATTTTGCTTTTAAAGTGCGTCCGGCTGTAGTTCCAAGTGAAGTCGGTGAGGACGGATATCAGTTCGTGAAGAACGGAGATATGTTCAGAGTAACAAATCTGCTGAAAGAGTTTAAGATAACTGCAAGCAAGGTTTGGAGCGATGGAAACGGCAATCATTCGGCTGAGAGCGTAAAGTTCCTTCTTGGCTCGTCTACAACTAAGGTTTTAAGCGGTGTTCCAGATGATATTCAGTGGGGCAGTGATGAGGTAACTCTTAACGAAGCTAACAATTGGAAACATGAGTGGACAAAGCTTCCTGGATATACAAAGGTCGGCAATGATTACAAGCAGCTTTACTACTATATCAAAGAGATCGATCTTGCAACAGGATATGAGGCTGTATACAGTGCAACGGCAATGAGCAAAAACACTGATGTTACAGTTACGAACGTCAAGGGACTTAACATTACGAAGGAATGGCGTGATGAGCTTGGAAACAAGCTTGCTGACAGTGAGCTTCCTGCTGGTATCGACAAGATCGAGGCAGATGTTTATGAGTCCTCTGTTGCACCAAATTCAACCTCAAGAGTGAATGGAGATAACGGAATACCAACAGATTGCAAACTTATAAAAACTGTTTCTCTGGAAAAGTCTAAGAATTGGACGGTAGCTCTTGACGGTCTTGACAAGGACAAGTATTACTATGTTCTTGAAAAGAATATACCTGACGGCTTTGGCGTTACATATACTTATTCAAATAACGGCAGTGCCACGGGCTTTGATACGATCGTCAATACCAAGAACCCGCAGAAGGTAGAAAATATGGACGTTCGCCTGCAAAAGGCATGGTCTGACAGCGATAGCAATACCCATACCAATGATAAGGTAACGTTCAATATCTATAGGTCAACAAATAAGGCTGACGTGCCTGAAAAATATAACAAGTTTACAGGCACAATGGATAAAGGACAGAATGTTAAATTCAAGATCCTTACAAGCAATGGTACAGAAATGGCTCAGAACGGAAGCTTTGCCTCTGAGTATGCCATGTATGGCTCGGCTAAGTTCAGTTTTGATATGACAAAGTCATGGATAAATATCGGTGAAACTGAGGGACGTGTTAGAGTTCTTGACAGTTCAGGAGCTGTTCTGGCTGACATCTATAAGTCAGGTGAAAATTGGGTGGACGGCAAGCCTATACCTATGTGGAGCGGTGATAGCAAGTATGTCAGCGTTAGTGATTACGTTACACCGTCTTGGGACAAGAGTCAGTTTGTTTTAAATCTGAATAATATCACTTCAGATATTACTGTTGAACTTACACTTAAGGGCGATAGTGGCTGTTCATACGCAGTGACAGCTAATGATCTTGGCACACCTGAGAAGACGAACGTTACACCTGTTCCTAACAAAGATGCGACACCTAGCGGTGAAGTATTCTTGTGGAAGCAGATAACGCTCACGGCTGATAACAACTGGTCAAATGCCGTTTCTCTTGAAGAAAATGACATCAAGGGCAATAAGTATTACTATTGGTTTGAAGAGACAGACGTGAACGGTCAGCCAATAAGCACATCGTCATACAAAGCTTACTACAGATACAATGGCTCAGAAAATGAGAACTGCATTGATATGACAAAGAACGGTGATCAGTATGTTCAGGTCTATAACAACTCTGAGGAAACCTTTGGAGAGCTGCCTGAAACAGGCGGCATGGGTGTTATCCCATTCGTGGCAGCAGGCGGAACAGTCACTGTTGCTGCAACATTACTTTTAGTTACAAAGCGTCGCAAAAAAACGCTATAAATAATCAAATATGAAAGCATAATTAATTATGAAGATGAAGAAATTTGCAGCTCTTGCTGCTGCAACAGTTATGTCAGTTTCAGCTATTGCTGCAACATCAGCATTCGGAGTATTTGCTACTGCTGATTTTGGCGTTAATAACATTGTTATCAAGGATTCTGATACAAACAGAGTATATAAGGCTTATCAGATCTTTGACCAGGCATCTGCAACAAATACTATCAAGTGGGGCAAAGGCATTAATGGCGATGCTCTGCTTACCAGCCTGAAAACTCCTGGCCTTAGCACTTATATGTCACAGTTCGACAGTGCCGAGAGCGCAGTAGACGTTGCAAAGATAATCTCAGACGCAGATCATTGGACAAAGGAAGATACTGCCAAGTTTGCAAAAGCCGCTTCTGGCTGCATCATCGACAATAAGTCTGTAACCGCCTATGAAGATAACGGTGAGTACACTATTCCGCTTCCAAATGCTGGCTATTATCTCGTTGTCGATGCAACAGAAAATAATGGTGTTGATAAGGCTAACTCAGCTCTTATCCTTAACGTTTCAGGCACAACAAACGTTACTCCAAAGAGGACAAAGCCAACACTTACAAAGCAGATCAAGCACAATGAGAATAACTCATGGGGCGATGTTGGCGACAACGCAATTGGTGACGATGTAGAATTCAAGATCACAACAACTATACCAAGCGATGTATCAGCTTATGACAAGTATACATACACAGTTCGTGACCAGCTCAGCGAGGGCTTTACATTCAATGATAACCTTACATACAAGTACTATGACGCTGACGGTCAGGAGATCACTTCTGTTACAGTAGGTCCTAACAAAACAGTTGGCGACGACAGCAGTACGACCGACTATAAGGAGTCTTTCTATGTTACTTTCGATATTAAGGAACTTGTAAAGAACTATCCTACAGTTGCTAAGATCGAAACTTATTATTCTGCTAAGCTCAATGAAAAAGCTAAGGTAGCAGTTACTGCTCCTGACAGCGTGAACAATAACCCTAACACAGCTTACCTGACATATTCAAACAATCCTCAGGACACAACAGGTAAGGAGAAAGGTGAAACACCTAAGGTTACAGTTTATGACTGGACATTCTCACTTGTTGGTAACAAGGTAGACGAAAAGGGCGAGCCTCTTGCAGGTGCTAAGTTCAAACTTAGAAATGTTCATGGCGATGCTATCAGACTTGTCAAGATAGCTGACAATGTTTACAGACTTGAGATCGGCAGTGAGGCAGGCTCTGTTGATTATATCGAAACAGACGCAACAGGTAAGTTTACTATCAAGGGCATTGATGATCAGACAACTTACAAGCTTGTTGAGATAGAAGCTCCTGCTCAGTATAACAGAGCTGATCCATATGAGTTCAAGTTTGACACAACATATGATCCTGCTAATACGCTTCAGTCCATTCGTATGCTCGACGGCACTGATTCAGGCACAAGCGGTTCAACAGTTAAGATCATAAACCAGAAGGGCGGCTCACTTCCAACAACTGGCGGTATCGGTACTCAGATCTTCTACGGTGTAGGCGGAGCTATCGTACTGGGCGCAGGTGTGCTTCTCATTGCTAAGAAGAGAGCTAAGAACGACTAATTTTTGAATTTATTTTTACCTTTGTCCTGCCGATCTCGGTCGGCAGGCATCAGGGAGGACTCCATGAGGAAGAAAAGCGGTAAATCAACTACAATTTTATTGGTCTTGTTATTGCTTGTGGGGCTCTCCGTGATGTTATATCCAACAATAAGCGATTGGTGGAACTCCAAAACGCAAAGCCGTGCGGTGGCGACTTATCAGAAAGCGGCAAATGACCTTTCTGACAAGGAGAATGAAGAGATACTCAGCCGTGCCAGAAAATATAATGAAGAGATAGCAAAGCTTGCCCGACCTTTTGTGGATTATGATCAGGTCAAGGGCTATGAGGATATCCTAGATATAACGGGGACGGGTGTTATGGGCTATATTTCCATTCCGACTATAAGGGTGGAGTTGCCTATTTATCATGGCACAAGTGACGGCGTGTTAAATGTCGCTGTGGGACATCTGCAGGGTTCGAGCCTGCCTGTTGGCGGAGCGGACACTCATTCGGTCATTTCAGCACATAGAGGTCTGCCGTCGGCAAAGCTTTTCAGCGACCTTGATAAGCTTGCAGAGGGCGATGAGTTCACTATAACAGTGTTGAAAGAGGTCTATACATATGAGGTCGAGGCTGTTTATATAGTTCTGCCTAATGAAATGGATAAGCTGAACATTATTCCAGGTGAGGATCATGTTACGTTGACTACCTGTACACCATACGGAGTCAATTCTCACAGGCTTCTTGTTCGTGCAAAGAGAGTTGAAACTGCGGACGATACAAAGAGTGTCTCAAAAATAACGGCAGACGCTGTTCAGCTCGATTCTCTTGTGGTCGTGCCTTTTGTAGCAATACCATTGTTTGTGGTACTGCTTGTGTGGTGGTTTGTGGATTCAAAACGCAAAAAAATCTCTCATGATGAGCTTGTGGCAATGCTAGATAAGCCAGAGAGTGACGATAATGTTGAAAATCTACCTGATAAGGAGAGTAGCAAAGATGAAACTTAAATTTTCTCAGCTTGCAAAGGTTGTTTTTTGTACGGCGGCAATGGCTGTTTCAGCCTTGGGAAGCATGACGATCTCAGCTTCTGCAGCGGATAATATCAATGTGGATATAGTGTGCAAAAATGATACAACGACTGTTAGTAATGCCGAGTGGAGTATATATAAGGTCGGTGAGCGTAAAGAAGCTGACTTTGTCCTTACCGGCGAGTTCAGCGATTATCCTATAGATATGTCTGATTTTACTGACGCTTCAAAAATGCAGGCTGTCGCTGATACGCTCGACAACTACGCAAAAACCGATGGCATAACACCGGTTTCAACAGGCAAGACGGACGCAAACGGTGAAGTAAAGCTTTCTGCTGATTCTGTGGGTCTGTATCTTGTTTCAGGCAAGAGTTTTGAAAACACAACAGCTAAATTTACACCTTCTCCGTCACTTATCGAGATAGATAAGGATATCGTGGCTGAGGGTCAGATAACAGTTTACACCAAGTTCACATACGAAGATATCCCAGCAGGGGACAGTGATTATGGTGTAAGAAAGTCGTGGATAGTTCCTGATGGTCAGGAAAAGCTCATACCTGATAATATCAAGGTGGAGATATATCGTGATGGCAAGCTTTTCGATACTGTTACTCTTAACGCTGACAACAATTGGGAATATTTTTGGAAAGACAATTCTGCGGCTGAGTGGACAGTTAAGGAGATAGATATTCCTGCCAACTACACAGTTGTTACCAAAAACAATGACAAGCTGTTTCTTATAGAGAACACATATAAGTCAGACAGTTCGAGTAATACAGATAGTAGTTCAAGCACACCTGACAGCAGCTCGTCAGGCTCTGATTCATCAAGCTCAACGCCTGACAATATACCACAGACTGGTTCGCTCAACTGGCCGGTGCCTGTACTTATAGGCGGTGGAGTTATCCTTATCGCGGCAGGTTGGAGAGTAAGCAGAAAAGAGAAATAAAGGCGAAACCACATAGGCTTGCCTTTGCAACAGGAGAAAAATAGTGACTAAAAAAAAGCTAGGACTTTTGTTGATAATAATGGGGATAATGCTGATAGCGGCGGCATTATCCCTTAATTATTACAACTATTTTCATGAAAAGCAAAGTAATAAAAGGATGGAGGCTGTGCTGAGTGACCTGAAAACGCAGATCTCAGACAGTTCAGATGACAGCGACAGCAGTTCACCCTTTGACATTTTTGACGATAGTCGATCCATGGACAGCGAGATAGATGACCCGGATAAGGATATCGTGCTTGACGGCAACTCATATATAGGCTTGATTTCATTCCCGACACTGGGGCAGGAGTTCCCTGTGACTCGTGGCTGGAGCTATGCTGCAATGAATACTGCAGCTTGTCAGTACAGCGGCAGACGTGTAGACAATGATCTTATAATCTGCGCTCACAATTACACAGGCTTTTTTGATAAGCTGGATAAGCTCAACTCAGGTGACGAGGTCATTTTCACCGATGTTTACGGCAGAGAATTTAACTATACTGTCACAAACAGCGAACTGCTGAGCGGCTGGGATTCGCCATCGCTCATAAAAGGTGGTGGCAGCGACTGGGATCTGACCTTGTTCACCTGCACATGGAGCGGTTACAGCAGAGTGACTGTAAGACTTGTTTATTCATAAATACATCAAAAACGCACAGAGTTCTACACCCTGTGCGTTTTATATTCCTGCGGCATGTCTTATTTTTTTTATATCAAAAGTTTTTAGTTTGTCATCGTATATGCAGTGTCGTCTTGACTTTCTTGGGTGGCGGCGTGTATAGTCAATGGCTTCTACAAGGTCATTTGTTTGAAAAACTGGACGTTTCATTGCTTTGTTGTATACCTGTCTCTTATACACATCTCCGAGCCCACGAGACGTAGAGGAATCTC
>ERZ1026986.748-NODE-748-length-11172-cov-5.162094_pt1 | contig 11172 bp, 10 predicted proteins | sample MGYA00519455_ERZ1026986 | MGnify/ENA primary metagenome ERZ1026986 (study PRJEB26926, sample SAMN06164548) | human gut metagenome | biome: ENVO:00009003; feature: ENVO:2100002; material: ENVO:00002003 | host: Homo sapiens | place: USA | collected 2012 ...
AGGTCTCAATCTGTCTCGGAATAAATTTAAAACAGCTTCTTATTGAAATGAAGATATTGCAAAAAAAAACTGCAAATCCTTGTTGAAGAAGGATTTGCAGTTTCAATGAGCTAGATTTACATTATTTGACCTCGATTGTTTTTACGACTCCGTCATTACTTTGAACGGGTAATTTAGGAAGTTCGACAGACAGAACACCGTGTTCGACGTGAGCCGCTATCTTGTTTTTGTCTACGTTATCGGGCAATATCATTGTCTGTTGGAATTTAGAATAAGAAAATTCACGACGCAGATAGTGCTCTTTTTTTCTTTCTTCCTTATTTTCGCTTTTCTTTTCCATCGTGATAACGAGATTGTCATTGTCATCGATGTGGATTTGAAAATCGTCTTTTGTCATACCCGGAGCCGCCACTTCAATGCAGTAGTCGTTTTCATGCTCTACCACATTGATTGCCGGAGCCGTTGCATTAGCTTTTTCCATCCAATCGTTATCGAAGAAATCATTGAAGATACTCGGTAACCAACCTTGATTTTTTCTTGTGGGTAACATAGTTTTAATCTCCTATTTTTAAGTTGTTTAATCTTTTCTTTGACTTCGGCTCTTTCGATAACCGACGTCATTCGGATATTTGCAAACGACGTGCCAATATATTTTTCAAGGTTTATTGTTCGGGTATGTATGACAATAGTTATCCAAAGTGGACAAAATTATTCCGTAGAGTAATTATTGTCACTTTTTTCGGGCAGGGGAGGACGTTGGGAATCGATAGGTAAGTCATAGTTTTTTCGATTATGCCATAAATCGGTTATGGTGTGATTATACTTTTGCTCAAAAAAGAGAAGAGTATGGAAATAAAAGAACAACAATTTGTCCAGGAACTGGCGGAGAGCCGTATGCAAATAGAATTATTGAGAAATCGAGTGCTGTTGCGTTATTACGCCCAATTGCTCGAACTCGATATCATGGAGCAAACCCAAGAAGTGAAAACTCTCATGAGCAGTATCAACACGCTCGAACGCTATGCCCGTAAATATGAACCGAAAGAACCGGCCATAGAGTCTGCTCCCGTAGAAAACGGGGGATCGGGAGAAGTTTCCCGGAACAAAGAGGGAGAGTCGGAGAGTATCGATGTACTGGCGGGGAAAACTATGCCTTGTGTTTCTGCTCGTTCGGGGGTAGAGAATATGACGGTTGTACCTTCCCGGTCGGCGGCAGTGCGAAATCTCCCTAACGGACTGAAAATAAAATCGGTTACGACTCGTGGAAAATCGCATCGAAAATAGATTGCAGATGAAAAGGCGCAAATTTCTATTCGGTAAGGTTGTTTTAAAAATTGTTTGAGCTATCTTTGCGCAGGATGCGAAAATAGGCTGCATTCGGCAAAGTCAAGCGAGCTTGCTTTTGCCCTCATTTGCACTATCTTTGCGTATATTGTGAAAGCAGGTCGGGCTCGGCGTAACAAATGGAATTTGGTTCTGCTCTCTTTGCTTGCATGGACTCTACAATTTTACGGAACGATGAAAACGATACGAGAGATATATCGCATAGGGTATGGCCCTTCGAGTAGTCATACAATGGGGCCGAGAAAGGCTTCCGAAATATTTTTGAACCGCCACCCTGAGGCTGTGGCGTTCGAGGTCATTCTGTACGGTAGTCTTGCCGCTACGGGAAAAGGGCACTTGACCGATGTAGCGATTCTCGATACACTTCAACCTCATGCCCCGGTCGAGATTGTGTGGAAACCGTCGGTATTTCTGCCGTTTCACCCGAACGGCATGACTTTTCGCTCGAAAAATAGTTCGGGCGAAGTGACCGACGAATGGACCGTGTTCAGCGTGGGAGGAGGGGCTTTGGCCGAAGAAGGGAAGCCTTTCGACAAGACACCGGAATTGTACGAAATGAATAGTATGACTCAAATTCTCTCTTGGTGTGAACGGACGGGCCGTAGTTATTGGGAATATGTGCAGGAATGCGAAGACCACGATATTTGGGACTATTTGTCCGAGGTGTGGTCGACTATGCGCGAGGCTATCGAACGAGGGCTCGATCAGGAGGGTGTATTGCCCGGTCCGTTGAATTTACGGCGGAAAGCCTCTTCCTATTATATAAAGGCGAAGGGTTATAAAGACAGTTTGAAAAGTCGGGGATTGGTATTTGCCTATGCGTTGGCCGTGAGTGAAGAGAATGCATCGGGCGGGCGTATTGTAACCGCACCCACTTGCGGATCCTGTGGAGTCGTGCCGGCGGTATTGTACCATTTGCAAAAGAGTAGGGAATTCAGCGATACCCGCATTTTAAGAGCGTTGGCGACCGCCGGTTTGGTGGGGAATATCGTGAAGCAAAATGCTTCTATATCGGGAGCCGAAGTGGGGTGTCAAGGCGAAGTGGGAGTGGCATGTGCTATGGCTTCGGCGGCAGCCAGCCAGTTGTTCGGTGGTAGTCCTGCGCAAATCGAGTATGCCGCCGAAATGGGGCTGGAACATCATTTGGGTATGACTTGCGATCCGGTGTGTGGATTGGTACAGATACCTTGTATCGAACGGAATGCCTATGCTGCGGCGAGGGCTTTGGATGCTAATATCTATTCGGCTTTTACCGATGGGAATCATCGTGTATCGTTCGACAAGGTGGTGGCTGTAATGAAACAAACTGGGCACGATTTGCCGTCTTTGTACAAGGAGACCGGGGAGGGTGGCCTTGCCAAAGATTACGAACAGATGTAAAAAACAGATTTGTAAATCACTCTGGAAATTTCGATCGGGACAAGCCTCGATCAGTCGATTCCCGGTCGCCTGCTTGTGCCTATGTTCTTGTCTCCCCTTGGCTGTTTTTTGCTCAGTAGGAAATCAGTAGGGATTGCCCTTTTATATTTCCAACCCCTCTCCTTAGAAATTACCATTTCTTCGGTTTCACTACTATATTGCTATGCAACACAAGAGAGAAGGGGTAAGGTACGCTAAGAGACAGATGGGCTAAAATAACAGTAGGGTGATGTTGCTGGAAAATTTTACACTCCTCCCCTGCCGTGTCCCGTAGCCTTACGGGGTGTTTTGCAACGTAAAATATAGGGGAGGTGGCCGCAGGCCGGAGGGGTTAAAGAAATGTTTCTTTGGTTTTACCACTATATTGCTCTACAATAAAGGGGTGAAAGGGTTACACCCACCAAGTGACGGAAGGATTAATAGATAAGTATGCCAGGAGGTTAAATACATTCCCTTTTCTCGGAGAGTGAGCAAAAAGGGAGGTGAATTTGTTTTTATGGTGAAGTTACTTTATATTTGTAGTTGTTTAAGCAATGATTAATATATGAACTTTTCTGAACTGAATATAGAAATGGTGTTCGCTTTGATGAGCGGTAAATTGTCAGCTGCGATTAATCGGAAATTATATCGTAGTTTTCGAAAATTGTCTATCGATATAACTCCCGAACAATGGACTGTATTGTATTATTTATGGTCGCGGGACGGAGTGACTCAGCAGGAATTGTGTAATGTTACATTTAAAGACAAACCGAGTATGACCCGGCTAATAGATAATTTGGAAAAGCAACAGCTTGTCGTTCGTTCTCCGGGCGTGAAAGACCGACGTATCAATTTGATTCATCTTACCGATAAAGGTCGGGAGTTGGAGGTGGCTACGAAGCCTTTGGTGACTGCTATTATGAGAACAGCGTTGGACGGCTTTTCGGATAGAGAAGTCGAGATGGCCGGGAGAATGTTGACCAAAGTTTTCGGTAATTTGAAAAATTCGTTGGAGGATTAAGAAAATCTGTCATGATTAAATATATGAGGCATATATTCATTTTTATAGTTGTATGGCTTGCGGCAGGGACGATTTGTTCTTTCGCGCAATACAAGCCCGATCGTTTGGGAGAGGGTTTTGAAGCAAAAACTATCGCCATGCCGGACGATTACAGCGGAAGGGTAGTGACGACTCTTGTTCGGAGTTTATCGTCGTGCGACACGCATAAAGCGGTGCTTTACGTGCACGGATATAATGATTATTTCTTTCAGAAAACGCTGGCTCGGACGTTTAACGATTCCTGCTTTAATTTCTATGCCGTGGATTTGAGAAAATACGGGCGCTCGTTATTGCCGGAACAAACGCCGTTCGAGGTTCGAGATTTGCAAGAATATTTTGCCGATATAGATACGGCTCTGACTCTTATTCGGGAGGAGGGAAATACCGATATTGTGTTGATGGCTCATTCGACGGGAGGATTGATAACATCGCTTTATTGTGAGGCTCATCGTAACGACTTGCCGGTACAGGGACTCATTTTGAACAGTCCGTTTCTCGACATGAATATGAATTGGTTCTATGAGAAGATTCTGGTTCCTATCGTGTCGGCTTGGGGGCGTTGGTTTAAAGGAACGAAGATAAGTCAGGGAAACTCTACCGCTTATGCCGAGAGTTTGCTAAAAGATCATCATGGGGAATGGAATTATGATACCGACTTGAAATTTAAGGTATCTCCGCCTGTTTCTTCGGCATGGATACGGGCGATACATCGCGGTCACAATCAAATTCATAAAGGGTTGCATATTCCCTGTCCCGTTTTGTTGATGTATTCGAGTCAATCGGTGGACGGAAATAAATGGACGCCTCAACATCAATCGGGAGATGCCGTACTCGATGTAAAGGATATTGCCCGCTATGGTCGCATGTTGGGACCAAAAGTCACAGAGTTTGAGGTTCAGGAAGGAATGCACGATCTCGTACTTTCGAAACCTTCGGCTCGTCAAGCTGCTTATTCCGAGATGTTTCGTTGGCTTCGGAGCAATGGATTGAACGAATGATCCCCCAAAGTTCGTTTATTCTCCGAGAGTCATCGAAAATACGATGTGGGGCATATCGATGCCTCGGTAGTGTTTTACGATGGTATCGCCGGGCGTCATACCGATTCGTTTTGCGACTCCTTGCGAAGGAAGGTTATTGTCGCGGATAATGGAGTAAATGCGTTTTATACCCAAAATGTGGGAGGCATAGTCGGCACATGATCGTGCGGCTTCGGTAGCATACCCTTTGTGCCAGAAATTTTTGCGAAGGAGATAGCCTATTTCGGGAACGGTTTGTTCTCTGTATGGTTGCATAGTGATGCCACATTGTCCGATGAGTTCTCCGTTTTCTTTAAGAACGGCTCCCCATAAACCGACTTTGTTTTCGGCATATCTCTTTATTTGTCGGTCTAACCATTCTCGGACTTCTGTGTCGTTGAATGCACCTTCGTAGGCGTACATCACCTCGTTGTCTTGTAAGAGTTTACAAACTTCATGAAAGTCGTTCGGGCATAACTCTCTGAGAATTAATCTCTGGGTTTCTAATATCGTTCTCATTTCACAGGTCTCCGGTTAAGGACGTTGTTATTCGGCATTCTGTTCGGATTGCTGTTTTTCCAACTGTAAGACTTGTTTGTCTGCGAGCTCGAGCGTGCGTACGTTCAGTTGATATTCTCGTTTGAGGTCATCGACATTTTTCATGAGGTTGGCGAGCTCACGGGTCGCTTTAACGGCTTCGCGAGTGACGGGATCGAGCGATAGAGTGTATCGGTTTCCACCCAAGTAAGTAAGGGTTATTTTTTTACTCGTATTATTCGCTATGAGTGCCGCGACGGCAGAACATTGACCGTCTTTGTATGTCACGATTTCGGTATATTTGCCGTCGTTGGTGAACCGGTAATTATTGGCTCCGTCGTACCCGATAACGAGAGTTTCGGCTTTACTTTTGTCCGGGAGCGCCGCCCGTATAGAACTGTGTTTTATCGGTGTGCTTCCGTAATATACGCTTGCCAACTGCATTTGTCCGTTTTCTGTGACCAAAACTTTCAATTGGCTACGATTTATCGCGGCTTGTTTGGGAAGTTTCTTATATATATAATTCCCATCCGTTTGGTATTTGGCGTCTTTTTCGAACCGGAAGTTTTTCTTGGCTGCTTCGAGTTCGGTTTGTCTCACTTTGAGTACACTGTCTATATAAAGCAGATTTTGCTCACTCTCTTTTTGTTTTACGCGGCACATGAGCAACATACCCGCTTTTATCTGTTTGAAGGCTTTGGGGTATAATAATTCGATACTGTCGATAGCGTTTTTAGCATTGGCGTATTGACCGTTTTCGAATAACTTCCGAGCTTTTTCATATTGAGCGTTAGCTTCATTACTATTATCTCCGCAGGAGAATAATACTATCGCACAGGAGCATATCCAAAAGTAAAGATATTTAGCCATAATTGATCGGTGTATTGTATTTGATGTTAATTCTATCTAATAGACCCTCTCTGTACATCTTTGACTCCCTTAACGGTTTTGAGCTTTTTCATTAGACTGTTGAGGGAGGAGATGTCATCGACCGTGACGGTGATATGTCCTTGAAAAAGGCCATCGTTCGAGTCGATCGAGATGCCTCTCATATATATGTTTTTCTCTTTTGAAATAATCGATGTAATGTTCGTTACGATACCGATATCGTCGTTTCCGATAACTCGCAGGACGGTGACGTATTTAGAACCCATTTTTCCCGACCAGCGGGCATTGACTACTCTGTAACGGTAACGACTGTATATGTGCCGCGCGTTCGGACAATCTTTACGGTGTATCTTGATAGTTCCTTCCGTGGAGACAAATCCAAAGATTTCGTCGCCGTAAATGGGGTTGCAGCATTTGGCCAATTTATAGTCGATACCTTTGACATCGCCGCCTATGACGAGCTCGTCTTCTTTCGATTCGTCGGGTTCTTTTTGTAAAGTAAATTCTTCTGCCGTACGAGTTTCGTATTGCTCTTCGTTTTCTTTTTTATCGATTTCGAGATAAAGGTCGATTACGCGATTGACGTCGATATGTTCATCGGCCAATTCGTTGTAAAAATCGGTGACGGTCTTATAGCCCATTTTTTTTATAAGGCGCATCATTACACCGTCTTCCATCTCTATTTTGCGGTTTTTGAATCGTCTTTGCAAAAGCTCTTTCCCATATTCCGCCGCTTTATTCTGCTGTTCGTTCAGGGCTTGCTTTATCTTTACCCGCCCTTTCGATGTCGCAGCTATATTGAGCCAGTCTTGCTTCGGGGTCTGGTTGGGAGAGGTAAGTACTTCGATCGTATCGCCGCTTTTCAGTTTATATTTTATGGTTTCGATCTTTCCGTTTACCTTGCCACCGACACATTTGCAGCCTAACCCGGTGTGAATGAGGAATGCGAAGTCCAGTAACGTGGCTCCCAAAGGCAATTTGTATAGGTCACCTTTCGGAGTGAATACGAATACCTCTTTGTCGTAGAGATCCATTTTGAAATCGCGCATGAGTTCCAAAGCTCCACCGTTTCCGGCCGCTTCGAGTACTTCACGCACATTGTTCATCCAATCGTCCAGCCCGTTCTCGCTTTTAATTCCTTTGTATTTCCAGTGGGCGGCAAGTCCTCGTTCGGCTATTTCGTCCATTCGCCGGGTACGTATTTGTACCTCTACCCAGCGTTGTTTCGGTCCCAGCACAGTGATGTGTAACGATTCGTATCCGTTCGATTTGGGAATGGACAGCCAGTCCTTCATTCGCTTGGGGTTGGGCTGGTACATATCGGTGACTATCGAATATACCTTCCAACAGTCTGCCTTTTCCTGTTCGAGGGGAGTTTCCAGTATGACACGAATGGCAAACAGGTCGTAAATGTCTTCCAAATCGGCTTTTTGTTTTTTCATCTTATTCCAGATAGAAAAGATGGATTTCGTGCGGCCCTTGATTTCGAAATGTAGACCTTCGGCTTCGAGTTTTTGTTTTACCGGTTGGATAAATTCCATGATGTATTTATCCCTGTTCCTCTTGGTTTCGTTGAGCTTGTGGGCTATCTGGTCGTAGATTTCCCGATTGGTGTATTTCAGGGAGAGGTCTTCCAGTTCCGATTTTATGGAGTATAGTCCCAATCGGTGCGCCAGTGGAGCATAAAGATAGGAGGCTTCACAGGCGATGTCATAACGGTATTTTTCGTTGGGGTGGTGGTTTATCATTTTCATGACGCAAAGTCGGTCGGCGATCATGATGATGATAACTCGTATATCTTCGGCGAACGATAGTAACAGTTTGCGGAAATTCTCGCTTTCGACGGCAGCCTGTTTGGCATACAAGCTGTTCGATTTAATGAGACCCCGAATGAGCTGGGCTATGTCGTCCCCGAATTCTTTTTTTACGGTTTCGATAGTGAGGAATTCGCTGACGACCAAGTTGAAAAGTAGAACCGAAATAAGCATACTGCGTTCTAATCCCACCCTGTCGCATAAGATGAGCGCAGTATTCAGATTACGGACAACCGGATTTATTCCTTGTTTGTTTCGCTGATAGTGCCCTGTTTCGACGGCTTCGGAAATGAGGCGACGCATGCGGTTGAAGTCTTCGACTCTTAAAACCGGGCTACTATTGCGTAACAGTTGCCGATAGACCGATAGGACATTTTCTTTTTCGTCGAGTGTAAAATAGCTTTTTTCGGGCATAAGGTGCGACTGTTTTCAAAAATTCTGTCTCAAATATATATTTTTGTGGGTAAAAATGCGCTTTTTTTTAGAGCTTTTTGTAGTTTTGGGAACGGAATTAAAATTCATTATTCATTACAAGCTATGTTTACACCGGAAGATTTAGATTTGTTTGCCGAAAAAGGTATTGACGTACATACGGTTGAGGAGCAGTTGGCCTCGTTTAAAAGCGGATTTCCTTTTTTAAGGATATTATCTTCTGCTTCTGTCGGGAACGGTATTTTATCGCTTGACGAACAGCAAACGCAATATTATCTCGATTTGTGGGAAGGTTACTTGAAAGATAATCATAAGGTCGTGAAGTTTGTTCCGGCATCGGGAGCTGCGAGCCGTATGTTCAAAGATTTGTTCGCATTCCTTTCTGCCGATTACAGTGAACCACAAACTGATTTCGAAAAGAAATTTTTCAATTCGATCGAACATTTTGCTTTTTACTCCGATCTTGACGAGGCCTGTTTGAAGAATGAAGGAAGGAGCATAACCGATTTGATAGAATCGGGCAATTACAAAGCGGTGGTGTCCAATCTGCTCGAAGCGAAGGGCTTGAATTATGGTTCTTTGCCGAAAGGGTTATTGAAATTTCATCGTTATGCGACGAATAACCGTACGGCTATGGAGGAACATTTGACGGAGGGAGCTCTTTATGCCGCCAGTTCCGACGGGGAGGTCAATATTCATTTTACGGTATCTCATGAGCACCTTGCCGATTTTAAAGCATTAGTAGCCAAGAAGAAAGCGGATTATGAGCGACGTTATGGCGTACGTTATCATATTAGTTTTTCTGAGCAAAAGCCTTCTACCGATACTATTGCGGTCGATGCGAATAACGAGCCGTTCCGAGAGAATGGTAGGCCGTTGTTCCGTCCGGGGGGACACGGGGCTTTAATCGAGAATCTGAACGACATAGATGCCGAAATCATATTCATAAAAAATATAGATAATGTAGTGCCCGACAGATTGAAAGAGCCGACCGTGCGCTTTAAGAAAATCATCGGAGGGGTGTTGGTATCGTTACAAACGGAGATAAACCGTTATATTACCATGTTGAAAAGCGGGAAATATACGATCGACGATTTACGGGAAATGATACAGTTTTTGCATAAAAAGCTTTTCGTCAGAAATGAGGAAACCAAACATTTGGAGGATGCGGAGCTGGCTTTGTATTTGTTGCGGAAGTTGAATCGCCCGATTCGTGTATGCGGAATGGTTCGCAATTCCGGCGAACCCGGCGGGGGGCCTTTTATCGCTTATAATCAGGACGGAACCACATCTTTGCAGATTTTGGAGAGTTCTCAAATAGATATGTCGAATCCAGATGCTAAGGAGCAGTTCGAGTCGGGTACTCATTTTAATCCGGTAGATTTGGTTTGTGCCGTGAGGGATAATAAGGGCGAGAAATATGATTTGCCGAAATACGTAGATAAAAATACCGGTTTTATTTCGTTTAAATCGAAGAATGGCAGAGAGCTGAAAGCTCTTGAATTACCGGGACTTTGGAACGGGGCCATGAGCGATTGGAGTACTGTTTTCGTGGAGGTTCCCGCAGAGACGTTCAATCCGGTCAAGACCGTTAACGATTTACTCCGTCCGCAGCATCAGTAAAGTGTGGGAATCGGCATGGAATAGAGGGCGATATGCAGTGGTATATCGCCTTTTTTTGTAACTTTGCACTTGCGAGGATAAGCATCGCCGTGGTATGGACCCAATAGACTTTTGTTTATACCTCTGGCTTGTATTACCATAGCATATGATTGATGAGAATAGAGGGGGCATGAAATCTAACCGATTTTTATTCTTCGGCTATTCGTTAAGTAAAAAAGAAAAACAAGAATAGAAAATATGACGTTTGAAGAGTTCGGATTGTCCGAAGATGTTATGCGAGGGCTGGATGCCATGAATTTTAAGGAGGCGACTCCTGTTCAGGAACAAACCATTCCTGTGATATTGCAAAAAAGAGATTTAATAGCTTGTGCTCAAACCGGTACGGGAAAGACGGCCGCCTATATACTGCCATTACTGAATCTGCTTACAGAAAAGCAGGGCGACGGAGATAGAGTGCGTGCTGTGATTGTCGCTCCTACGAGGGAGTTGGCGCAACAGATCGACATGCAGTTCGAGGGATTTTCCTATTTTCTTCCTATTTCTACTGTTGTGGTTTCGGGTGGGGGAGACGGCGCTTCATGGGACCAGCAAAAGCGGGGGTTAACGATGGGTGCGGACATTATTATCGCCACACCGGGACGGCTTATCTCTCATTTGAATATCTCGAATATCGATTTTTCGGGAGTGGAGTGTTTTATTCTCGATGAGGCCGACCGGATGCTCGACATGGGTTTCAGCGACGACATCATGAAAATCGTCTCCTACATGCCCAAGGAGCGGCAGACGATCATGTTCTCGGCGACGCTGCCCCCGAAGATACGCGAGATGGCCAGGACGATCCTGCGCAATCCCGCCGAGGTGAACATCGCCATTTCGAAACCCAACGAGGCGATCGACCAGTCGGCCTATTTCTGCTACGAGAACCAGAAGCTGGGCATCATCCGCGAGATGTTTGCCGAGCCGACCGATTCGAAGACGATCATCTTCTCGTCGTCGAAGCTCAAGGTCAAGGCTGTCTCTTATACACATCTGACGCTGCCGACGATATGCAGTGTGTAGA
>ERZ1026986.770-NODE-770-length-10868-cov-8.706095_pt1 | contig 10868 bp, 9 predicted proteins | sample MGYA00519455_ERZ1026986 | MGnify/ENA primary metagenome ERZ1026986 (study PRJEB26926, sample SAMN06164548) | human gut metagenome | biome: ENVO:00009003; feature: ENVO:2100002; material: ENVO:00002003 | host: Homo sapiens | place: USA | collected 2012 ...
TACACACTGCATATCGTCGGCAGCGTCAGATGTGTATAAGAGACAGATATAAATTGGCTGGACTATTTGTCTGGACTAATTGAAAATCCTGAGGTTTATAAACTTTTACCCGAAGAATATCAAAAATTAATGACAAAATATTATAATGATTTTTGGAAGGAATAACTTTAAAACAAAAGAGAGCGGTTGGCATTTCACCCCACCGACCGTTCTTTTTGTACCCATTTTTAAGAAAAAAGAGGTGAAAAACCATGAAATGTAAATTTTGTAAGGACAGTTGCTGTATAGCTTGAATATGTCATATCTGTTCGGAGAAGCAAAAGTGAGCGTATATAATAAAAGAGCGATTGAGGTAATATTTCCTGAGATATGTCTTGCGTATTGATTGCTGCAAAAAATAAATTACTTTTCGCTAAGATGTAGAAAAGCCCATTTTTCTGTGATAAGATGATAAGGATTCGATAAACAATGACTGTTTTACGAACAGACAGAAAGCATGCATCAAACTGCATGACAGAAGAGAACGGAGTTGAAAAGGTGAAAAAAAGAAAAAATTTTTTCAGAAGTCTGCGTTTTCGTATTCTGATCATCCTGATCATTCTGGGAATCGTGCCGGGGGTTATTGTAACATATACGATGCTTCATAACTATCAGAACCGGGCGGTTGCAATGCTTACAGAGACAGTGGGTGATCAGTGCGATATTTTATGTAATCTGATCATCAGGGAGAATTATCTCAATGATACAGATTCAGAGGTTGTAAACAGCAAGCTGGAACTGTTTTCCAATGTGTATAACGGACGTATCCTGCTGGCTGACAGAGATTTTAAGATAGTGAGTGATACCTTCCACACAGAGGAGGGAAAGACGCTTCTCAGTTCACTGGCTGTAGCCTGTCTGAAAGGAGAAGAGACAAGCAATTATGACGCCAGAAGTAAAGTACTGGAGCTTGCGGTTCCTGTACAGAGTCCGGATGTGCAGCAGCTTCAGGGCGTGATGCTGGTAAGTGTTTCGGCTGTTGATATTGCGGAAACACTGGCAGAGATGGAACAGAGAGGCGTGATGCTGATCGGAAGTATTGTTGTTCTTTCGGTATTTCTGGCATGGCTGCTCTCTACAATACTTGTAAAACCACTTGCAAGAGTGACGAAGGCCATTGAAGATCTGACAGATGGCATGCTGGATGAAGAAATCAGTGTTCCTGACTATACGGAGACAGAGCTGATCACAGATGCATTCAACAAGATGGTCAACCGTATGAAAATCCTTGATGAATCCAGACAGGAGTTTGTATCCAATGTGTCCCATGAACTGAAGACGCCTCTGACTTCTATGAAGGTTCTGGCAGATTCTCTGGTTGGACAGCAGGGAGTCCCGGAGGAACTGTATCAGGAGTTTATGAGTGATATTACTGCTGAGATCGACAGAGAGAATAAGATCATTACAGATCTGCTCTCACTGGTAAAGATGGATAAGAAAGCTGCAGATGTGAACATTACACATATGGATATCAATCAGCTTCTTGAAGATATTCTCAAACGTCTGCGTCCAATTGCGGACAAGCGCAATATCGATTTGATCCTGGATTGCTTCCGCCCTGTGGATGCAGATGTGGATGAGGTAAAGTTTACTCTTGCCATCAGCAATCTGGTGGAGAATGGCATTAAATATAATGTGGATGATGGATGGGTGCGCGTGTCACTGGATGCAGACCATAAATATTTCTATATAACAGTGGCGGATTCCGGTATGGGAATCCCTGAGGACAGTATAGAGAGAATCTTTGAGCGTTTCTATCGTGTGGACAAGTCCCATTCCAAGGAAATCGGGGGAACCGGTCTGGGACTGGCGATCACCAAGAGTTCTATTGCAATGCACCATGGAACGATCAAAGTATTCAGTAAAGAAGGAGAGGGAACTACATTCTCTGTGCGTATTCCTCTGTCTTATATACCGTCATAGGAGGTGCCATTGTGAAAAAGAAACTTTCAATCATTATAACAGCGTTAATACTAAGCATCCTTGCGGCCGGGTGTTCTGTGGAGATACATGAAGATTCGGGTAAGCAGGATGCCAAATATTATCTGTACGATATCAGCTCTGATGAAACTCAGCTTCAGAAGGAAAGCTACTCTCCGGAGGAGACAACTGCAGACTATATGCTTAAGGATATGATGCAGCGGATGAACAGCCAGCAGACAGATTCGCAGAACCGGGTCAGTCTGCTTCCTGAAGGAGTACAGATGAATTACAGTGTAGAAGAGGACGTGCTGGTGGTCAACTTTAACAGTCAGTACAGCAGCATGAGCCGCGCCAGGGAATTACTTGTGCGGGCAGGTGTTGTGAAGACTTTTCTTCAGGTTCCGGGGATTAATTCTGTGCGTTTTACAATAGAAAATGAAGATCTGACAGATTCCAGGGGACAGGCTGTGGGAAATATGACTGCAGATACCTTTGCCGAGTTCACAGGAACTGAACCGGATGCCTATTGCAGCAATACCTTTACGCTTTATTTTACTGATAAGAGTGGTCAGAAGCTGGTAAAAGAACAGCGTACTGTGCGGTATAAACGCAGTATCCCCAAAGAGAGGATCGTTCTGGAACAGTTAATGAAGGGACCGCTGGAAAAAGGGCATTACCCCACAATTCCGGAGAATACGGAGGTTCTGAATGTGACCATAGCAGACAGGATCTGCTATGTGGCATTTGACGGAGTATTTTCTTCCTATGCGCTGGATGTATCGGAGAAAATACCGGTATATTCTGTGGTAAATTCGCTGCTGGATGCGCTGGATGCAGACAAAGTGCAGATTACGGTCGGCGGGAAGGACAGGCTGGATACCTTTGGTAAGAAGATGGAGCTGTATCATTTTTATGAAAGAAATGATAAGCTGGTAGTCAAGGAAAAAGAGTGATATTCATAAACGAAGAGGAGGCACAAAAGTGAGGAGACGCCCTGTGTGTATCCTGTGCATGCTTCTGGTTGTTTTTCTGTGTGTGACAGACTGGCTGGGATTTTCCCTGATAAGGGGGAATCCACTGCCACAGTCTGTGCAGACATGGATCAGAAAGCATCCGGAATCCACCATCTGCGGGGAGGTGGTCAGGTGCCGGGAGAATGAAGATTTTCAATCTGTATATCTTAGAAATACTTATCTTATTTACAATTCTGAAAAAGTTTCCATTGATAATATAAAGGTTTATTTAAAACAAAAAAAGAATCATAGCGGTAACAGTGATGTTGATAAACTTCTGGCAGGAAGTCTTGTTCTGGTGTCCGGAAAACTGGAAGAGGTGCAAAGCCCCACGAATCCGGGAGAGTTTGACAGTAAAGCATACTATGGCTGCCAGAGGATCTACTATGTGATGAAGAAAGGAAAGATAAAGAAACAGTCGCAGAGTCATTCTGCATATGGGCAGTTCTTGATCGATGTGCAGCAGAAATTTGCAGGTATTCTGGAGAAGACCTGTGGAATGGAAGCTGGAGCATTTGAAGCAATCGTGCTGGGAGATAAAACAAATCTGGATTCGGAGTTGAAAATGCGTTATCAGATGGCAGGGATTATACATATCCTGGCGATTTCGGGGCTTCATATCAGTCTTCTTGGAATGGGACTGTATAATCTGCTGAAAAAAATCGGTCTGGGTATCTGGCCGGCAGGCCTGCTGGCGCTGGTGATCATGCTTCAGTATGGGATGATGACCGGAGGGTCTGTTTCAACTATGCGGGCAGTATGTATGTTTTTACTTTCTGTAGGTGCAAAGATCGCAGGACGGATTTATGATATGCCTACAGGAATGGCGGCTGCGGCGATCCTGATCCTTATGGAAAATCCGGCGTATCTGCTTGATGGAGGTTTTCTGCTGTCTTTTGGATCGGTGATTGGGATTGGCTGTGTCTGGCCGTTAGTACAGGAGGGGATGGATGTATTAAACCGGAAAAAACGAAGTGAGGTTAATGAGAAGGGAAAAATCAGAGATAAACTTCTGATGTCATTTCTGGCATCCGGAGTTGTGCAGCTTACCATACTTCCCATAGTGCTGTGGTTTTACGGAGAAGTGTCGGTGATGGGGATTTTTCTGAATCTGCTGGTGCTTCCTACTGTGGGGATTGTACTGGGAAGCGGAACTGCCGGTGCATTACTTGGATTAGTCACTGTCAGAGGCGCATTTCTGGCTGTTGTTCCGGGCAGGATTATTCTGAGAGGATATGAGTTTCTGACAGTGCTGTTGGGGCGACTTTCGTTTTGCACATGGATTGGCGGAAAGCCGGAAGTGTGGCAGATCGTTGGATATTATCTGGTTCTGGCAGCAGCGGTGTGGATATACAGAGCGGGTGTGAAGAAAAGTGAAAATGGTAAGATCTTTGCGTGGAAAATCCGGGCTGTATATGCAGGTATGGTATGCTTTGCAATTCTGCTGATCAGTTACAGACCGCATGAAGATTTCCGTATCGCCTGTCTGGATGTGGGACAGGGAGACGGAATTGTGGTGGAAATAGAAAACAGATGGAATATCCTGATCGACGGGGGCAGTACGAATAAGAATGAACTGGGAAAATATCAACTGCTCCCATATCTGAAGAGCAGAGGAATTTCCAGACTGGACGGAATTTATGTTTCTCACACAGATGAAGATCATATCAGCGGGGTGCGGGAACTTCTGGAATTTGTTGAGAAAGATCTGACTTCTCTGCGCATAGAGAATCTGATCCTGCCCAAATGGAGCGATATTCAGGAGAATAAAAATTATCAGGAGCTGATAGAGCTGGCAGAGTCAGCGGGAGTCCGGGTGCTTACTGTGAAAGCAGGAGATGAGATCAGATATGGAACTGTCAGACTGAAGGTTCTGTGGCCGGAGTCCACAGCATCAGGGAAGGAAGTAAATGAAGATGCGATGGTTCTGGAAATGATAAGCAAAGATTTCAAAGGGCTTTTTACCGGAGATATCGGGATGGTGACAGAAGAAAAACTGATACAGAATGGGTGTCTTGAAGATGTGGACTTCCTGAAAACTGCTCATCACGGTTCCAGATATTCTACAGGAGCAGAGTTTCTGGAAATCGTCAGACCGGAACTGGCTGTTGTTTCCTGTTCTGCAACAAACACATACGGGCATCCGTCGCCGGATACGCTGGAACGGCTGAAGAAGAGTGGAAGCAGAGTGCTGATCACCAGAGACTGTGGGGCGGTTACAATAGTCAATGGAAAATCTGTTTCTGCCTTTAACCGAATCAAGTAAGACCCCTGTGGAGATGTGAAAAGCAATAAGCAGTAGGATTTTCAAAGTGGTTACGTTCACAGTAACTCAAAGCAAACAATGTTGTCATAATTATATACAGGTGTCTTGACACCTGTATATCCGGGGAGTATAATTGCACAGACAAACGAAAATCAAGCATGATGTGAGGAAAGAAAGATGAAAGAACATTATGATGTCATTATTGTGGGAACAGGGGCAGCCGGACTGTACTGTGCGCTGAACCTTCCGGAGAAAATGAAAATCCTGCTTATCACCAAGCAGGAGGCAGACCAGTCAGATTCATTCCTGGCACAGGGTGGAATCTGTATGCTGCGCGGCGAAGATGACTATGAAAATTATTTTGAAGATACCATGCGGGCAGGACATTATGAGAATAATAAACGGGCAGTAGATCTGATGATCCGCAGCTCCAATGATATTATCAGGGATCTTCTGCGTTATCATGTGGATTTTACAAGGGATGGTTTGGGAAATCTGGCGTTTACCAGAGAGGGAGCACATTCCCAGCCAAGAATTCTTTTTCATGAGGATATTACAGGAAAAGAAATCACACAGACTCTCTTAACTGCTGCAAAAATAAAAGAAAATATTGAAATTTGTGAATATATGACTATGGTAGACCTGATCTCCAAAGACAATACAGTCTGCGGAATCATTGCAATGGACCGGAATGACCAGGCATTTCCTGTTTATTCTCAGTATGTGGTTCTTGCCTGCGGCGGAATCGGCGGGCTTTTTAAAAACTCTACCAACTTTTCGCATATTGCAGGAGATGGTGTTGGAATTGCCATGAAGCACCATGTGGAAATGGAAAATCTGGACTATATCCAGATTCATCCGACAACTCTCTATTCAAAGAAACCCGGACGGCGTTTCCTGGTTTCAGAATCAGTCAGAGGAGAAGGTGCTCTTCTGTATGATAAGAACGGACAGCGTTTTACAAACGAATTACAGCCGAGAGATCTGCTGAGCCAGAAGATTTCTGCCCAGATGGAAAAGGATGGAACAGAGTTTGTATGGGAAGATATGCGCCCTCTGGGAGAGAAAACAATTCTGGAACATTTTCCTCATATTTATGAACAGTGCGTGGAAGAAGGTTTTGATCCGAGAAAAGAGCCAATCCCGGTTGTTCCGGCACAGCATTATTTTATGGGTGGAATCAAGGTAAATCTGGGAAGCAAAACTTCCATGAAGGGACTTTATGCCTGTGGAGAGACAAGCTGTAATGGCGTCCATGGAAGAAACCGTCTGGCAAGTAATTCTCTTCTGGAATCTCTGGTCTTTGCAAGAAAGGCTGCAGATGATATGATATTTGGACAGACACCGGAATATGTGCGGGCAGATGCAATTGATATGAATATGTATGAAAGCAGAGAAGAACTGCTTAATGCCTGCCACGAAACCGTATTAAAAGAGATTGAAAGGATGAAAAAAAGTCATGAATAGTATCACAATGAAAATGCAGGCAGACAAGCTGATTCGTATGGCACTTCAGGAGGACATTACCAGTGAGGATGTTTCCACGAATGCAGTGATGCGAAGCGCAGTAAAAGGAACCGTAGATCTGATCGCAAAGGAAGACGGAATCATTGCCGGACTGGATGTATATGCGAGAGTATTCCAGATCCTGGATGAGAAAACAGAGATCAGTTTCAACTTTAAAGACGGTGATGCAGTAAAGAAGGGCGATCTTCTTGGAACAGTAACAGGAGATATCCGGGTGCTTCTTTCCGGAGAGAGAGTTGCCCTGAATTATCTCCAGAGAATGAGTGGTATCGCTACTTATACAAAACAGGTTTCAAAGCTTCTGGAAGGAAGTAAGGTAACACTTCTGGACACCAGAAAGACAACTCCGAACTGTCGTGTTTTTGAAAAATATGCTGTACGTATAGGCGGCGGATGCAACCACAGATATAATCTTTCTGACGGAGTACTGCTTAAGGATAATCATATCGGAGCAGCCGGAAGCGTAGCGAAAGCAGTGGCCATGGCAAAAGAATATGCACCATTTGTCCGTAAGATCGAGATTGAAGTAGAGACTATGGAACAGGTAAAAGAAGCAGTAGAAGCAGGAGCAGATATCATTATGCTTGACAATATGACACCGGAAATGATGAAAGAAGCAGTAGAGCTTATCGCAGGCCGGGCACAGACAGAATGCTCCGGAAATATCACAAAGGAAAATATCGCCAAAATCCTGGAAACAGGTGTGGATTTTGTTTCCAGCGGTGCACTGACACATTCTGCACCAATCCTTGACATTTCCATGAAGAATCTTCATGCAATATAATAACATGGCAGCGAAGCTGTTTTGCAGCGGATAATTTGCTATAGGATTATATCGTGGAGAAAGGATGGGAAAGTATGAATACTGCTCAGAGAAGAACTGAAATTTTAAAGCTCCTTCAGCAGGCAGAAAAACCTGTGGCTGCCAGGGCGATGGCATCACAGTTCGGAGTAAGCAGACAGGTGATCGTGCAGGATATGGCTGTGATACGTGCATCTACACCGGGAATCCTGTCAACGACCAGAGGATATGTGCTGCAGCAGGATAAAGATATTGCATGCACCAGAGAATTTAAAGTACGCCATGGACAGGAGCAGGCAGCGGAGGAACTGAATCTGATCGTGGACTGTGGCGGGCGAGTGAAAAATATCAGCATCAGCCACAGGGTTTATGGCCGTGTCACTGCAGAAATGGATATTCGTTCCAGACAGGATGTGAATGAATTTGTCCAGGCAATCAACAGCAGCCATTCCAGCGTATTAAGCAGTGCTACTTCCGGGTATCATTATCATCTGATAGAAGCATCCAGCCAGGAAAGGCTGGATCTGATCGGAGAACAGTTAAAGAAAGCAGGTTTCCTTGCACCACTTCAGCCATGGGAAAAGGAAAAACATCATAATATATAAGTAAGAAGGGATTCAGAAGATGACAATAGCAGAAATTCAGCAGGAAATCCTGCGAATGAAAAAAGAACAGGATATCTGTATTCTTGCACACGCATATCAGGGTCAGGAGATTCTGGAAGTAGCAGACTATACAGGAGATTCCTATGGCCTGAGTGTACAGGCGTCCAAAAGAGACTGCAGCGGTGTGATTATGTGCGGCGTTCGTTTTATGGCAGAAACCTGCAAGATTTTAAGCCCGAAGAAGAGAGTATGGCTTGCTAATCCTGTAGCCGGATGTCCCATGGCAGAGCAGTTGGATCTGGAAGGTCTGCGTGAATTAAAAGCACAGTATCCGGATTATGCAGTTGTCGCCTATATTAATACAACTTCAGAACTGAAAACAGAATGTGACGTATGCGTTACGTCCTCATCAGCAGTTGAAATCTGCAAAAAGCTGGAGCAGGATAAGATTTTATTTATTCCGGATCCGAACCTGGGACACTACGTGGCAGAGAAGCTCCCGGAGAAAACTTTTGCATTTTACAAGGGCGGATGTCCGAGACATATCGTGGTCAGCGCAAAAGATGTAGAAAAAGCCCGCGCAGCGCATCCGGATGCACTTTTCCTGGTACACCCGGAATGCCGTCAGGAAGTAGCAGAGCAAGCTGATTATGTAGGATCCACTACAGGAATCATGGAATTTGCAAAGAAATCTGAACATAAAGAATTTATCATCGGAACAGAAAACAGCATTGTAGAGCATCTTCAGTTTGAATGTCCTGATAAGAAATTTTACCCGGTTGCAGTACAGCTTACATGCATGAATATGAAGGTTACCACCTTAATGGACATCTACAACTGCCTGAAAGGACAGGGCGGGGAAGAAATCTTCCTTCCGGAGAATATCATGGAAGGCGCCGGAAGATGCATTCACAGAATGGTGGAGCTGGGCGGCTGAATAATAATCTGAAATTTTCTGCTGGCTATTATGTCATGGAATTGATACAATAAAAGTAACGTTACTGATAACAGTAACAAAGTAACTACTCTGCAGTCTGATATCCTGGTATCTGTGAATAGAACAACAGATTGCTGAACAGTTACAGACAAAACAGCCTCAGGAGTAGAAAATTGAAAAACATACAGGCAGACATTAAATCAGGAAATTTTAAACAGGTGTATCTTCTCTATGGAGAGGAAGCATATCTGAAACAACAGTATAAACAGAATCTGGTAAAGGCACTGAATCCGGATGGGGATACCATGAACTTCAATCACTATGAAGGCAAGGGGATTGATGTAAAACAGTTGATCGACCTCTGTGAAACCATGCCATTTTTTGCGGAGCGCAGAGTGGTTTTGCTGGAAGATACAGGCTTTTTCAAAAATAAGTGTGAAGAACTGGCAGATTATATGAAAGAGCTGCCGGACTATCTGTATCTGGTTTTTGCAGAAACGGAAGTAGATAAGAGAAACCGCATGTACAAAGCAGTAAAATCTTGCGGCAGTATTGCGGAATTTATCAGACAGGATGAAAAAACTCTGATGCGCTGGGCGGCAGGAATCCTGGGGAAAGCCGGAAAAAAGATCACCCAGAGAGACATGGAACTTCTGCTGACCAAAACAGGAACTGATATGGGGAATCTCAGGATGGAGATGGAGAAGCTTATCAGTTATACAGAAGGCAGGGATGTGGTGACTGCAGAGGATATTGAAGAAATCTGCACCACCCAGACAACCAACAGAATTTTTGATATGGTGCGTGCAGTAACAGAGAAAAATCAGAAGCGTGCACTGGAACTTTATTATGATCTGCTGACATTGAAAGAGCCACCGATGAGGATCTTGTTTCTTCTTGCGAAGCAGTATCGCCAGCTGCTGTTGGCAAAACAGTTTGCGGCAGCAGGACTTGCGCAGACAGAAATAGCTTCGAAACTGGGAGTTCCCGGATTTGTTGTGAGAAACATTACAACATGTGCCAGAGCTTACACCATATCTGAACTGGAACAGGCAGTAAAAGATTTTGTGGATGCGGAAGAATCAGTAAAAACAGGGCGACTGGAAGATAAGCTGAGCGTAGAATTACTGATCATTAAGTACAGCAGTAAAGTAAAATAGGAAAAACGGTAACTGCCGGATATTCTGGCAGTTACAAAAGATAATAACAAAAAAAGACAGCCACATGACGGTGATGGCTGTCCTTTTTAATCATAAGCTTATAATTAAAAATTCAATCTATAATTAGTCAATGCTGTTAACAGCTTTAGATAAACGGGCAACTTTTCTTGCACAGTTGTTTTTATGATAAACACCTTTGGATGTAGCTTTGCTGATTGTGGAAACAGCATCCTTTAATGCTACTTCTGCAGCTGCCTTATCTTTATTTGCTACTGCTGCTTCAACTTTCTTCATAGAAGTTTTAACTGCAGATTTGATTGCTTTGTTTCTTGCTGCTTTAGTTCTGTTTACTAAAATTCTTTTCTTAGCAGATTTAATGTTAGCCAATTCGTACACCTCCAATTTAATTCGATAAAATATTATTATACTCCTGTCATAGAAACAGACACGGGCGCTCCTATGAACATGCTTATATATATTATCTCAAATACTCTTCCTTGTCAATACATATTTCCATAAAAAAAGCTAAAAATAGATATAAAGTTACTGTTCACACACCACTATCCCGCGAGGTGTTTTGGCATGAATATGCCAAA
>ERZ1026986.772-NODE-772-length-10829-cov-3.601541_pt1 | contig 10829 bp, 7 predicted proteins | sample MGYA00519455_ERZ1026986 | MGnify/ENA primary metagenome ERZ1026986 (study PRJEB26926, sample SAMN06164548) | human gut metagenome | biome: ENVO:00009003; feature: ENVO:2100002; material: ENVO:00002003 | host: Homo sapiens | place: USA | collected 2012 ...
TGTTTATTTTCCTTGAGAAAGAACGTGCTGAACAGTTTCAACAACGTTATCGACGGTGAAACCAAAAAGTTTAAAGAGTTCGGAAGCAGGAGCAGATTCGCCGAAACGATCCAGACCGATAACGGTACCGGCGCCGCGGATGTACTTCCACCAACCGTCCGTTCTGCCGGCCTCGATGGCGACAACGGGTCTGCCTTCGCCTAAGACGAAGTCGCGGTATTCCTTGTCCTGACGATCAAAGACTGTCGTGGAGGGCATGGAGACGAGACGTGTCTGGATGTTCATTGCCAAAAGCTGTTTGCGAGCCTCGGCAGCCAGTGCAACTTCGCTGCCGGTAGCCACCAAAGTCACTTCAACGGAAGATGGACCGTTCGGGGCTTCGAGCATGATGTAGCCGCCCTTTTCCATGTCATCGACATTGATCTCATCGCGTTCAACGAACGGAAGGTTCTGACGGCTGAAAATCAGGGAGGATGGACCGTCCTGCCGGGAAATTGCGCAGGCCCAGGCGGTAAGCGTTTCGCAGGTATCAGCAGGACGCCAGACATCCATGTTCGGGATGATGCGCAGGCTTTCTGTCTGTTCGATCGGCTGATGTGTCGGGCCGTCTTCGCCGACGCCGATAGAGTCGTGTGTAAAGACGAAGATAGAGCGCAGTTTCATCAGCGCAGCCATTCTCAGAGCATTGCGGCCGTAGTCTGCGAACGTAAGGAATGTAGCGCCGTAGGGGATGAATCCGCCGTACAAAGCGATACCGTTCATGATGGCACACATACCGAACTCGCGAACACCGTAGTTGATGTGGCGTCCGAGATAGGTATCCGGTCTCATGGCCTGAACACCTTCCCAGTTAGTCAGGTTGGAGCTTGTCAGGTCTGCAGAGCCGCCGAGCAGTTCAGGCAGATGCGGTGCGTAAGCATTCAAGGCCATCTGACTGGCTTTACGGGTTGCGACTGTCTTAGCTTCGCCGGCTGCGTTAACGATAGCCTCAAGGATGACGTCATCCCAGTTTTCGGGAAGCTGGCCCTTCATGCGGCGTTCTAATTCAGCTGCTTTAGCCGGGAAAGCTTCTGCATAACGGCGATATTTTTCAAGCCATGCCTCTTCCATTTCGGCACCGGCCTTACGTGCATCGAATGCGTCGTAAATTTCCTGAGGAATTTCAAACGGTGCGTATTCCCAGCCCAGAGCCTTCTTGGCTTCGGCAAGCTCTTCGTCTCCGAGCGGAGAACCGTGAGCTTTGCTTGTGCCGGCGCGGTTGGGAGAACCGAAACCGATCACCGTCTTGCAGTCGATGAGTGTCGGCTTGTCAGATTTCTTAGCCTCTTCAATGGCTTCGGAAACTGCTTCGATATCGTGGCCGTCGATCGGGCCGATGACGTTCCAGTTATAGGATTCGAAACGTTCGCGAACGTTTTCGCCGAACCAGTTTTCGATCTTGCCGTCGATGGAAATACCGTTGTCATCGTACAGAGCGATGAGTTTGTTGAGTTTCCAAACACCGGCCAAAGAGCAGACTTCGTGAGAAATGCCTTCCATCAAGCAGCCGTCACCTAAGAATGCATAGGTGTAGTTATTGATGATGTCATAGCCCTCTTCGTTGAATTCGGCTGCCAGCATTTTTTCAGCCAAAGCCATACCGACAGCATTGGCAATTCCCTGTCCGAGCGGACCGGTGGATGTTTCAACGCCGGGAGTCACTCCGATTTCGGGGTGTCCCGGCGTCTTGCTGTGAAGTTGGCGGAAATTCTTCAGATCATCAATGGTGAGGTCGTAGCCCGCCAGATGCAGCAGTGCATACTGGAGCATGGAACCGTGGCCGTTGGAAAGAAGGAAACGGTCGCGGCCGAGCCATTTAGGATCAGAAGGATTGTGACGAAGGTGTTTAGTCCAAAGGGCGACAGCGATATCTGCCATACCCATCGGCATTCCGGGGTGACCGGAGTTTGCTTTTTGGACTGCATCCATAGCCAGAGCGCGAACTGCGTTGGCCATTGTCTTACTGGAGACGGAAGAGGACATAGTCAATATGATCTAAATAAGAAAAATCCCGAGTTTCGGGCTTGAGAATACCTGTAATTCTACCAACTCTGAACCCTTATCGAAATCAGCCGTTTAGCCGAAAAACCCTCCTTATTTTCCTTAATAATCCGACAATTGCTTTATCATTTTGTTTTTCTCTGAAAGCACTTTTAACAAAACATGCCCCGCTTTTACTATTTTTTTGAATCCGCTGACACCGAAGCACCTCTTGTTCTGCCGCCGGAGGCCGTCCATCACGCAATGCGGGTTCTGCGCATGAGACAAGGTGACGCAGTCGAAGTGTTCAACGGAAAAGGCTGTGCTGTTAAAGGAACGATTCGTTTTGCAACGGATTTCGCAGAAGTGATTCCACAGGAAGTCATCATGCAGCCGAGAGGACTTAAGCTTGTTCTCATGCAGGCGTTGGTTGCCAACGAGAAAATGGATTGGATTATTGAAAAGGCTTGCGAGCTCGGTTATGCGGAGATCGCTGTTTTTCCGTCCGAGCGCGGCGAAGTGCGCTTGACCTGCGAAAAAGCAGTGAAGCGAGTTGAGCGTTGGAACAAAATTGCCGTCTCTGCGTGTCAACAATGCAGAGAAAACTATCTTCCGAATATTCGGTTCTGCAGCAGTTTGAAAGATGCCGCAGCTCACGCCGAAGGCTTGAAATTCGTCCTGAGCCCGATCGGAAAGACTTACGATTCTCCTGACACTCCGACAGCGGTCACATTCGCCGTGGGGCCTGAAGGCGGCTTATCTCCGAAAGAAATTAATACCCTAATAGAAAGCGGATTTTACAGCTGCAAACTCGGCAACAGAGTCCTAAGAACAGAAACGGCAGCTCTTGCTGCCGCTTCGTTTGCTCAAACTTTGTGGGGTGACTTTCGCTAAGCCGCCATGCGATTAGGCAGATCCGTTCCCGTCAGCGGAGCCGGAGGTCTGAGTCGTCTTGTACCCTTCAGTAATCGCACGGGCCAAATTGGCACCGTAAGTTGCAAAGACCGGACCATCTCTGTAGTTTTCAGGGAATTTGCTCGGTGCACGAGCCTGAATCTTTGCCGCTTCCACCTGACCGCTGGCAGCCAGACGAAGATGGTTTCTCATAGAGAGAACCTTGCGGCTGTACCCGCCGTCGTGAGAATGCTTAGCAGCACCGACGTAGTACTTCAATGCGCCCTTCAGAGAGCCGGTCTTATTCAGATATTCTTTAAGAATCTGGGTACCGACTTCAATTCCGGCTTCCACTTCATGAACGGCTTTAAGACCGCCGAACTCTTTGAAGCGTTTGGCATGCACTTTGGCGTGAACCTGCATCAGACCTTTCGCACCGACAGAGCTGCCGGCCTTCGGGTCAAAAGAGGATTCAGTCGCAATAACTGCCAAAATCAACAAAGGATCAACATCGTGATTTTTGCCAGAAATAAATGCTTGTTCAACAATTTCAGAAGCATCTTCGCGGTCAACGCGGTAATGCTCGGAAATAAAACGAGCGGCATTGGTTTCCATTCGATCAATGACCTGCTCCTCGGTTTCAAACGGCTTGGTCAAATCCTCGCGTTCGAAATTGGAGTAGCTCAAAGATTTAACCTTCAGCGGAGGCTCGGTCTGAGGACCTTTAGAATCAGCGGCTACCTTCGGAGAGGAAACTGCTAATGCACTTTGTGAGCCAAGAGAACCTAGACCCAATAAAACAACCAGGGCCAGCGTCAGGGACGCGGCAACCTTTTTGCCCTTGAAAACAGGTTCTTCCTTACAAGCGCGTAGGACGGAAAAAGCGCCGCTATGTGTTTGTTTTTTAAACTGCTGGTTTTTAGTCATCCCGTAATGGTGCCTTTGACAGAATCGTTTGTCCATCGTTTACTAGGTGTTAATACGTGACTGACTGTTAAAAACTTCTTGCCAGTGCAAAAATGATTATGCACCCATTAAGTACTTAAATATGCGACAAATTTTCAAAACCCACCCCTGGGTTCCGCCTAAAGAATTACCCGAGACCCAGGAATTATTCCGCAAATACGGGGTTCCCGGCTCTATTCGGCCGGGTCATCTGCTCAAGGGCAAAGGTGAGCCGTCAAAGCTCTACCTCATCACAAGAGGAGCCGCTGCTTACTATGTTGCAGATCGTTACAAAAGTCATCCGAGTGTTTTAAGCTTATTGATCCCCGGATGTTCAGCGTGCGACTTATCCGTCATCACCGGAGATCGGGTCAATGTTACTACCCGAGCCATTGGGCCTTGTGAGGTGCTCATCATGCAGCCGCATGTTCTAACCGATTTAATGAAAAACAACAGCGAATTTGCCGCCAAGGAGGCCGCGCACGTCACCCGGAAACAAGAGTGTTCTCTGGAAGCAATGGTCGCCAACTTCACACTGGAACCAGCCGAACGTCTAAGGCGTTTCCTTAAAGTTCTGCTGATCAACTATGAAGTTCCGATCTCGGATACCGTGTGGAATCGAATTCCGCTGGATTTGACCAACGAACAATACGGAGCTGTGGTCAACCTGACTCGTGTTTCAGTCAGCCGAATCTTCTCCGACTGGATCAGCAAGGACCTCTTATATAAGAGCGGCCGCAACGTCTACGTTAAAGCCAAACTGTTTGAGAATATCTACGACTGGTGGACCGATTAGTCCGGACCTACCGTTTCTTCTGCCTTAGATATCGAAAAGAGGAACGCGAACAGCACCATCAGGACCATGGCGATCACGGCACAGGCGCGCACAGCGACGACAGCCGTGAACTGCTCGGAGGCAAAACCTAAGATCAGCTGCCCGACGGGCACGAGTCCGAGCATGACCGCCAAATACATCGCCGAGAAACGCCCGCGGTAGATATCCGGCGCCTTGCACTGCACAAGATTATTTGCCGCCGCAAGCGCAAAGGTCAGTGAGCCTCCGGCTACCAGAGCACAGAGCCACTGTGAAGTCACAGTCTCCAGAGCAGGAAGAACCGCAAAAGCAATACACGTGACCCAACCGCCTGTCCAAACCGTCGTCACATGATGAATAATGCGGCGGTTTCTCTGCATCAAAACAGCAGCAGCCACCGCGCCGAAACCTAAACCTGAGGACATAGAACCGAAGCTCATCAATTCACTGCCTTTCAGAGAAATCGCAGGCAGCAGAGCTACGGCAGGCATCACTAAGATAGAAAGGCACGCCACCTGCGGCAATACTTCTCGGAGAATAGGATAAGTCATGAAGAGCTGACGAGAAGTCACGCCCACACTCTCTTCTCTCTGCTCACTCGTAGTGCGGTTCGGTATTTTGACAACTGCCATCACGGCGATCATCGGGATGAAGCAGATCGCATTCATCGCGAAACACCAGGTAGCAGAAAAACTTTCAATAATGAAAACCGCCACCATCGGTGCAATCGATCGCGCCACATTCATCACTAAAGACTGCCGAGCCACAGCTTGAGAAACCGTCTCACCGGTCTCTACCAGCATTGAGTGCATAGACGGACCGTCAATAGAAGTCACAATGCCGAAAATCAATGCCAGCACAGCTAAGTTGTACGGATTGAGGTAGCAGAAAAAAGAAAGAAACGCCGTAAGGCCCGCGATTACACAGCCGATTGTCTGTGTAATTAAAAGAATATGATGACGATGGAAACGATCCGCCATGGAACCCGCTACGGGTGCCAGCGGTAAGGAAGGCAGCGCAGACAGCAGTGCAATCGCACTGAGCCAAAGCGGAGAGTGTGTCTGAGTCCACACGACCCACGACAACGCCATGCCGTGGACAAATCTTCCGAGAGTGGAAAAGCTGTACGCTCCCCAAAAGTATCTTCTCGCGGCTATTAGTGGTGTCATGGTGTCCTCGTTCTATTACGAGGCCCATTGTAATTTGATGTTGGAATGAAATGTCAGGAACTGCCACAACGAGCTCCTGACACATAAGGGAGAAATGAGAAAAAGTTTATCGTTAACCCGATTGATTAGACGATTTTTTCTCGATATACAATGCAGTCCATCCCCATTGATTTCGTTTTTTATTGAAGCTTTTGACGGCCTCTCCCACCACAACATCTCCAGAACTAATTTCCACCTTACACGCTCTCTTCTGAAGAAATATGCCTCCAGAGGTAAAACCAAAACCTTTTTCTGCGTCAAAAAATTTCACTTCTTCATTGAATTTTTTGCGAAGTTCTGGCAGTTGCTTGGTCGATTTCTCCCAGTACACGGCCTTCCATTTTCCAGAAGCATCCTTTGAACAATAAACTAAAATGGAACCTCCGGGCTTAAAGAGGCCTTTTTGATTTGGCTCTAAATAAATCAAGGTAGTTTGGAGATCTGCAAAAACCACGTAAATACAGTTTTTCCCATCATTGACAGAGTCAACAAGTCCATCTTTTCTCGAGAGAACATCCCAAGGAGTACCCGTTCTTTTCTGTATTGAGTAAATACTGGGAGGGGTCGCATTTTTCAATACTTTTATGGAAATAGGGGTTCCTGCCTTAAGCTTACATACTTCCCGCCTAGAAGCAGGAACGGCATAAGAACCTTCCCGGGTGTACAGCCGAACTCTCTGTTTTCCTTCTTTATTTTGATAAGAATATCCAATGGTTGCATCTTCCCAAGGCACGTTCCCAACCAAGATTTCATCGGCTTCTTGTGAATGTTCAACATAGAATTCTTTATTACTTGTCGCTGCAACGGTATCTTTAAACCATCTAGAGTGTTTAACTTCCTCAATATCGGAAAGTTTTTTAAAGCCAAACCTCTCCGTCGTTTCATCTATGATGGCTATTTCTCTTTTTGCCTCTCCAAAGTAGCCTCTGGTCACTAAAGCCTTGACCAAATCTCCTCGTACATTCCTAGCCTTATCCTCTTCACGAATAAGACTCGCAGCCTTACAAAGGAAAGAAAAGCTTCTTGAATCAGAGAGCTCTTCTAACAGTTCAGCATAACAATGCCAAACCCAGTATTCTCCGCTTTTAGAAAAAAGAATAGAAGCAATGTAGGACTCGCTCTCTTTTGGCCTTCCCAGCAACTGAAGAATCTTTGCCTTGTAGTAAACAAACCAAATATTTTCTTTGAATTTTTCCGCTCCTTTTGAAGTACATTCCAATGCAAATTCAAGCTCCGCGGAATTTTTCGCTTCCTTATTCTTTCCCATTTTCCCAGCGAGACTCAATGCACTGTGAGCTAATGCTGGGTAATTATTATTCGACTCCCAATCCTCACGCTTAAAGTTATTTAGATCCCAAATTTTCAGAAACGCTAAAAAATCAAGATCCTTGGATTTGTTCCTAAATCTAACTGCCTGACTTAAAAACATCGAATAAAGTTTGTCAGTTTTCGGACAAAATTTCCGATAAATAGCATATGCCAAATTTTTCTTAAACTGCTTCGTTGCTTTGAACGTGATTTCTTCTTTTAATATTTGCTCATTTAGACGCCAAAGGCACCAGCAAAACCCTATTCTCGCATCGGTATCATCTCCGTGGTCACGAAGATATTCCCGATAAACATCCGCGGCTTCTCGATAGTTACCACTTTTTGAAAGCTTCCTAGCCTCCCAATATTTCTCGTCTTTTTTGACTTGTCTTACCGAAACTGCGTTTTCTAATAACATGAAGGCTCCTTTCAGCTGTTCCTAACAACTTCGATTAATTGTTTTACTAGAACATGAGCCTCCCCTTTGCCGCGCTTGACCACGTTAATCTTAGTAAAGACATCTTTAGAATTGAAGAAAAAATCTTCAACCAAGAAATCATTGTTAGTACGAAATTCATACCGCAATGCGTATTGCTTTTCTTGAGAATCGCTGATCTTCAAACCTAATTTTTTTGCCTCTTGTCGCAACTTCTGGTCAAAATCATTCAAAAAATCTTTTGAAAACCTCTTATTAGCTTCCATCAGCTCCTCACCAATATGGAATCCTTCCAACCTGCCAAATAAAGAGGAAATACGACAGCCATCGGTGCTCATAACCTCAGGTCTAATTTTTGTGACTCTCCCTTTTGCGTTATAAGAGATATCGATACGAGCCTTACGTCCTCCAAGGGATAACACATAGACCTCCTTGTATTGCTGATGCAAAATATTTTTGATTGTTACGTCCTCATTGAGTTCAGTCAGTAACTTCTTAACTTCTCTAAACAGATCTAACATAGGCGCGTAATCTTTAGTCAGCCCAAACTCTTCCGCTTCCTTCTCATCAGGAGAAGAGCCAAATTGTCTAGAGAGTTCTGAGGCAAGTTGGAAAATTGACATAGGAGTAACGGAGGCTTGAGAGTTCTGAAAGGTATTGTTCGAATCAACGTACTTTAAATCCGAGTAAGGACTCAAGTGTGGCGCTCCAAGTAAAGTTATTTTTTTAGATGCGCGTGTCACCGCCGTGTAGAGCCACCTAAAATAGAAAGCCGTTCTTTGATTTCCCCAATACCCGCAATCAATTACAACAAACGGCCATTGGCCGCCCTGCGCCTTGTGACAGGTTGTTGCATAGCCAAACTTCACAGGAATGGCATTGAACTCTTCATCTTTATAGAGCGCCTCCTTAAAAGCCGAGGAGTTTTGCCTTATATTCGGATGGCGAATGCAAAAATTAATGAAGGCCGCCTTCCTTTCTTCAGCTGTCAAAGTAGGTGAGGGAGAGCCCAATAGATTCTCATAAATGACAAAGTCACCTGACTTATCAGGCTCAGAAAAAAGTCGAACTCTTCGATACGTTAGCGTGACGGATTTAACCTCTATCTCTCCAGTTTTCTCATTTTTATTTTTTAGATTAATAACACGCGTCCACGGCTCTCCGTTAAGAGATTGAAGTCTTACGAAATCCCCGTTCATTAGATCTGCAGAAGGGTTGTTGGCACAAACTTGGAGGAGTTCCCCGGATCTCAGCGAGGCATTCTTGCCAAACAGTCTTTCCCTAATCGCTAGGTTGTAATCGAGAACAGCTTTATTGGAATAGGCAATGATTGTGCTTGGAAAAGTCGTCGTTAATTGATCCAACGCTTTTTGACACGACAAGACTACCTCAAAAAGGGCTTTATCAAAAGATTTCTCCTCAACCTCCCCATTTTTCGTTTGAAACTTCAAGTTATTGAACTTTTGCTGTTCAAGGTCTTGGCGGATTATCAGAGAGTTTTGGATGATTTGGTTATCTTCTGCTTGTCGTACGATATCTGTAAGGATTCCTTCCACGACTGGAACTCCAAACTTTTCCTGCAAGTATCTTTTGTCTAACGCAGGCGATTCATTCATTCCTACGGGGGGCAGTTGTGCGCTGTCGCCGATAAAGATAATTTTGTCGGGGTTATTCTTTTTCCCTTGTCTGACAAAAGTAAAAAAGTCCGAGAGAAGTTTTCCACTCCCGAAACTCACAAATTCATTATCGTTGACTGCATCACTAATCATTGAGGCTTCGTCTACGATATAAATTGTTCTTTGAGAACTCGTGTTCTGACGAAGAGGAAAATAAAAATGAGGGGAACCGCTCTCCACAACCTCTTCTACCGGTTCTCTTGTCTCTGGTGACCCATATATTTTTCGATGAATAGTTGTCGCTTCATGTCCGCTTTTTTTCTCCAGGATACGGGCGGCTTTGCCTGTAGGAGCACTCAGACAGGAAAAAAGGCCTTGTTCGCTCAAATACCTCACCAAAAAAAGCGTTAGAAAAGTTTTTCCTGTTCCGGCGTAACCTCGAAGAATAAAAACCTCTTTAGTATCGTCGTCTATAAAGTGTTTTATTTTTGCAAATACTTCTCTTTGGCTTGGTGAAAAAGTTTCACATGAGCACAAATTCTTTTCCATGGGATTTCTCTTTCATATTGTTATGTAGGGCTATAACCCTACGAGTAAGGATAGACTACGGCCTAGTTTTATTCAAACAATTTTCCGCTCCCCTCAAGCACTGGATCCGGAACTACGGCTGCAAACATTTTTTCGAATTCTTGGGAATTAAAAGTTCACAGGTATAAGCAGGCCGCCTTTAAATCCTCATTTATTTCATAGAAGGAGAGACAGCTTCCTCTGCGTCCTTCTTTCTTCTGTTTGACAGCGTATTAAAGCAAGCTCTAGACTCAGAAGAAACACTTCGTTACAACCAAATGCGCAGCTTTGATCCTCCTCACGAATTAAAAGTTTTCATAGATACGTTTGATGTTACTTTTGAAAGAAAAAAGGACCAAGCGAGGCTCACCGTTAACGCTGATGACAAAATCCTCAGAAATTATTTAGGTACGTACTTTCCCAGAAGTTATGGACAAGTGAGGAGTGTCTATCATGAAATTTTTTCTAATTCTCGAGTCGCTGCGAAACTAAATCTCGGAAAGAAAATTAACGTCTTCAGTTTTGGAATTGGTACAGGTGGTGATGTCGTCGGCTTAATTTACGCCATTTCAGAAGCAATTCCTAATGTGTCAGAAATCAACGTACTGGGAATTGATGCTAACCAACAGGCCCTTTCGTACGCAGACAAAATCTTAAGAAAAACACAAGAACTAACCAATCTCAAGATCAACTGCGCCTTCTCCTCAATAGAAGTTTCGAAAAAACAACCTGTTAACCAAATCACACGGTTTATAAAAGAGAGGATGTGTTTTTTTGACTTTATTCAAACTCATAAAGCGTGCGGAGAATTACATACATTGGGTATCACTCAGACACCTTATTACGACTTCGCAAGCGCCTCAGCTCACATTTTGAAAAGAAGCGGCCTTCTTCTTATTTCTGATGTAACGATTCCATCAGCTAGAAGTAATGAGTGGTATCCCATGATGCTTAACCACCAACTAAATTGCTTCTGTCTCTTATACACATCTGACGCTGCCGACGATATGCAGTGTGTAGAT
>ERZ1026986.781-NODE-781-length-10706-cov-4.016806_pt1 | contig 10706 bp, 6 predicted proteins | sample MGYA00519455_ERZ1026986 | MGnify/ENA primary metagenome ERZ1026986 (study PRJEB26926, sample SAMN06164548) | human gut metagenome | biome: ENVO:00009003; feature: ENVO:2100002; material: ENVO:00002003 | host: Homo sapiens | place: USA | collected 2012 ...
CTACACACTGCATATCGTCGGCAGCGTCAGATGTGTATAAGAGACAGGCTTATATTCCACCCAGGCATCGCTTTCCGGCGCCTGCGTCTGCCACATAATAGTCCGCGAGGTTTTACTGTCGGCAGTAATCACCTGCCGCAGCTGCTGCGGCTCGTAACGCGCAGGCTGTTCGGCGCCGCAATATTGACGTTCATAAAAAAAGATACCGATCCCGACCACGGCAAGCATCAATGCCAGCAGGCCAGTTTTTGAAAAAGCTTTACTCCATCTCATTTTTTCCCCTCTCTCCCGCTACCATACTGTTTTATGCCAAGCTATACCGCTCCCAAAAGACCGTAATTACCTGCCGCATAAAAAGCAGTTCCGTAAAAAATGTTGATATCATTGCGGAAAAGGACGACAACAGCGCCCTCTTCTTTTTCCTTGTTTAAATTATATAGGTCTGGTCTGCGCTCCAGTCAAGAAAACATTTTGTGAAAAATAATAGGATCCGCCGATAATATTTTACGGCGGATCCAAAACGTATATGCTTTATCAGTCGATGATATTTTGCTTGTAATCGTGATAACAGCTTCTCAGCTTCTCCATTGTTTTTACCATTTCCAGCTTTAACTTGGAGGCGGCATCAAAATCGCCGCGGCTAAAAGCATCGCGGATCATAGTAAAGATACACGGAGCCTCGACAGAATCTTTAGCTAACATAACACGCAGCGCTGCGATCTTCTCCCACAGCTCATCGTCACATTTATTATAAAAGCCAGTGTCATGCAGACATTTCATTGCCACGATCTCAGCATGGAATTCGGGGATGATCCTGTTTAAGAGCTCGGTCTGCCAGCGAACCAAGGCACCTTTGGCAAAAGAATCGATAAATTCTGCGCGCAGGATATTGCCGCTGGTAAGAGCAGCTTTCTTTTCGGGATATTTATTAAAGCCGCACATATTTTCCCACACAGTTGCAGGCGGTTTACCAAACAGACGGCTGCGTTCTTCCTCGCTGAAGTCTTCAAAAACATCATCTTCGCTACGGTATTCGCGGTCTTTTTCCAGATAGAAGCCTTCAACGCCGGCCTTTTTGGACAATTCGGCTTCCAGTTCCTTCAAATTTTTGCCTGATTCCACACAAGCCTTGATTCCATCCCACATTGCCAGATAGAAAGCAGCGATAGCAATATAGGTATTAGTATAAGGATTAGGCGAACGCATTTCTATACGGGTCGCCATCGGACTGTCGATATCGCGGATCAAACCTGCCAGAATCGTACGGTTACGGGAAGGGACCTGCGGACTGATACCCAAAGAGGTAACGATACAGACAGGGGCTTCAAAACCTGGCTTCAAGCGGTTCAATGAATCGATCGTAGCTGAAATAAAAGGATTGATGACCTCATAGTTCTTCAAAAGGCCCATCATTGAACCGTAACCGATAGCAGACAGAAAATCCGCTTTCATATCGCCGGGCGCAAACAGATTGACCATTTTACCATTTTTGAGTTTTGCGGCAATACCGACATGGGTATGTTCGCCGCTTCCTGCAACGCCGGGGATCGGTTTAGCCTGGAAGGAAACTTCCAGACCGTTCATCCGAAAAACCTCTTTAACTATAATGCGGGCCAGCAGTTCGTTATCAGCAGTTTGCAGACCGACGTTAAATTTCCAGTCTACTTCCAGCTGTTCCATAACATGCGTCATATGACCTGCGCCGTCGATCTGTCCACGTACGCCGCCGCATTCTTTATGGCCCATTTCCGGTTCCAGACCATAAGCTTCCATCATTTCTATAGTCTGTTCTAAAGCGGTACGCACGTTACCGCGGGTACGCTGCCAGTATTGCTCCTGCATCATCTGCGAAGAAGAAAGGGCTTCGATCGGTGCGTCTTCACGCGGAGATTTGACCCAGAATTCCAGCTCGGTAGCACAGGTAAAGACCAGTTTTTCGATCTGAGACAGGTCAACATGTTCAAGACCTGCTATCTGCGGATGTTTTTTGAACATTTCCAGCATTTGTGCTTCCACATAATCCAGGCTGTTTTGCAGGATCGAACGGGAATCAACAAAGATTTCGTTGTGGATCAGGAAACAGGGTATGCGCAGGGTTCCGACCATTTTACCTGTCTGAGCATCAAAATGCTCGTAATTATAATCAATATACCAGTTGACACTTTTGTCGACCTTCATATCGACGCGGGCGTTATTTAAAGTAGCAATGCCCGGCAAAACAACGGAAGAACCATCAGTCTGAGCAGCCATACCTTCCAGGAAGCTGTTGATATCTTCGATAAATAAATTGATGGGCACTTTTTCGTCGGTATCGTTACCGGCAAAGTCAACACCCATAAAAGAAACAAATTTGATTTCCGGGTGCATTTCCAGCAAAGCCTTCAGTTCCTCCGGGGTTTGCTGTTCAGGGTTAATGTAATACAACATTTCTTTGTTCATCATAGCAATCACTTGCGGCACTGTGCCGCGCTCCTTTCCCAATGCTGAAGCTGAAATACAAATATAAAAAGGACCTTCCTATTTTTAAGCAATAAAATAGAAAGATCCCCATTGATCTATCGCCATCATTATAACAAACAACAGTCAGGCTTGTCCAGTGTTTAAAACAAACTTTAAACACTTTTTTTAACCAAACACCAAATATCACTTGCTCAAAAGCCGGATCAATATTTCTTCCAGCTTTTCAAACTGCCGGCCGCCATAGCGGATTTCGATATTGAGCTGTGATAGTTCCAAAAGTGCCCGTTCCAGTTCACCCAAGCCAAAGCGGCGGCTCTGCTCCGCCATTTTTTTTACAGCAAAAGGCGCGGCTTTTAACTCTGAAGCGATCTCGGCCTGCGAGGCCCTTCCTTCCAGAAGTTCTTTGACACGTCCAAGACGTCGCAATTGGAACGAAACCAGGCCGCATAGCGCCAGCACAGTATTACCGTGCTTACGTTCTTCACCCAAAAGCTCCAAAGTCTGCCCCAGCTTCTTTTCGGCAATGGCGTTCAGCAGCGCAAAGCGCGAAACTTCAGGCAACGCAGCGAAAGTCTGCTCGATATCATCTTTCGTCCAAATCTTACGTTCACCGGCGTAAACCGATAGTTTTTCGATTTCCTGTTCCAGCAGCAGCAGCGGCGCATTGTCAGTTACCGACAGATATTCCATGATCGTTTGTGACGCTTCATAATCAAAACGGCAGCCGCGCAGCGCAGCCTGTTCGTCCAGCCAGGGCTTCAGCTGATAGGATTTGAGAGACTTGCATTCCACCATCGCAGCAGTTTTAAGCAGGCTTTTATAAAGTTTACCGCGTTTATCGATTTTTTCGCCTAACAGCAGTACCTGACAATGTTCAGGTACATCAGACAGCAGTTCTGCCAGCTCTTCCTGCTGCTGTTTGCGTTTTTCGCCGCCATCCTTACCTCCCCACAGCTTTTCATCTTTAATGATAACCAGACTGCGTCCTGAGAAAAAAGGGTAGGTATTGACAGCAGCAGATATTTCCTTTATATCCGTATCACGCTCAAAAACAGTTATTTCCCTGTCTTCCGGCGCAGCGTCGCCAAAAACAGCCCGCGGTAAAGCGGCGGCTATTTTATCTTTATAATAGCCTTCTTCGCCGAACACTGCGATTACACCAGCTACCTGTGTACCGGCACTTAATTGCTGCATAATTTTTTCTGCCGTGATTTCCATGTTTGTACTCCTTCAAGCCACTAAAAAAATTCCTTCTGATACCGATAACTATAACATTTTACCTGGCTGCCGTCAAAAGTGATTTTAAGCGCTCCGTCCTGATCTGTACGCCGCACCTGAGCCCCGCAGGCTGCCAGACGCTGCAGCGTTTCACTGCCAGGATGGCCGTAGCTGTTGGCCGCACCGACTGAGATAACCGCCAGCTGCGGACTGACTGCCGCTAAAAACGGCATTGAAGAAGAAGCATTACTGCCATGGTGACTGACCTTCAATACCTGACCGGGCTGAATCTGCCCCGCTGCCAGCAGTTCCTCCGTTTCTGTTGCATCACCTGTAAAAACAATGCTGCCGTCAGCAGATACAACCCTCACGATCAGAGAGCTTTCATTTGCATCGCTGTCAGCGCTGCCGACAGGCGCGCTGATGATCTGTATTGCAGTATTGCCCAGGGAATAATTTGTGCCGCTCTCGGCATATATAAGCTGCGCTTTGGTATTCTTCAGCAGTGCCTGTATATCTGCTGAAGGCTGTTCCTGAGGCAGAATGAGCCTGCGTATAGGTATATTTTTAGCTACTGCGGCCGCTCCTCCTGCATGGTCGTGGTGTCCGTGGCTTAAAAGCAGCATATCCAGACTGCGAATCCCCAGGTAACGCAGATAGGGCAGAACGATACGGCTGCCCGTATCATAGTCACCACGCAGACCACCGGTATCAATCAGCAGCGTCTGACGCTGCGGTGTTACGACCAGTGCCGCATCCCCCTGTCCCACGTCGATAAAATGTACGGTCAGAGGCTGCGGCCTGAATTTATCATAAAGCCCGATCCCCACCAGCATACAGCAGCATAAACCGATCAGCAACCGTCTTTCGCAAGCAGTGAAATCATCCCAGTCGCTGCTGCCGAAAAGCAGCAACAACAGTAAATAATAGACAGCGCCGCATAAAAGAGGCCAGCTGCCAACAGTGACAGTTGCCCAGCCGCCGGATGCCAGGCAGTGAATGATATTCAGCAAGGGGTGCAGTAAAAGCCCTGCCAGTAAAAACAGCAGCTTTCCCAACCCAAATACCGGCAGGAGGGCATATCCCGCCAGTGTCAGCAGTAGTGCCAGTTCCAGCAGCGGTACTAGAAGCAGATTAGCTGCCAGCCCACTCAGTGAAAGCTGATGAAAATAATGGATCAAAAACGGCAAAGCCGCCAGCTGTGCTGTTAAAGATACTGCCAGGATCTCGGCAATCCCCACAGGTAAGTAACGGGTACACAGGCCGCTCAGTACCGGGTAGAAATACAGCAGCCCCGCTGTTGTGGTAAATGATAACTGAAAACCTGCGTCCCAAAGCCAGCGCGGTTCATAGCAGAGCAACAGTATGACCACAGCACAGAAAATATTACTGCGCTGTGGCAGCCTGCCGCTAACGCCGGCTCCAAATAGTGCCAGTGACATAAGCAAAGCCCTCAGTACAGGCGGTTTGAACCCGCACAAAGCCGCATAAAAAAATAAAATCCCTGCCAGCAGCGCCATAGTACAGTGGTTACGGCGCCGCAGCAGTACAAGCAGAAAGCCTGTCACCACTGCTATATGTGTACCAGATACAGCCAGCAGATGCGCCAATCCCACAGCAGCAAAATCTTCCCGCGTCTGCGCGCTGATACCGTCGTAACCACCTAAAGTCATACCGGCTAAAACAGCCCCGGCCTGTCCCGGTACAGTATGCTGCAGATTTGAACGCAGCCCTGCAGCCAGTCCGCCGATATACTGCCTGATACTTTGTCCGTCCCCGGACAAATACAGCTCACTGCCTTTTATAGACATTCGCCCTTGTAAATCCTGCAATTCGCTCCACAGCCCGCCATCCCAACCACCCGGATTGGCAAAATCAGTCAATGGTTTAAGCGTTCCCTGTACAATAACGCCACTGGTTATTTTCTCGCTAAGATCCTGCCCTTGGACGAGCACACGTACTTTACCCGATACTGCGATTGCTGTATCGGGTAAAGAGCTGCCAAGTTCCGCACTGTTTGTCTGCACCGCTTGCTGCAGCGTATGACAGGCAAGCACCAGACTGGTTCCCTGCGGCGTTACTTTGACACTGCCAGCTTCCACTCTGCCGAAAAGCCGTACTTCCTGACCGGTAAAAGTCTGCAAAGGCAGCTGCGGCTGACGCATGGCCCCGCTGCCGCTGGCAGCGCCACAACAAAAACACAAACCAATACCTGCCGCGGCCAACAACTTTACTCCAGCCTTTTGGCGGCAGCCCCAGGCAAGCAGCAGCAGAAAAAATGCCGCCAGTATCAATGCTGGTATCAACGGCAACAGCTTACTGAGCCCTGCGTGGCAGCCAAGCAGAAATGCCAGTGTGGCGGCGACAATGATCTGTTCCAGCTGACGCTGCATCACAGCTCCAGATAAGGCTGCATTTTGCTAAACTTGGCCTTACCGATCCCTTTGACCTTCATAACATCCTCGATACTGGTAAACCCATGCGCCGCCCGATACTCAAGTATACGCTGCGCGGTAATATCACCGACCCCAGGCAACGCTGTCAGTTCGGCAGCCGTAGCCGTATTCAAATGTACCTTGCCGCCGGCTTTTGCTGTGCCCCTGCCACTCTCAGCAGCAGTCTTTACCGAGACCAAAGTATTTGCGCCTGTTGCCTCAGCAGCTGCACCTGCATTTACCGGCGCAGTCTGCTCACGCAATTGCCTGGCACTTAACCGCGGCACATTTACCTGCATACCATCTTTCAGCAGCTTTGCCAAATTAACTTTATCGGGATTAGCTTCCAGTGTCATTCCTCCGGCAGCGGCGATAGCCGCAGTAGCTCTGCTCCCTGCGGGGATTTCATATAAACCCGGCTTTGCTACCGCACCGCTTACATATACCTTGACTCCCCGAGTCTGTACCGCACTGATACCAGCTGCCGGTACAGGCACAACAGCAGCAGTATCCTGCGGGCTGCTTCCCAGCAGACTGCCGCCGGCACATAAAACTACGGCAGCCCCCAAAGCTGCTACTTTTCCTCTCAGCCCTCGTTCCATCATCGCTATCCAGCCCCTTTAAAACGCAAAAAAGCAGAGTTCCTGAGGTCAACAATAAATTCGTTATACCTTAGGAACTCTGCCATAGCGTCTTTATGATTTGATCTTACTGATCCAGCTATTTAATTTTTTTCTGCGATTTAAGGTCTGGCAACAATATTGACCAAACGTCCGGGTACGCAGACGATCTTCACGATCTTGCCGACATCGACCATAGCAGCGATATGTTCATCCGCCAAAGCCAGTTTTTCCAGTTCTTCCCTGCCGGCTTCCGCAGGTACAACCAAACGGCCTTTGACCTTACCGTTGACTTGCAGCACGATCTCGACATTATCGACCTTCATGGCCTCTGCCTCGGCTTTAGGCCAGCTTTGTGCATGCACGCTGCTGTCAGCGTCGATGACGCCATGCCACAATTCTTCGGTTACGTGCGGTACGAAAGGAGCAAGCAACCGCAGCAAAGCGGAAACGGTTTCATAAACCAGACCGGCATTGTAATTTTTCTGAGCTTCCTTATAAACATATAAAGCATTGACCAACTCCATCATCGCACTGATTGCAGTATTGAAATTAAACCGCTGCTCGATATCGTCGGTAACTTTTTTGATCGTATTATGCAGCACGCGGCGCAGCTCTTTATCAGCTTCATCCAGTTTTGAAGTATCATAGCCGGTGACCTTTTGGGCCAGCTCACCCTGGAAGTGGCTGACGATACGCCAGACACGGTTGATAAAACGGAAGGAACCCTCCACGCCCTGATCGCTCCATTCCAACTCTCTTTCAGGCGGAGCAGCAAACATAATAAACAGACGAGCAGTATCGGCACCGTATTTGGAAATGATCTCTTCCGGAGAAACGACATTACCTAAAGATTTACTCATTTTCGCACCGTCTTTAATGACCATGCCCTGAGTCAGCAGGTTGGTAAATGGTTCGTCGTATTTTACAAGGCCTGCGTCACGCAATACCTTCATAAAGAAACGTGAATACAGCAAATGCAGTATCGCATGCTCGATACCCCCGATGTACTGATCGACCGGAGCCCAGTAATCAACAGCTTCTTTACTGAATGGAGCAGTATCGTTTTTCGGATCGGTATACCGCAGATAATACCAGGAAGAACACAGGAAAGTGTCCATAGTATCGGTCTCGCGGCGGGCCGGCTTACCGCATTTGGGGCAGGTGCAGTTAACAAAGCTTTCACTGGTTGCCAGCGGTGAAACGCTGCCCGCATCAAACTTGACGTCTTCCGGTAAACGTACCGGCAGCTCTGCTTCCGGCACAAGAACTTCGCCGCAGTCAGGACAGTAAATAATCGGGATCGGAGCCCCCCAATAACGCTGACGGCTGATGAGCCAGTCGCGCAGACGGTAGTTGACATGACGGGAACCAAAGCCTTGTTCTTCCGCATAATCCATAATAGCTTTGATTGCAGCATGCATCTCCATGCCGCTGAACTTGCCGGAATTTACCAGCACGCCCTCTTTTTCTTCATAGGCGGCAGTCATATCTTCAACTTTTAATTCCTGGTCTTTAGGAGTAACGACAACGATCTTATCCAGACCGTATTTATCGGCAAACATCCAGTCGCGCTGATCACCTGTAGGTACACCCATAACAGCTCCGGTGCCATAATCGTACAGGACATAGTTGGTGACCCAGATCTCTACCTGGCGGCCATTGAAAGGATTGACAGCATATTTCCCGGTAAAGATACCTTCTTTTTCCGACTCGCTGGAAGTACGTTCAATATCGGACTGGTTGCGCACACGGGCGCAGAAAGCCCTGATCTCGTCTGCCTTCGGATTATCCCGGCACAACTGCTCTACCATTGGATGCTCGGCAGCCAGGACCACGAAGGTAACGCCAAATGCCGTATCCGGACGGGTAGTGTAAACAGGTAGCTTAGCATTGATGCAGGGCACGTCAAAGCTGAATTCCAGACCTTCACTGCGCCCGATCCAGTTTTTCTGCATCGTCTTAACGCGTTCCGGCCAGCCGTTCAAAAGTTTCAGATCATCCAAAAGTTCTTCCGCATAATCGGTAATTTTGAAGAACCATTGTTCCAGATCTTTTTTGACGACCTCATGGTCACAGCGCCAGCAGCGTCCGTCGATAACCTGCTCATTAGCCAAAACAGTGTTGCATTCACCACACCAATTGACAGCAGATTTTTTCTTGACAGCCAAACCGCGCTTATAAAACAGCTCAAAGAACCACTGGGTCCATTTATAGTAATCTTCCTTACAGGTGGCAACTTCGCGGTCCCAATCATAGGACAGTCCCAGTTCCTTCTGCTGACGGGTCATGTTGGCGATATTTTCCATCGTCCATTTAGCAGGGTGGATACCATGTTTGATCGCGGCATTCTCAGCCGGCATACCAAAAGAATCCCAGCCCATCGGATGCAGCACGTTAAAACCATTCATACTGCGGAAGCGGGCAACTACGTCGCCGATGGAATAATTGCGTACGTGCCCCATATGCAGGTTGCCCGAAGGATACGGGAACATTTCCAGCACATAAGACTTGGGTTTGCCTGCATCAATATCAGTTTTAAATGCCTTGTTATCTTCCCAATATTTCTGCCATTTGCTTTCTATGGCATGGGGAGTATACTTTTCTTCGATCATTCTTCTCATAACCTCCTAAAATTTGCTTACCACCGCAGCGCGGCAAATAAAAAAGTCCCCGGCTGTTAGGCCAGGGACGAAATAGCTTTCGCGGTACCACCCTGATTGCCGAAAAAAAATCTCGGCCACTCAAAACCTGTAACGCCGGTTATGCGTCCGCGCTTTTGACGCGGCTCCTCCGCGGCGAGTTCACCTTGCTCCCGTATTGACTCGCAGCTGCCGTCAACTTTCTGCAACAGGGATCTGTGGTTACTACTCCGCTTCACCGAATTTGTTCATTCTGCAAATACTTTAACCATTATATCACAAATCCGCGGAGTTTCAAGTCTTTTCTTCCCCATCTGCCTAGTACGCACTGCAGGCGGCTTTTAATGCTCTGCGCTCATCTGGAGCCTGCTTACTCTCCCTCCAGCTTAATAGTATGACGCTGCTGCACCAACAACCAAAATGCCAGTGTGATCACCAGTACGATGATACCTGACAATGCAAACATATTGGCATAGCCCAATATCTCGGTAATAAACCCCAGACCCATAGCGCCGACGACGATGCCGACTTCAATAAAAGCAGTAAAAAAACCCAGTGCCGGTCCACGTTCTTCCGGCCGGGTAACATCAACGACCAGTGCAGTAAGCGCCGGCACTAAAGCTCCATATCCCAGTCCGAATAATATTGCGATCAGCCCAAGCATCCAAACGTTATCCATAATAAAGAAACACATAGCCGCCAGTGCAACCAAAAGTGAAAACGGCAAAATCACCAGACGCCTGTCGACATGATCGGACAGCTTACCGGCAAAGACCCTGCTGCCCATCGTCGCCAAAGCATAGACTACGAAAAAAATACCATAATCACTTATATTCCGCTGCTGCGCATAAATCGGTAAAAAAGTAAGAATCGCGCCATAGACCAGTGATGTACCCAAAAGGCACAGCGAAGACATAAAAATTACCCGCCGCCTGAAAATCGGCAGCAGATCCAGTTTTTGTTCCTGATCATAAACAGGATTCGTTTCCTTGAGCGGCAGTAACACGAAAAAGCATACTAATGCCGTAACAAAAGTCACGTTGAACAAAAAAGGATAACTTTGTGTATGCTGAAGGATCCAAATGCCTGCTGCTGGAAAAACAGCCATAGAAACCACACTGCAGGTCTGATAAATCCCCAGCACCTCGCCGCGCCTGTCTACCGGCGCATAATCGGCTATATAGGCAGCTGATGCCGCCAGATACATCGCCAGACAAACACCATGCGCAAGCCTGAGTACGACCAGCGGCACCACGCCGGTAACTCTGCCGAACAGCAGAAACCTGTCTCTTATACACATCTGACGCTGCCGACGATATGCAGTGTGTAGA
>ERZ1026986.790-NODE-790-length-10606-cov-10.805042_pt1 | contig 10606 bp, 10 predicted proteins | sample MGYA00519455_ERZ1026986 | MGnify/ENA primary metagenome ERZ1026986 (study PRJEB26926, sample SAMN06164548) | human gut metagenome | biome: ENVO:00009003; feature: ENVO:2100002; material: ENVO:00002003 | host: Homo sapiens | place: USA | collected 2012 ...
AGATTCCTCTACGTCTCGTGGGCTCGGAGATGTGTATAAGAGACAGGGAGTATCCACGCTTTCCGGCTGTACAAAAGATGAAATTCTCAATCATTATAATAATGTTGTTCAATCTGCGGGTTCCATAGAACTTACAGGAAAACTCTCTCTACAAGGTAAAAAAGAAAAAGGGATTGATGATTATACAGGAAGCTATCAAGCTGACTATGAAAATTTTTCAGATACAGAGTATCTATTTGGAGGGACTTCAATAAAAAGAGAAGCCGGAAAAGATATATCAGTTACCTGTACATTGGAAGTTTTAAGTGGTACTGCAAAGGTATTTTGGATTTCGGGAGCTGATGAAGCAGTAACTTTACTTGAAACAACTGGAACATACAGCGATACTATTACACTTCCCGATGGCGGAAATTATATCGGTATTGAATGTGAAGATTTTACTGGAAAAATAGAAATGAATATTAAATGATACTCTGCCGGACGACGGTAAAGAAAAAAAGCCGTCGTATCGCAGATAGATTTTCATGCGCCTTTGAAGCGGTGGCTTTGATTTTTAGAGCCGCCGCTTCTTTTTGTCTATTCTTGAACCAACGATAACACAGAATAATGAGTAGTGGCATTTAGGAGGATTGCCACTATGGGGATTTCTTTGTTGCTGTACAGCATACATAAGTTACATTCATTAAAAAAAGTATAGCTCCCCCACTGTGGAAGTCCGACTTTGAATATGAACTGACAAGTCATATTTATTCTACTGTTATTTCTCATGCACTCATTTTTATTTTAAAATGGGTGTATTTTTTTATTCAAAAATGCAACTGCACCCCCTGTCCTGTCGGGACTAAGAGCGAAAAGGGGGAAAGAAGCAGAAATTCCTATCAACTCGCTCCCTTTCAAGGCTGGAAAGGGGGTGAGCAATGATGAAGCCATCTGAATTTCAGACAACCATAGAGAACCAGTTTGATTACATCTGTAAAGTCGCTATGGAAGATGAACGCAAAGACTATCTCAAAGCGTTGTCCAGACAGTGCAAACGGGAAACCCTGTTTTGTGATATGGACGATTACACCGTTAATCTGTTTTCTTCCGAAGACACCTACCCATCCCACTTCCATACTTTTGAAATGGATGGATTTACTGTCCGTATTGAAAACAGCCTGTTAGCAGAAGCATTAGAAAATCTGGATGGAAAGAAACGTGATGTTATCCTGAGATATTATTTTCTTGGATTTGACGATACGGAAATTTCAAAAATTCTGGAAGTCAACCGTTCTACTATCCAGAGAAGAAGACACGCCGGACTAGAATTTATCAAAAAATTTATGGAGGAGGAAGCATGACAGCAAAGCACCCTATGATTCCGTTTCCTGTGATTGTAAGGGCTGCGGACGGCGATATTGAAGCAGTCAACCAGATTGTACGCCATTACAGCGGTTTTATTGCCAGCCGTTCCATGCGTCCCATGAAAGACGAATATGGGAATACCCACATGGTTGTAGATGAAACCCTACGCCGCCGGATGGAAACACGTCTGATTGCAAAGATTTTATCTTTTGAAATCAGGGAACCAAAATAAAAATAACGCTCTCCTGTGGAAGCATGGACAAGCCCATGCTTCCCAGACAGAGCTTGCCCGTCTATTAAAGTGCATTATCACCAGTGCATTTTAACAGGCTGACAAAGCCAGATTGTTCCTTGAAAAAGAAAGCGTCTAATCAACGCAGCATAAAGCAGCCGAATACGTTTCGATAGAAAGAGAGCCGTTGGGCTGGCACGCCGTGACCCACCAAAGGAGGGATGATACCGGATAGCGATTCTTGCCAGCGTTCCATAAGCAGCTTACCGCAGAGCTGCCGCCATGACCTTTCTATCGTGATAATGATACTTCCGTACAGCCTTAGTCCGTGTGATGATGTAGCACCGCTGGCAAAGGGTACGGCTGGATGAGAACCATGCAGGGGTGAGATTCCCATGAGCTTTAGCGAAAGCTGTTCGGTTTGCTTCAAAGAAAATAACAGGAGGTTGTTATCTTATGGAAAACACAAAGAATCCTGTCCCTGAAATGATACGGGAATACCAGATAGGAAACACCTGTTATGTGGTAAAATCCCGCTCAAAAGAACAGGCACAGGAAGACGCAGTAACGAAAGTAAAAAGGCTTATCCGTAATGACTTGAAACAATAATTTTGCTATAAAACAGGGCAGACAGAAAACAGAAAATGCGGTACAATAAAGTTGCAAAAGCATTGTCTGTTTGACTGTCGGATAGGAGGTATTTATGTTACAGCAGTCAAACAACACTATCACTTCCATTTATCCGATTGGAAATCAAACAGAGGAATTAACCGCATTATACTGTCGGCTTTCACAAGATGATAAACAGGAGGGTGATTCAAACAGTATTATTAACCAGAAAAAAATCCTGAAGCGTTATGCAATCGAACATGGGTATCAGCCTTATGTGTTTTTTGTAGATGATGGGTTTTCTGGTACAAATTTCAACAGACCAGATTTTCAAAGAATGATTGCAGAGGTCGAAGCAGGAAGAATCAAACGCGTTATAGTCAAAGATATGTCAAGACTTGGGCGTGATTATTTGCAGGTGGGAATGTACACAGAAATTATGTTCCCGAACCTGGATGTCCATTTTATTGCTGTCAATGATGGCGTGGATAGCCATGTGGGGGAGAATGAGTTTACCCCATTTCGTAACATAATCAACGAATGGTACGCAAAGGACACCAGCAAAAAAATCCGTGCAGTCAAACGCTCTAAAGGAATGGCAGGCGAGCATATCGGTTCTCACGCTCCTTATGGCTACATGAAGAATCCTGACAATAAAAAGGAATGGCTTATAGATGAAGAAGCCGCCGAAGTGGTTCGGGAAATCTTCCGTTTATGTGTCAATGGTTATGGACCGACACGAATTGCCAATATTCTAACGGAAAGAAAAATTCTTTGCCCTACTTATTATGCGTTAGAGCATGGGGAAAAGCCACGAACCGTTCTTCCACCTGACAAGTATCTGTGGAGCGCAACTGTGGTATCTCACATCTTAGAAAGAATGGATTATTTAGGACATACTGTGAATTTTAAGACCCATGTTAAGTCTTATAAAAATCGCAAAAAAATTGATAACAGTCCTGAACAATGGAGGATTTTTGAGAATACCCATGAAGCAATCATTGACAAGGAAACCTTTGAGATTGTACAGAAAATCCGTTCCGGAAAACGCCGCCCTACCAAAATGGGGGATATGCCTATGTTCTCTGGTTTGCTCTACTGTGCAGATTGCGGAAGCAAAATGACATTTCATAGGCAAATGGCACAGAGCGCAGAGAAACATAATTTTGTATGCAGCAATTACCGGCACAATTCAAAATCATGTACTATGCACTATATTCGTAATGTAGTAGTCGAACAAATTGTGCTGGAAAACCTGAAAGAAGTTATCCGCTATGTATCAGATTATGAAGATGAATTTGTTCAGATGGTCATGGATACGGATATGCGGCAAAGAAATAAAGAACTGTCGCAAAAGAAAAAACGGCTTACAGAAATCCATTCCCGTATTCAAGAGTTGGACAAAATTTTTCAACGGATTTATGAAGACAATATTAGTGGAAAACTTTCAGATGAGCGCTTTATGAAACTTTCAAAAGGATATGAGGAAGAACAGCATACTTTGCAGAAAGAACAGACTTCCTTAGAGAAAGAATTACAGAAAGAAGAAAAACAATCTGTGGATGTAAAGCAATTTCTTTCAGTAGTCCGCAAGTACACTAACCTTACAGAACTAACACCAGAAATTGTACATGAGTTTATCGACAAAATTATTGTCCATGCTCCTGATAAGAGCAGCGGTAAACGCTTACAGGAAATTGAAATTATCTATAACCATATCGGAGTATTCGACCACTCAAAGGTCACTTTGTGGAAAGGGAAAGCGGTATAGTACGCAACATACTATACCGCAAAACCTAAATCTTAAAAACATCCTTACCAAACCCTCACATTTATTGGCTTTGTAGGGGTTTTTTAGATGGTAATGGGTACGATTTGGGTACAAAAATATTAATCTTTTGGAGAAAAATGCTAAGCAGGAGGAGCTTGTCTATTATTCAACAACGATTTAGGATTTTCTATGTAAAAGATACAAACTATTTTTGCATAAAATTAACAACTTTAGCAAATGATTTATGAGTTTTACTAAGCTCTGCAAAATCAACATCTTCGATAATTGAATCTATTGATTGCATCAATTTAAGTTTACTAAAATCTGCTACTTCAGGCATAAACCAATCCTCAATTCGACTATCAATTATTGCTAGATTGTAATTATCATCATCTATTTTTTCATCTATTAATTTTTGTGTTCCTTCTACATCGCCATCGGAATCAACAACAATTAATATTTTAGATTTGGTATTTTTCCCTTTTACCGAATCAAAAAAAGCTGGAACATTATATTTTCCGTTGGCAACTGCAATTGTAACCTTTTGATTCAGTTTTTGAGCAATTGCTTGAAGAACTATCTCATCAGTCTGCCCTTCACATATTATTACCTTCTCTGGTAAATTTTTCTCTTCTATATTTTTATCTTGAACACGTTTTTGTAATTCGCTAATAATATAGCGGACCTTCTTATCTTGCAAAACGGCTTGTAACACGTTGCAAAAAGTTTCCTCATCGCTTATTATGAAATGATTAATTTTTTCCATTTGAATAGCTATGCTAGATAATTTGTTTCCGATATTTTTACATATTCCCTCATCGATAATTATTTCAACAGGATATAGGGGGGTCATTCTTAATTCAAATAGTCTGAATCTATATTTTTCAGTACATATTTCAAAACCATAACGCTTATCAAAATACATATCATTGGCATCAATCAAATTTTTTGTAGATGATTCCGCAATAGTTTCTTGTAATCCACTTATACCAGAAATACTTTTAAATATATTTGACATAGATTTTGCTACCGTAAACAATGAACCATCAATTTTGAGCTCACTAAAAACTGCAAAAATTTTTCCTTTCGTATGCTGAAATAAATATGTGCATTGTTCGTCCATAATTTTATAGATACTATCAGTATATACTAAATCGTTTTGAGTATCTTCACTAATTCCCCAATAATTTTTATACTCCATTTTCAACCTCCTGCAGATTAACCAATAATGGTAGGTGATCACTTATTTTTTCATTAGGAATTGCGTTTATTAACAAATCTTTTGTACCTATTTTTTTTACATATTCTACATGATTTACAGTATTTGCTAGGCTTTTTCTAACTAACACTTGATCTAGACAATGCCAGTACGGGGTCTTAGATTCCTTTTCGTGATAAAAGCTACCATACATCTCTGTGTCTTCTGATATATAGTGTAGTATAGGATTATAGAAACGCTTTCGTTTAAAGGTTTTAGGATTTGTTAATTCGCTTTTATCTATAATTGTTTTAAACAAAACCGCATTAAAGGCATATTTACTCAATAATTCAGTCAAGTCCAAATTTGTGTGTAAATTCATCTTCCAGCTATATTAGTCCGTCTATGCTGCCTTTATCTTCAGGAGATTTGATTGAATGGAGCTTAGTTTGTCATAGTATTCTTTCATATCAAAAATTCTGTGACTGACACTCCAATCATTATGATCATCCTGAAGAACTGCACCAATCAGTCGTATAATAGATTCCGTATTAGGGAAAATCTGAATGACCTTTTCTCGTCTTCTGATCTCTCTGTTTTCACGCTCTATTATGTTGCTGGTTCTTAATGCAATACGATATTTTGAAGGTAATGCCATGATTGTAATGCTATCTTCAAACCCTTCATCAAGGATAACCATTGCTTCATTTGCAACATCCTGATATTCATCGTATATTGATTCTTTTAGGCGACGGGCTTCTTCAATAGTAGTTGCATTGAACATATCTCGCAATTCAGAAGCTAAACCAGTGCTGTATTTTTTGGGACACTTATCTATTATATTTCTAGTAAAATGAGCCTGACAACGCTGCCATGAAGAACCAGAGAAGCATTCCTTTATTGCTTCAACAAGCCCTGCGTGTGCATCTGATATCACAATATCCACGCCACGTAAGCCACGACTTTTAAGACTTTCAAAGAAGTCCTTCCAGGTGTTTACTTTCTCAGAATCGTATACTTCAAAACCGAGTACTTCCTTGTGACCTGTATTGTTTATCCCAATAGCGACAAACAATGCTTTGGACTTGACACGATGATCTTCGCGAACTTTTAAATATATCGCATCAACAATAATAAATGGATAATGTTCCGGTAATAAACGTTCTTTGAAATGTTTAATTGGAACATCAAGTTCCTTACAAATTTCAGAAACAGTGGATTTAGAGAAAGACTCTCCACAGAGTTCTTCAGTTACTTTTTTGACATTTCTGGTTGATATACCCTGCACTACCATTTCCATCATGGTTGTAATTAAAGCTTGCTCATTACGCTGGTAATTCTCGAATAAGGAAGTCTTAAATGGGACATTACGATGTCTAGGAACTTGTAATTCAATCTTTCCGATGCGAGTAGTTAATGACCTTGTCCGGGTTCCGTTTCTGTAATCAGAACGTTCTTGTGAACGTTCATAGTTATTAGCACCAAGTTGTTCGGTAGATTCAGCTTGAAGAACCTGATTAAGTAAAGCTTCCATAAGCTTGCCAAATGCTTCATCTTTAGTTTCTGAAAAAAGTCCTACAAAAAAATCACTATCTAATGTAAAATGTAATTGAGCCATGGGTTTCATCCTTTCAATTATGTTTTGTGTGGTAACTTAATTATAACTGAAAGATGAGCACTTGGCTCTTTTTATATAGATTTGTAATTTACACCATTATATAGACATTATCAAATATACAGTTAAAAAAATGCTAAGTCATCGGTTTTAAACCGGTGGCATAGCACCATTTTTGCATTTCAACTCTCAAAGTCAGGTAGCATACCACCATTTTCTTCAAGATAAAAGAAAAATCAGAAAAATAATCTAAAAAATCCACTATACCATCCTCGATATAGCGGATTTATAAATTAAGATAGAGGACATCGCTTGTCCTCTATCTCCTAGCGCGATTATTCAATTCCCATCGAATACTGCTTTGCTGCTTCATTGTAAAGATATAATGCCTTTACTACATTATTCAGCTTTGTATTAGAATTTTGTAAATTTAGTGCCTTATACATATATGTCTTCACACTATACTTCTGATTTATCTCTTTTCCAGTCACGCTGATTTTAACGTTATATGTATCACCAAGCAATGAAATGCTAATATTCGGGACTCTTACACATATGATGTTTCCATCATACTCTGGTGCAACATTTTGTCCATTTACACTCACATTTATGTTATGAGCCACATTTTTGTCATCTATGCCATAATACACCTTCAATATTATTAAATTACAACCCCAAGTTCACCCAAGACCTTATAAAAGTCATCAAAATTAGTTCCTTTTTTTCCAAGGTTACTCATATTTATTGTAGACTTAACAAATATCTCATATTTACTTTTGTTAATAGAAAAATCATTATTCACTATTGCCGTAGCATGATTAACAGAATTAATTAATTGCTCTATAGATCCTTTTCCCGATTCAACCAACACCTTAAAAACCTTATCATCTGCCTTGAAGGCGTCTACGTCCCTATATCCCAATTCTCTTTTTATATACTGTTCAACTTTTTGTCCTTTGTATGCGTATGTATGTAAACAAGCAACATATTCAAAATCCGGATAATCAATAATTAGAATATGTGGAGTTCTTTTACTGCTATTCTGTTTCTTACAATAATCTATTATCCCTTTTAATACATCCAGTTCTCCCGGAAAGCTAAGTGCTCTGTCCCCATCAATCACAATAAATTTAGCAAGGCAATTTGAATTAGCATCTTCCTTTATTTGATCAAGAAAATTTGCATATCCACCACCTTTCATATTGATAGGACGTATTGCCAAAGACACCTTTTTATTTTTTCTTATGTATTCAAAATAATTGTATTCTGTGTCTCCTTCACAAAAAACCTTAAAAACTTTCTCTACTAATCGTTTCTTTCTACTCACTTGCAGTACCTCCCAATATACCCTTCATATAAAACTCATATATCTTTGTAGTTTCATATCTAACTTCCGGAAAATCTGCTAATGAATATAGTTCTGACTCTAACGTTTCTACATCTTTTGAAACGAAATATATTTGTTCTTTCATGTAGTTTTTCAAATCTAAATGTAAAATAGGATATTTTATCCAGTCTTTCTCCAGGTTTTCTATAGCCAAACCTTTGAATAATTCTTTCTTGCCTTCAAAATATGCTTCGAGCGTAGAGATAAGCAAACTTTTTCCGAAACGACGCGGACGACTAAGAAAATAATAACGTCCCGATCTAGCCAGTTGATAAATAAGCTTGGTTTTATCTACGTAAAAAATAATTGTCGTTCCGAAGACTTTCAAAATTCTGAATACCGATAGGATATGTCTTGCTCATAATTGGCTATTTAAATTGGTAGTCATACAAAGATAGATGTTTCTTATTATAACACAAAATTAAAACCGGTCTTCTTTGGAATGCTATTATATTTTTTAATTGACTAGAAGTAATACCCTAAATTCACAAAGCAACTTCCTTTGTCCGTCTGATTGGAATATCCCAATGATATTTCCAATGGCCCGAAGATACTGTCCATTCCATAGCCTGCACTGATACCGAATAATTGCTTGCCTTTCAATATATCGAAGAAATTACTATCTGTTAGTCCGTAGTTACCCGTCAGTGTAAGATAATGAATGGCTCCCATGCGTTGTCTGAACTTAATAGATGCAATCATAATGGTGTTATCCATCAATTCCAGATTGGTAACCCCGGCAAATGGTAATTGCTGTGGAATATAGAAACCAGGTACGTCACCGCCAATGGCATTTTGCAGCGGGTAGGGAAAATCTCTTCCGATCAGGATACGTCCATAAATGGAAGGAATGATAGAGAAACGGCGGGTTACAGGAATGACGCTTGCCCACGAAGCATTCAGTGCTGAAAATGGAGCGTGTTCGTTGTATTGTGCCATATTATCCGTATAGAGTGAATAGGCGGCTCTGAAGTCACTTCCTTTAGAAGGGAAACGTCCTTTATCATAGGTATTATATTGCACTTGGGCAAAATAACTTAGAAAGTGTTCGGATTCTACTTTCAGGTCGGAAATTTCAGGTTTCTTGAACAGGAAATCCTTGTATTTGTAATATTCAAAACGAAGACCGAGTCCGAAACGGAAATTCTTGTACCATACATCAGAGAAGCCGAATTCGGCCAGATGATATTTGTAAGTTGTATTATAGGCACGGTCGCCTTCCTCGTAAATATTGATATCATTGTATTGGAACATATACGAGAAGTTGAAATTACGCTGTTGCATTGGTTCCAGCGTATAGTCTATGCGGGCAGCATATCGTTTACCCAACCGACCGGTAAGAGCCAGACGGGAAGGAATACGAGTTTTGAGGTCTGCTGTTGCATTGACCAACAAAGATGCGATCTCTTCCGAATCGAAACGTATACCCAGGTTGATTCTTCTTTCATATTTTTCCTGTAACAGGAAGTTGAGGTGATAACCTTCAGGTGTCTCTTTCAACGTATAACTGGCACTGGAGTAGGACTGAGTACCGCGTAACTGATACAGGGCCTGTTCTATTTGTTGAGTGGAAATATCGCTGTTTTCTTTCAGATTACATTTCTTCATCAACCATTTTTTATCATCCACCTCTACACCGGAAAATGAGATGTCCGTCACATAAACCGTACGCGCATTAGAAAGAGAAGAATAAGGACCATGTTGTTTCGGGGTATAATCTTCGGCTATTCCTATTTTCTTTTTCAAAGCAAGCAATGAACCCCATTGGGCTTTTGCTGCTTCTTCGCCTCTACGCATCAGGGTATCAATGGCGGCTGGAGTAAAACTGGCGGATGAATATCCATCTACATTGACACGAATATAGGTATCTGTGAGGTCTACATTTTTTTCATGGTTAGACTGACAGGTGATATCTACAATCTGCCCCAGAATGTCGGGTACACTATTGAGCTTGTCGGCTTTCTTAAGAGCATTCTGTACGTCTACTCCGATAATAATATCGGCCCCCATGGCTTTCACAACATCTGCCGGATAGTTGTTTACAATGCCACCGTCCACTAATACCATACTGTCTTGCCGTACCGGAGTAAATACACCGGGGATAGCCATACTGGCACGCATGGCAGTAGAGAGTATTCCGTCATGGAATACAATTTGTTCTCCATTAACAACATTGGCTGCTACACAGGCAAAAGGAATGGGAAGTTTATTAAAGTCGATAGAGTCATGATACCCTACGGTAAGGTCTGAAAATAGATTAGCCAGATTCTGTCCTTTCATGATTCCTCCGGTAGCGGCATCTTTGGGAGTTTTGGTGAAAGGAATAGAGACTGTATATTTTTCAGATCGCTCACGATCTGTTAATGACATGGCACTTCTTTTGATACGGTCACTCAATAGGAACTGTCTCTTATACACATCTCCGAGCCCACGAGACGTAGAGGAATCTC
>ERZ1026986.799-NODE-799-length-10500-cov-11.019914_pt1 | contig 10500 bp, 7 predicted proteins | sample MGYA00519455_ERZ1026986 | MGnify/ENA primary metagenome ERZ1026986 (study PRJEB26926, sample SAMN06164548) | human gut metagenome | biome: ENVO:00009003; feature: ENVO:2100002; material: ENVO:00002003 | host: Homo sapiens | place: USA | collected 2012 ...
TGCATATCGTCGGCAGCGTCAGATGTGTATAAGAGACAGGCCTATTATAACATAATCCCGATAAAATTACAATAGCGACTAAGGAAAAGATGTTACAAAATCATGCATGGAATTTTGTATATCTGTTTGACTTAGCTGGTTTTTGGTAGTATAATATAAGCATACACACAATGGAAAGTTAGGATAAAATGACAGATTTTCGCAATAAGTATTCGGTGCTTCAGGACTTTTTCGGACACTCTCAGTTCAGAAACGGTCAGGAGCAGATAATAGACAGCATACTTGCAGGGCGTGACTGCCTTGGAGTTATGCCAACAGGCGCAGGCAAATCTATGTGCTATCAAATACCTGCTCTTATGTTTGACGGGATAACTATAGTTGTTTCGCCGCTCATATCCCTTATGAAAGATCAGGTGAACTCGCTGATACAATCGGGAGTGAGGGCAGCGTATCTGAACTCGTCACTGACGGCGTCACAGTATGAAATGGCTATATCAAACGCCGCCCGTGGTATGTACAAGATAATATATGTTGCACCTGAAAGGCTGATGACAGGATCGTTTCTGTCACTGGCTTCGTCGGTGAAGATATCCATGCTTGCGGTGGACGAAGCCCACTGCGTTTCTCAGTGGGGACAGGATTTCAGACCTTCCTATATGAAGATACCCGAGTTTCTCGGCAAACTTCCCTACCGCCCTATCGTCAGCGCATTCACCGCCACTGCCACCGCAGAAGTAAAAGCTGACATTATCAAAATGCTTGAACTCCGTGACCCTTTCACCATAACCACAGGCTTTGACAGAAAAAATCTCTACTTTGGCGTTTCTCACCCTCATGACAAATACAGTGAAACTGTTAGGATAGTTGAAAAATACAAGGACAACTGCGGAATAATCTACTGCTCCACAAGAAAAAATGTTGAGAGCGTGTGTGAAAAGCTCTGTGCCGACGGCTACAACGCTTCACGCTATCATGCAGGACTTTCTGATGAGGAAAGGCGTAAAAATCAAGACGATTTTATCTTTGACCGTGTCCAGGTCATGGTGGCGACCAATGCTTTCGGCATGGGAATAGACAAATCAAACGTGAGCTATGTCATACATTATAATATGCCTAAGAATATTGAAAGCTATTATCAGGAGGCAGGCAGAGCGGGACGTGACGGAAATGAAGCAAAGTGCATTTTGCTCTACAGCGGTCAGGACGTTGTGACCAACAAGTTTCTTATAAACAATTCTCATGACAATCCCGACCTTGACGATGACACTCTTGAAATGATACGCAAACGTGATCTTATGCGTCTGAAAAAGATGACCGATTACTGCAACACAAACGGCTGTCTGAGAGAGTTTATCCTTGGATATTTCGGCGAGAAGCAGGACAAGCCTTGTCAGAACTGCTCAGGCTGTTTGGGTGATTTCGGAGAAACAGAAGAAGTTGACGTGTCTGTAGATTGCCAAAAAGTGCTTTCCTGCATTTATAGACTTCACCAGCGAAACCTTTCTTTTGGAGCAGGTGTCATAGCACAGATACTTAAAGGCTCAGACTCCGAAAAGGTAAAGCGTTTTGACCTTTCCACTCTTTCAACCTACGGCATAATGAAAGACTCCACGCAGGTATATATCCGCAGGCTCATAGCTTTTCTTGAAGCTGATGATTACATCACACAGACTTCACACGGGGATTTTTCTGTGCTTACACTTACAAGAAGGTCTGCAGAGATATTAATGGACAAAAAGACTATTACAATACGCCTTCCAAAGAAAAAGCCAAAGAGCGAAACGGTCACAAAGATTGGCAGGGACGAAGTTACGACATTTGACAAGGAGCTTTTTGGACGGCTCAGAGCTGTGCGGAGCAAGCTTTCGACACAGGCGAGTCTGCCTGCATATATCATTCTTACAGACGCTTCATTGCGTGATATGTGTATAAAGCTGCCTAAGACGCAGACTGAGCTTTTGAATATCTCAGGGGTGGGAAAGTCAAAGCAGGAACGTTATGGAAGATACTTTGTAGCTGAGATACAGAAATATCTCAAGGAAAATCCTGACGCTGCTTCGGGTTATAAATATATCCCAGAGGGCTATCTGCAAAAACAGATGGCGGAATGCGGTCAAAGCACAAAGGAATATATAATCGCCCACGCAGGTGAGCTTTCAGGCAAAGAACAGGATATGACCCTTTCAGAAGTATGCGACAGCATTTTCTATCAGCTCGGCACAGACGGCGATATAAGAAGCATAAAACTTGCCATAAAAGAATGGCTCATAGGTGAAAATTATCTTGCAAAAGACGGTGCAAACGGCAGGGGCTTTCTTGAAACTACAATACTTTCCCCTGAAGCAGGAATAATAGAGCGTGAAAAAATATCACAGCTTGGAAACAGCTACAAGACGATACTTTTTCCAAAGCAGGCGCAGGAGTTTATTTTTGAGAACATAGAGGAGATACTAAGCAAAGATGTACAAAACTAATAATAAAATGCGATTTTGCGGCTGTTTTCATTCATGCAGAAAAAAGGACGAACACAAAATGTTCGTCCTTTTATTTATCAGTTATAACCGCAGGCAAGACGTTTCTCAAACTCAGCCGCAGGCAGAGGCTTGTCAAACACAAAGCCCTGAACAGCGTCACAGCCAACTTCTCTGAGATAGTCAAGCTGCTGCTCAGTTTCAACTCCCTCGGCGATAGTTTCCTTGCCAAGCTTTTTAACCATTTTTATAATGTAATAGAACATTATAAGATCTTTATCCTTGCCCTCATAATCCTTTTCAAGAGGAATAAAGGACTTGTCTATCTTTATTACCTGCAGATCAACATTCTTTATCATATTGAGCGATGAAAAGCCAGTACCAAAATCGTCCATAGATGTGACGATACCATTAGCTCTCAGACCATTCACAATCTCTGTGATAAGCTCAAAATTCTGATAATCCTCGCTTTCAGTAAGCTCTATTTCTATAAACTGGTGATCAAGCTCGTATTTGTCGATCAAGGCAACAATATTGCCTATCATATTTTTTTCTTCCAGGTGCTTCCTCGAAAAATTCACTGATATCCTCAAGGGTTCAAAACCCATATCTATGCGTTTTCTCAGCCATTTGCAAACTTCTTCAAGCACATAGTAGTCAAGCTTTATTATGCTTCCGTCATTCGTAAGAAACGGAACAAACTCCACCGGTGCTGATAACCTTCCCTTTCTATGCCAACGTACAAGGGCTTCTGCACCAAATATCTCCTTGGTTTCGATGCGTACCTTTGGCTGATAATACACCTCGAACTCACCTGCCATAAGCCCAGCCATGAAGTTTGACAGCACTCCCTGAATTTTCATCAGTTCTTGTTTTATATTTTCGGAATACTCCATTACATGGCCTGCACCAACTCGTCTTGCAGCAGAATATGCAATGCTCGCACGAGCCATTACTTCTCTTGGATATCTTATACCCACAGTTGACGAATATCCGATGGTTGCACTAAAAATAAAATCCTTTGATACTTTGCCATCGTCATACCTTATGTTCATAAAGCTGAGCATATCAATATATTCTCTGAGCGATTCGTTCTTTACAAGCATAACGAAATTATCGCCGCCAAGTCTTGTGATCATCTCACCATCTGAAAGATTTCGGTATATAGTCTTTGTATAATTACGCAAAACAACGTCGCCCTGTTCGTAATTTAATACCTTATTTACATATTTGAAGTTATGTATATTGAAAAAGATTATACTGAAATCCTCTATCCTGTTTTGCGCTATAAGCATACCGGCGTAATTTATCAAAGCGTCTAAAGTTGCTGCACCTGTTTCGATATCCGTTTTTATAACATGAGTAACAAGCTCCTGCATAATTACCCTGTTAAATTGGATGAAAACAGTGTTTGCGATTATCTCTACGATATTCCTTTGCTCGTTATCAAAGCCATTGGAATTACCGGAATAAAAGGTCACTGTTATAAAACCGCCTTCAAACAAAGGAAAACTTGCCTCAAAAGGCTCGTTTTCCACGTCCTTCTCTCTGTCATAAAGCACCATGAGCATATCTGCACCATCCTCACAAAGCTTTGTTGCAGGCATTTTCACTGCAAGCTCCGCTCTGACGATGTCAAGCTTGTCTGCCACAGCAGCCACAGCACTTTTCACCTTGGCACTGCATTCGTCCATATCCGCCGAATCTTCATATATCGTTCGGAAGAAAAGCATCAAATCATTATCAAAATTCATTTTTATCCCCACTAATTTTTTATTCAATGATCACGTTTAGGAAAACGTTTTCAAAAATACCTGTACTTACCTTATCTCATTTTACTACTTTTTATAAAAAAAGTCAAGCAGGCATAGCAAAACGCCGTCCTTTTCCGACGGCGTTTTATCGTCTTAGTAGCTATAGCTGCTCTCACCTACAAACTCCCTTGCAAGGGAATTTACAGGCACACTTTCGAGCATCACCGGCTCTATCTCCTCAAGGGCTTTTAGCATAGGCAAAAAGCGCTCAAAATCCTTATAGCTCCTGCTCTCACGTCGCAGTGTATCCAAAAGATAGTTCTTATACAAGGCAGGCTCATAAGCGTGAAAAGTATCCACTGAAAACTCAGCCCTGTGCTTGTATGGCATTATATACTTGTTCTCGCCAGCCTCAACGCTGTCGAACATATCTAGTGTTTCCGCTGCACTTCTGCCACGAAAAAATCCGTCCCTTATGAGTCTGCGCATAAGCCTGATATAGCAAGGATGCAGAAGCTCACCGTCTTTCAATTCGAGTCTGCTTCTTACACTGACATACATACATCTTGCATAATCTCCTGCCGCACCTGTGACCTCTGGATTAAGGGCATGGATACCCTCGAAAACAACTATGTCGTTTTTGTTTCGTCTGAGTCTTTCTCCATCACGCCTGCATTGTTCTGAAAATTCAAACTTCGGCAGAACGACTTCCTCACCGCTGTTTATCTTTTCCATATGCTCATAAAGAAGCTTTCTGTCTATTCTGTCAGGAGATTCATAGTCAGGCTTGCCGTCCTCTCCTATAACAGCGGTGAAGCTGTCCGTTGGCAGAAAATAATCGTCCATAGAGATAGTGTGGGTGTGTATTCCCCTGCTGTCAAGTATTTCCTCTATTTTCAACGCTGTTGTGGTCTTGCCCGCCCCTGACGGACCTGCCAAAAGCAATATAGGCTTCTCCTTTTGATGCTCCTCGATGCTGTCTGCAATGGCAACGAGCTTTTCATTATATTTTCTGTCGCACTCTTCAACAAAAAGCTTTTCGTCATCTCTGACCTTTCTGTTTATAGCACTGACGTGTATCTTTTTCATTGTGTGGTTTGTTCCTTTCGTATGCGTCAGGCAACACCACACATAAAGCGTGCAGTGTTGCCCTGTATCTCATATTATATGCACAGCAAAAGCTAATCGTTCCACTTTGCACAGATATTATTTATGGTATCAGTGAGCTTTGCAAGGTCTTTATTCGTAAGACCTGAGCTTTTGTTCACCAAAGCCGTCAGCCTGTCAAGAGCACTGAGCAGACGCTGATAGTTAGGCGACGCACCTGTTTTCTTGACTATCTTTATAGGGGTCGTGTTTTTGAACTCGCCGCTTATAAGGTCAAGCTCCGCACCGCTGTAAGGTGCAAAGGCGTTAAGTCCGAAATCGTTACGCAAATGCTCCTTATACGCCTCGGCAACTGAATCCTCGCCGTGGTTGACAAAGACTTTCTTAGGCGGTTTTTCATAGCTTTTTATCCACCTGTCCAGACCGTCAACGTCAGCATGACCGCTCACGCCTGGCAGCACCAGTATCTCAGCCCTGACAACGATTTCCTCACCGAAAAGCTTTGCAGTTTTTGCACCCTCCACAAGACTTCTTCCAAGGGTATTCATAGCCTGATAGCCCACAAAAAGTATGGTGTTTTCAGGTTTCCACAAATTGTGTTTGAGGTGGTGTTTTATTCTGCCTGCCTCGCACATACCGCTTGCGGAAATTATTATCTTAGGTGTGTCGATAAAGTTTATGGCTCTTGACTCGTCACTTGTGACAGCGATATTAAGTCCGCTGAAAGTGATAGGATTTATGCCCTTGTTCACATAGGACATTGCTTCCTCGTCAAAGCATGAATTTTTGTTCTTGTTGAATATCTGCGTTGCCTCGATAGCAAGTGGAGAATCCACATACACAGGAAAATCCCCATGACCCGTCACCATATTCTCCGCCTTGATATGCCTTATAAAATACAGCAGTTCCTGAGTTCTGCCCACTGCAAATGACGGTATAACAAGGTTTCCTCCCCTATCAAAGGTCTTTTGAATGACCTCTGCAAGACTCTTTGCATAGTCCTTCGGCTTATCATGGCGACGGTTACCATATGTGGACTCCATTACAACATAATCTGCCTCCGTTATATACTGCGGATCTCTAATAAGAGGCTGGTCAAGGTTTCCTATATCTCCCGAAAATACGATCTTACGTTCTTCACCGTTCTCTGTGAGCCATATCTCAATGCTTGATGAGCCAAGCAGGTGACCTGCGTCGATAAAGCGTACCTTTATGCCCTCGGATATCTCCGTCACCTCACTGTATGGGTGTGGGCAAAGGCAAGCAATAGCCGCCTCTGCGTCTGCCATAGTATAGAGTGGCGACACCTCGCCTGTACCCTTACGTTTGCCCTTTCTGCTTCTCCACTCTGCTTCAAACTCCTGAATATGCGCTGAATCTCTCAGCATTATCTCACATAAATTACAAGTGGCCTCAGTTGCGTGTATCTGTCCAGCAAAGCCGCCTGCCGCCAACAGTGGAAGCAGACCTGAATGATCTATATGAGCATGAGTCAGCAATACAAAATCTATATTTCCAGGAGGACAAGGTATCTTCGCATTTTCAAAATAGTCAACGCCCTGCTCCATTCCAAAATCCACCAGAAATCTCTTTCCGCAGGCTTCTATATATGTACAGCTTCCCGTTACCTCATGTGTTGCACCGATAAAATTAAGTTTCATTGCCCTTATCCCCTCGTTTCGTTCATATTCTGTGACAGTATCTCTATCACACTTACATTATAGCACATTCCCAGTGTGATTTCAAGCATTTTGCATAAAATTATTTGATTATCGGCAATTATTTTGTAAAGTCTGAAAGAACGTCAAGTAATAATGAGGTAAGGAACAGCATATAGATTACTACAGAAAAATTTAATGGGGTGTGAACAATGAATGGATCCGAAAAGGAACGATGTGTGCTGCTGGGAGAATATGTTGCGGCACACAGAGCCACGGTACGCTGTGCGGCAAAGGAATTTGGCATAAGCAAATCCACAGTACATAAGGATCTGACAGAACGTCTGCCGAAAATCTCTCCTCAGCTTTTCAAAAGCGTAAAAGAGGTCCTTGAGGAAAACAAACGTGAAAGACATATAAGAGGCGGAATAGCGACCAAGCATAAATATGAACAGCAGTTCAAAAAGGCTGTAAAATGAAAAAAAGGACGGTTTGAGCCGTCCTTTTTATGTTATCAAAATTTTCTTGCTTCCGCCCTTTTAGAGATAAGATCTTTCCATGCAGAGGGGTGGAAAAGTATCAGCAGAGGGAAAAGCTCCAATCTGCCTGCAAGCATATCGAACATGAAAACGAACTTTGAAAAAACAGAGAAGTTTGAAAAGTTGCCTGTTGGACCTACCTCCGCAAGACCAGGTCCCATGTTATTGATGGTTGTCAGCACAGCAGTAAAGTTTGTTACAAGATCTTTACCGTCAAATGCCACCATAAAAACTGATGAGGCAAAAATTATCACGAATGTTACGATATAAACATTTATAGAACGCACTATCTCATGCTCAACAGGTTTGCCGTCAAGGTTTACCTTGCGTATGCTCTTTGGGTGTATATAGGAGTGAAGCTCCTTTATCATTGTCTTGAAAAGCACGATCACTCTTGATACCTTTATACCTCCGCCCGTACTGCCTGCGCAAGCTCCTATGAACATTATAAGTACAAGCACCGTCCGGCATATCTGAGGCCACAGATTAAAGTCAGTGCTTGAAAAGCCCGTACTTGTAATGAGCGACGCCACCTGAAATACTGATTTTGTAAGTGCGTCAAAAATGCTAACACAGCGGTCGAGGATATTTGCGAATATTATAGCTGTGGCAATGAGGATTATAGCAAAATAGCACCGTACTTCCTCCATTTTGAATGCCTTTTTAAAGTGCCTGTATATAATATAATAGTATGCGTTAAAATTCACGCCAAACAGTATCATGAAAATGGCAACCACCCACTGCAAATATGGCGAATAGCTTCCTAAGCTGTCGTTCTTGACTCCAAAACCACCCGTGCCTGCCGTTCCAACGGCTGTACAAATGCTGTCAAACACAGGCATTTTGCCAATAATAAGGAAAATAAATTCCAATATGGTCATGCCAAAATAGATTATATAAAGTATCCTTGCGGTATATTTCATCTTTGGAACAAGCTTGCCCACTGATGGTCCAGGGCTTTCCGCCCTCATAAGATTTATATTTGAACCACCGCTCAGCGGTATGATAGCAAGCAGGAAAACTAAAACCCCCATACCGCCTATCCAGTGCGTGAAGCTTCGCCAAAAAAGTGCAGTATGAGAAAGCGCCTCAACATTGGTAAGGATCGAAGCACCAGTTGTTGTAAAGCCGGAAACTGTTTCAAACATAGCATCCGTGAAGCTTGGTATCTCTCCGCTTATCCAAAAAGGCATACACCCAACAAGGCTCATAACTATCCAGCTCAAAGATGTTGCTATACAACCCTCTTTGAGATAAAACACATAGTTTTTAGGCTTTTTCCAAGCCATTACCACGCCAAAAGCAAGGCACACAATGGCTGTTCCAAGATAATAAAGTCCCACGCCTTCCCCGTAAACCAGCGACACTATGCAAGGCAGCAGCAAAAAGCAGGCTTCCATTCGCATAACGTTTCCTAAAATATATCGAATGATCGAGCTGTTCATATTTCCTCCGCTATTTCAGAATATCAGTGATGTCGTTAAATCCCGTATGAGTAGTGACGACCATTACAGTATCGCCCCTCTCTATAGTATCCTGACCGCTAGGGATAATGATCTTGCCGTTTCGGTTTATGAACGCCACAAGCAAATGTCTTTTTAAATCAAGATCCTGAAGCGGTGTACCTGTGACCTCTGACTCCTGATCCACCTTGAACTCGATAGCTTCTACTCTATGATCGAACAAATGATACAGCGTTTCGATATTGCTATCTCCCGATTCGTTCTTCGCACGGACGTAGGCTATTATCGCCTCAGAGGTGATATATCTTGGATATACTACGCTTCCAAGGTCCAGTCTGCTTATAACGTCCTTGAAGTTTATCCTGTTTATCTTTGTGATAGTCTTAGCATTTGACACCTGTCTGGCATGAAGAGTGAGCAAGATATTTTCTTCGTCTATTCCCGTGAGAGCCACAAATGACTCTGCATACTCTATGCCCTCTTCCTTCAGAAGTTCCTCGTCAGTGCCATCACCGTTTATTATTATCGCCTTTGGCAAAAGCACGCTGAGATCCTCACAGCGCTGTCTGTCATTCTCGATTATCTTGACGTTGATCCCCATGCCAATAAGACGTTTTGCAAGATAATAAGCCGCCTTGCCACCGCCTATTATCATTGTGTTCTTCACCTGATTTGTCTTCACACTGATATCCTCAAAGAACGTTCTTGAAAAATTTCTTTGGGTGCAAAATGAGATAACATCATTCTTTTTCATTGTGAAATCGCCAGATGGAATATATATTTCCCCTTCTCTCTCAACAACGCATATAAGCAGGCTTGTTGCCGTTTTGCGGCTAAGCTCAGCGATCGTAGTACCGACAAGAGGATTGCCCTCCGGTATCTTATACTTTATAAGCTCCGCCTGACCATTCGCAAAGGTGTTTACCTCAAGAGCTGTTGGCAGACAAAGTATTCTTGACGCTTCTCTTGAGGCCTCAAGCTCAGGATTTATGACCATTGCAAGACCAAGCTTCTCTCTTAGATAGACTATCTCCTTGCTGTAATCAGGTGTTCTTACTCTTGCTATAGCTGAACACTTCGCTACTCTCTTGGCAAGTGTACAACAAAGCAGGTTAAGCTCATCAGACTCTGTGACAGCAATTATAAGGTCGGCGTTCTCTATGCCGGCATCCTGCTGAACGCTAAAGCTTGCACCGTTCCCCACGATGCCCATAATGTCATAAAGACTACTGAGTTCCTGTATCTTCTTTGCATTCTTGTCGACTATCGTGATATCGTGGCCCTCTTTCACAAGCTGTTCAACAAGGGTCGTGCCTACTTTTCCGCAGCCCACAATGATAATATTCAAACCGCCTGCAGGCTTCTTTTGTTTACTCATATTTTTCCTCCCACCGAATGACATACTGCCATTCACAGCAGTTCTCTGCACTTCTTCTCTTCATTAAGCAGAGCCTGATCATCTGTCTCTTATACACATCTCCGAGCCCACGAGACGTAGAGGAATCTCG
>ERZ1026986.808-NODE-808-length-10425-cov-7.354581_pt1 | contig 10425 bp, 7 predicted proteins | sample MGYA00519455_ERZ1026986 | MGnify/ENA primary metagenome ERZ1026986 (study PRJEB26926, sample SAMN06164548) | human gut metagenome | biome: ENVO:00009003; feature: ENVO:2100002; material: ENVO:00002003 | host: Homo sapiens | place: USA | collected 2012 ...
CGAGATTCCTCTACGTCTCGTGGGCTCGGAGATGTGTATAAGAGACAGCATCTGCCTGTGGTTCATCTTCTTCCCACATGGACCAGTATACAATACTCTGTTCCGGAATTTCTGTGATTTCATCTGATGCTGATACAGTAACCGCTCCTGTTGCGAACAGCATTGACAAACAGCTCATACCCGCTGCAATGCTTCTCCATTTTTCCATACTGAAAATACCCTCCATTGTACCTGCTTTTACATGGATAACTGTCTGATTTTATTTTCTCCAATAATCACTTGTCTGTCAATCCCCAAAATTTATACATTTCTAACAACCATGTCGGATACTGTCCACTCTCTTTTCAACACCAGACAAAATCATCCGCTTCACTACACCGAATAACTGCTTCACAGGAGCTTTACTTAGTCTGATCAAACAGGATTTCCATCTTCGTTCCCTTACCCGGCTCACTGTCCAGAAGAATCTTTGCATGATGCAAAACTGCGCCATGTTTTACAATAGAAAGCCCCAGGCCTGTACCTCCGGTTTCACGTGAATGGCTCTTGTCCACTCTGTAAAAACGCTCGAAGATTCTCTGCTGTTCGCTCTCCGGAATTCCTATTCCGTTATCTTCCACACGAAAGTACGGTTTCCCATTGAGTTTTCCCACAAAAACCTTTACATCTCCACCATCCGGGGTATAGCGGATAGCATTATCTGTAATATTGTAGAACATTTCATATAATACATGGCGTACTCCCTGCATCTGTGCAGGTCCGCCTGTATATTCCAGATTAATCTTTTTCTTTGCTGCCCTGTTCTGCAGATTGTTAATCACATCTTCCCCAAGCTCTCCGATGTCAACCTGTTCAAACATAGTTTCTCCGTTCTTCTCATCCAGTCTGGAAAGCTGAATGATATCTGCAACCAGATTTGATAAACGCTCGGACTCATGAAAAATCCTGCCGGAAAAATCCTGCATCTTGTCCGGCGGTACCATTCCATTCATCATAAGCTCCGCATATCCGGAGATTGACATAAGAGGAGTTTTCAATTCATGGGAAACATTTGCCGTAAACTCTTTTCTTGCACTCTCTGCATTCTTAAGATCTTCCAGCTGTTTCTGAATCTGTCTGTTCTGCTGATCCAGACGAAAAAGCAATGGCCTTAATTCTTCGTAGCATACATGCTCCAGAGGATGTTCCAGATCAATCCGGTTGATAGGCTCTATCAGCTTTCTGGTCTGTTTCTGCACAAGAAAAAGTTCAATTACAAGGATCACGCATACCAGTCCGCCAAGCAGAAGAGAGCTGGTTAACATTGTTACCAGAAGACTGTCTGTAGTCCTGGCTACTCGCAGAACCTGATCATCCTTTAATTTTACAGCATAGTAAAACGTCTGTTTTGATAAGGTGTCTGAATAGCGTACCATTTCACCGGATCCCTGCTTCTCAGCTTCAATAAATTCCGGTCTGTTACTGTGATTTTCCATTTCTTCCGGATTCTCAATACTGTCAAACAACACCTGACCATCTTTTCCCAGAAGAGTGATCCTGCTGCTGGTGGCGTCTCCGATCCTGTCTGAGAGAAAAATGTCTCCGTCTTCTTCCAGACCTGTTTTAATATATGCGGCTTCATCTCTGACACCCTGTTTCATATAAATATCATATCTGTTATACATGACAGTTCCTGCTGCCAGGAATGTAAGTATTACGGATAAAATAATAAGTAAACTGGTGTGACTGAATATTTTATGCTTCATTTTTCCACTCCTGTTTTCGTCGGTTTTATCTGTTATGCGCCGATCCTGTATCCTACACCCCGGACCGTTTCGATCAGATTTCCTGCCTCTCCAAGTTTCTGGCGCAGGGTTCTCACATGGACATCCACAGTTCTGGTTTCACCGTCAAAGTCATATCCCCATACATGGCAGAGAATCTGATTTCTTGTCATAACAAGTCCTTTATTCTCCAGCAGATACTGAAGAAGTTCAAATTCTTTTCGGGTAAGATCGACCTTCTCTTCCCGGTAACGCACCTCATGACGTCCTACATTCAGATAAAGCTCGTCGTAATGCAGTTCCTTGTCTTCATTCTGACGGGCACTTCGTCTGAGAACTGCTTTTACTCTGGCAACAAATTCCATCATACCGAAAGGCTTGGTAATGTAATCATCCGCTCCGCCTTCCAGACCTTTTACTTTGTCAAATTCCGCTTCTTTTGCAGTAACCATAATTACCGGCACATCCTTTACAGATGGCATACTTTTCAGCTGTTCCAGAATGGTATAGCCATCATCTCCCGGAAGCATGATATCCAGCAGGATCAGCTCCGGTATCTCTTCTTTCAACGCTTTCATCAGTTCATTGCCATTTCCAAACCCCCTGGCTTTAAATCCTGTTGTTTCCAGTGTATAAATAAGAAGCTCCCTGATATTCCGCTCATCTTCTACACAATAGATCATTCTGCTTTGCCTCCCCTTTATTTATCACCTGCTTTGTCGTCACAAGTGTATTTCTTTTTTCAGTATACTTATTTTTTTATCCCTGTACAAGTAAATATCCGGCATCTGCTTCATTTCTTTAAAGCAAAAATCCGGCCATTTTCTCTGAAATATCTCTCTCAGATACTTCAGAGTGCCCGGATTTCCTGATCATGCGGATAACATCATCTGTTACTGTTCACTTCGTTCTCAGTAACGTTGCCAAAATTCATTCCAAATTGCCTGCGGCAATGGAATTTTGTCATCTACCTGTTTATTATTATGAAAGCTGATATTTGATTCGTGCGTCTTCCAGTTCATGATAAAATGTTTCGTCCGGATGGCTCTTGACGATATTCAGATGACTGTGAGTATCATACAGATCTTCATTCACCTGCGTCACACAGACTCCAATATTGGAACAATGGTCTGCCACACGTTCCAGACAGGTTGTAATGTCCGAAAGGATAAATCCCATCTCTATTGTACATTCACCGTTTCTCAGTCTCTGTACATGACGACGTTTTACTTCTTTGGAAAGTTCATCAATCACTTCTTCCAGTGGTTCAATTTTCTCCGCAAGCTTCATATCCTGTTTGTCAAAAACTTCATATGCCGTATTTACGATATCTTCTACTGCCTGTCCCAGCACTTCCAGATCTTTCTTTGCATTTTCGGAAAATTTCAGTCCTTTTTCATAAAGCTCCTGTGCTGATTCCATAATATTTACAGCATGGTCGGAAATACGTTCAAAATCCCCGATACAGTGAAGCATAATGGAAAGGCTGTGACTGTCTGCTTCTGAGATATCTTTGTGGCTCAGCTTCACCAGATAAGTTCCCAGTTCATCTTCATAGCGATCAACCTTGGATTCCATGTTTTCCACACGTTCTACGCCTTCTTCACTGTATTTATCCACCAGACTCAGTGCTGTAAACAGTGCATTGTGGGATTCTTCTGCCATTTTTCTTGCTGCATTGCGGCTCTGCTCTACTGCAAATGCCGGTTTCTCCAGGAAACGAGGCTCCAGGATCATAAACTCTCTGTCCTCTGCTGAAACAACAACGTCCTCTTTTTTGTCCCGGATTGTAAGACAGGCAAGTTTCTCCAGTCCCTTTGCAAAAGGAAGGAGAATGATCGTTGCAGTAACATTAAATACACTGTGGATAACAGCAATTCCTGCCGGTGTTGCTGCCTGATGGAAGAAAGAAAATCCAACAACTGCATTTATAAGATAGAATACAGTCATAAAGATAACCGTACCAATCAGGTTGAAATACAGATGTACTGCTGCTGCACGTTTTGCATTCTTCTTGGCTCCGATTGCAGAAAGGATTGCAGTAATACAGGTTCCGATGTTCTGTCCCATAATGATCGGGATTGCTGCACTGAACGGTACTGCACCTGTAAGACACAGGGCCTGCAGGATACCTACGGATGCAGAAGATGACTGGATCACTGCTGTAAGAAGGGCACCTGCTATAACACCTAACAACGGATTTGAGAATTTAAGTAACAGGTTTGTAAATTCCGGCACTTCTGCAAGGGGTTTTACAGCAGAACTCATCATATCCATACCGTACATCAGGATTGCAAAACCAATAAAAATACTTCCGATATCTTTCTTCTTTGAATCATTGATAAACAAAATAAAAATCACACCAATGATCGCAAGCACAGGGGAAAATGATGTTGGTTTAAACATCTGAATGATAAAATTATCACTCTGTATTCCTGTCAGGCTTAAGATCCAGGAGGTGATCGTAGTACCGATATTGGCACCCATGATCACTCCTACTGCCTGTGATAATTTCATGATCCCTGAATTTACAAAACCTACTACCATAACAGTCGTAGCTGAAGATGACTGGATCACTGCTGTTACTCCTGCTCCCAAAAGCACTGCTTTTATCGGATTTGAAGTAAGATTTTCAAGAATCTTCTCCAGCTTTCCGCCGGAAACCTTCGCAAGGCCATCTCCCATTGCATTCATACCATACAAAAATAATGCAAGGCCTCCGATCAATGTTAATATACTGAATAAATCCATGATTATTCTCCTTTTCCCTTTTCATAAGTATATGGTTATTTAACTTGTTTCCCATCATAACCATGCTTTGTAAAATCATCCCCATGAGAATGTTAAATCCATGTAAAATTTCCAGTCATCATATTCATTCTGTGTAAGGTTCCCATAAATCCATCCGTATTTTTGATATAAAAATAAAAAGAACCATTGCAGGAGATATGACACTAACCGGTGTTCATCTCTTACAATAGTTCTTTTATCAATCCGGATCCTATATTTCGACAGTATTATTATCAGAATCCGCGGATTTCTTCATCCTCGGAACCAGTCTTATCAATAGAACGGATTTCCAGGAAATAACTGTAGTTATCATTTACCTTTACTTCCACTCTGTCTCCAACCTTGTGACCTTTCAGAGCCATACCAATGGGAGATTCAATGCTGATGCGGTTTTCCATGGAGTTTCCTCTTATGGAAGTAACCAGTTTGTATTTCTCAATCTCATCGTCTTCCTCGAAATATACCTCTACAATATCATCCATTCCAACTTCATCGTCTTTGGAATCATCAGAAACAATGGTTGCTGTTTTCAGCATATTCTCAAGGTAGCGGATACGGCTTTCATTCTGATTCTTATGCTTCTTGGCCGCATAATACTCAAAATTCTCACTCAGGTCTCCCTGGGCTCTTGCTTCTTTTACAGCTTCGATTGCCTCTTTTCGTACAACCAGCTTGCGATGGTCAATCTCCTGCTGGATTTTCTCAACATCCTTCTGTGTAAGCTTTTCTTTCATGACTACATCTCCCTTTTACTATTTTCCAAGTCGTTTCTCTTTCATATATTGTGCCATTTCATCAGAAATATTGTCGATCAGATAATTTTTACTGCTCTGACGTTTCTCATGCCATTGCTGGCGGATCTGATTTTCTGTAGCTTTTATTTCATCCCGAAGACCTCTGGCAGACATACGGTGGGCACCCTGTCCCATGATGATGATCTGCTCCAGTCCATCGGATGTTGCTACCGTTACCTGATTTTCCCGGCCAATCTTATGGACCGTTTTCTCAATGTACTGATCCGCTGTCTCAGCTTCTTTGGTGTAGACTACATGAATGTTATGATAGGTGATCACTTCCTCTGCATGGCCCTCTATCTTGTAAGCATCAAATACAAGAATTAACGTACATTTCTTAAAGCCCTGATAGTTGCTCAGAATATCCATCAGTTTTGTCTGAGCTGCATGGAGGTTTGCATCTGCCAGCTCTTTTAAATCTTCCCAGGCATAGATGATGTTATAGCCATCTACAAGGAGATATTCTTTTTCTTTCTTCTTAGCAGAAGAACTGTTGCGGTAATAGCTGCCGCTGTCAGATTTTGCAGAAAATGTTCTCTTAAACTGTGGTTCTTTGTAACGCTTGACCGGTCCGAATGTGCGCTCAAAAATTGCTTTCAGTTCTTCTTCATCCTCATAGCTTCCTACACCGGCATTCCTGGGTGGACGATAACCTGAATCTGTCTGATTGTTACTATTCCTGTTTCCTGCTATACTTTCTTCACTATCCGGTATGGTATTCCCCAGTTCAGACTCGTCAATCCCTTCTAAGTGCATATAATCCTCTACTTCATACCATGGCACCACAAATCCTGCTCCATGAGCACAGAATACAGAACCCGTGGGATTGTCCAAGTCACGTTCGGAATCATATCCAATCTCCTCTACAATTTCATCCTGATTCTGACATGGGGCATAGCCCTTCAATGAACAGAATAATCTGCCCCGTCCCTTTGTATAGGAGGTTACCTGTGTCTGATAATCTCGCATCATTGATACAGGTGCACTGCCTTTCAGAACCATCATATCATCCTCATCTGCTTCCGGCTGCTGGAAAGTTCCATTCATTTTCTGAATGTCAGTCATGGCACGCCCTATCATATCCCCCGGAATCTCAAGTCTGAACTCATAATATGGCTCAAGCAGTACACTTTTTGCTTTCTTTAATCCCTGACGCACAGCCCTGTACGTTGCCTGCCGGAAATCGCCACCCTCTGTGTGTTTCAGATGGGCGCGTCCTGTAATCAGTGTAATCTGCATATCTGTAATTGGAGAACCGGTCAGTACTCCCGGGTGCTCCCTTTCTTCCAGATGAGTCAGGATCAGACGCTGCCAGTTACGGTCCAGCACGTCCTCACTGCATGCAGTAAAAAACTGCAGACCGCTCCCCGGCTCTCCCGGTTCCAGAAGCAGATGTACTTCTGCATAATGACGCAGCGGTTCAAAATGGCCTACACCTTCTACCGGCTCTGCGATTGTTTCTTTATATACGATATTTCCTGTGCCAAACTCTACTGCTACATGGAAACGCTCCCAGATCAGATGCTTTAATATCTCGATCTGAACCTCACCCATCAGCATGGCATGGATTTCTCCAAGCTGTTCGTTCCATACAATGTGAAGTTCCGGTTCCTCCTCTTCCAGCTCTTTGAGTTTCTTCAGCATCTGGTGAACATCACAGTCCTCAGGAAGCAGAATTCTGTAATTTAATACAGGTTCCAGAACCGGCATCTCCGATTCCCGTTCAATCCCAAAGCCCTGTCCCGGATGTGTCTGGGAAAGACCGGTTACTGCACAGATGGTTCCTGCAGGAGCCTCCTTTGCAAGCTCAAATTTCGCACCGGAATAGATACGGATCTGATCTGCCTTCTCTGTATCTGTGAGAAGTTCCTTCACCTTCAATGTTCCACCTGTGATTTTCATATAGCTTAAACGATTGCCCTGATCGTCTCTGGCAATCTTGAATACTTTTGCGCCAAACTCGGATGGATATTCTGGTGTCTCACAGTATTTTTCCAAACCATGGAGGAATTCTTCTACACCTGTCATTTTCAGCGCAGAGCCAAAGAAACATGGGAAAAGTTTTCGCTCTTTGATTACTTTTCGGATATCTGATGTTGATATTTCCTCTGTTTCCAGGTATTTTTCAAGCAGTTCCTCATCGCAGACAGAAACATCTTCCAGAAACTGAGACTGCAGATCTGATTTTTCCCAGGTGAAATCAACGCAATTATCACTTAATCGCTTCTTTAATTCTGCCAAAAGTTTCTCTTTATCAGTTCCGTCCTGATCCATTTTATTGATAAACAGGAACGTCGGGATCTGGTATCTTGCCAGAAGTCTCCATAAGGTCATGGTATGTCCCTGCACACCATCCGCTCCATTGATTACAAGGATGGCATAATCCAGAACCTGCAGTGTTCTCTCCATCTCCGCCGAGAAATCCACATGCCCCGGCGTATCCAGAAGAGTTATCCCCCTGTTTCCCAGTTCAAACTCCGCCTGCTTGGAAAAAATCGTAATTCCTCGTTCCCGTTCCAGGTTATAGGTGTCCAGATAAGCATCCTTATGATCCACCCGCCCCAGCTTACGAATCTTTCCAGTCAAATACAAAATCCCTTCCGACAACGTAGTCTTACCGGCATCTACATGGGCCAACAGACCAGCACATATATGTTTTTTCGTTTTTTCAGGCTTCTGTTCGCCCATAAAAACGCCTCCCTTCTGATGGCATAATATTGAATTATACCACAAAAGGAGGCGTTGGTCGAGATGCTGTTGCACTCGGTTCAATATAAACTTATCGCATAGGAAGTTTAGGATAGATGTGAATGCTAACTTCTCCACCTGGTGTACGGTAAGCAGTGATCCGTTCCATAACAATCTTCCATAAACGATTCTTTTCTTCAACAGAAAGCTGTGGATAGCTGTCGAGAATGTGCTGTGTTGTCGGAATTATTTCTTTCTCTACATCATGAATATCTTTTTGAGCCCCCTGTTTTTTCAGCAACTCATTTTCAGCTGCCTGAACTTTATGTATTTCTCTGGTTAAGGTATCATTTCGCTTTGTAAACATTTCTATTGTATAAATACCCTTCTCCAGATATTCACATATCTTATCCTGCTGTAACTGAAGCTCTGTAAGTTGCTCTCTTACAATACTCAATGCCGTCTCCGTAGAGTCCGTTTGTGCTACCTTATCTTCCTTTATTTTAATAGTGTACTCACCCCACCATTGAGACATGGCTTTCACCACTTCTGCTTCAAGAAAATCACATTTTATAGTCCGACAATTACATCCACGAGTTGGACATCTGTACCATGGAGAAGTGTTTTGGGTCTTCGCCGGAACATTCCGCTTCATTACTGCTCCACACTTTTCACAAAAAAGAATTGTTGCAAATGGATTCATAAGTTTTTTATCCTTATGAACTGATGCGTGATTACGACTGCTCTGAACTGCTTTTACTCGATCCCACTGTTCCTGATCTATAATTGGCTCATGTAATCCTTCATACAACTCATAGTCTTTACTGGTAACTCTTTTCTTAGTAAGCATCCCGTCTTTAACTACTCGCTTTGTAGGTTCATGTTTCCAGCGGATCATTCCCAAATAAACTTCATTATTTAAGATATTTGTGATGGATGTTTGCCCCCATGTACCAGTTAGAGATGGAATGTTCATTTGATTCAGTTCATGGGCAATCGTATTGTAGCCAATTCCTTGTTTCCCATACATATCAAAAATCATCCGCACCACTTTTGCTTCTTTCGGTTCAATTCGCAGGCTATTCCCTTTCATACCAACCAGTTTATAGGCACGGTATCCATACGGAGCTACTGAACCAAGAAATTTGCCCTCAGAAGCTGATTGATTTCTTCCGCGAACCAAGCGCTTTGTGATGGTTTTCAATTCGTACCGGCTGAACATAAACTTCATATCAGTAAACTGTTCATCCGATTCATTCTGAAGATCATAGATCTTGGACGGTGTGATAATTTTACAATTATTCGTTTGAAGTACCTGCATGATATAACCGGATTCCAAGGATGACCCTCTGGAAAGACGCTCAATATCAATACAAATAACTCCTGCATACATTCCAGTATTGACCAGTTCCAGCAAACGAAGCATCTTAGGTCTGGACGACAAGGATTCTCCCGAAACTACTTCTTCCAAGACATCAACAACATTTAATCGTCTTTCCTTACAAAAAGACTCTAAAATGCGTCGATGTCTGTTCAAAGTTTCTTCAACAGAAATTTCGTCAAAATCTGTATCCATTCTGGATTTCCTCAAATACATCAAATACCGTTCCATTATCACACCTCCTTCCCGCGGGTTATTCTGTTACCATTTTACTCAACACTTTTCCTTTTCGCAAAGATACGGATTAATGTTTCCACATCCTTGCTTATGAGAAAGAAGCTTGCTATGCTTTAAGATTCACTTAATTTCTCTGCCTTCGTACTGCGATAGGAATTAGAAATAAGCTCACCTATCTTCAATAAAATTTGTGAGATTTCTGCTGCTTCAATATCAATACAATAATCGTCATGGATACAGATAACAGCATCTTTCTCACTTACAGCTGTCATAATCATATATCCTCCATATATATCCAAAAAACAGCCATACTGGTTATTGATGAGGTGCTATCTATACACGCTCTCTCCCAATATGGCTGTTGACTAATTTACTTATTACTTATTTTACTCGTCACATTTGCCACGCAACCCTGACGATGGGAACATAACAGGTCTCCGCTGGCGCGGTTGTCATAACTCCGCAGCGTCGTTTTACTCGTGCGCCGCAGGGTTCCCCCCAAGTCTTTAGGAGGCCGTGAGGAAGTATCTTTAAGCCCCCGTGCAGTCCTCGCGGCGGATCTGCCACCATCCGCTTTGTGGAATCGTAGATTGCTCCGAAACAGCTCTGTTCATCACCTCCCTGGCTGCTCCATCTTCGCGGCGTTCCACACTCGCTCGTACACGGGTTATGTACCTGTTATGCTGTCTATGAAATTGTCAAAGTGCTGTTGAAGGGGGAAAACCTGTCTCTTATACACATCTGACGCTGCCGACGATATGCAGTGTGTAGA
>ERZ1026986.809-NODE-809-length-10416-cov-11.454107_pt1 | contig 10416 bp, 4 predicted proteins | sample MGYA00519455_ERZ1026986 | MGnify/ENA primary metagenome ERZ1026986 (study PRJEB26926, sample SAMN06164548) | human gut metagenome | biome: ENVO:00009003; feature: ENVO:2100002; material: ENVO:00002003 | host: Homo sapiens | place: USA | collected 2012 ...
GAGTACTTACACTGCCAATTGCAATAGCAGCTTCGGCACTAGATTGAGTAATAACTGTAAGGAAGTTAGTAGCGACTTGTTTAGTGGTCACTCCGACCCCAATTTGTGTAAGCAGTCCTCCGGTAGTAGCATCTTCCGCATAAATGCCGTTGTCGTTGTCAAGCTTAAGAATGTTGTCCTCTAACTTAGCGTCTATGCCGTATTTTGTGAAGAAGTTAATAAGATCAGAGATTTTAGCATATCCGTAGAATTCCTGTGAGGCAATAATCGCTCCATCGGAAGATTTAATGTTAATAGTCGTCGTGGATCCAAGGAAATAAGCGAATTGAGCAAGTAAAGCTTCTTCAACTGTAGCTCCGCCTTCAATAGTAGAACCTGGCGTTCCTCCTCCACCTCCAGTCCCTACGCCAATGTATTTGACGACAGAAATCCCTAACTTGTCAGCCACATCCCCCGACACATAGTTAGCATTCTCAGACTTAAGTGTAATGATCCCATTAACCATTTTCGCCTCAATACCATTTAAGTTAAGCATTTCAAATAAATCTTCAAATGTCATCGTCTGAGTCACCGTAATGGTATCTATGGGCTGCTTACTCCTGTTGCTTATAATCAAAGTATTTCCTGAAGAAACATCAATGCACGAACTAATAAGGGTGTCTTTTGTTGCGACTTCAGTATTTGTATATGTAACAGCTGCAGATGATGTATTGGCCTTTCCAACAGTGGTTGTAGTCGTGTAAGATTCAGTTTTAATTCCGAGTGTTGCAAGCAGATTCGACCCGGAAGCGTCAGTCACATATGCTCCATCAGCAGATGTGAGTGTAATAATCCCCTCCGAAATCACACCTTGTATTCCATACTGGTCTAAAATATCAAATACCCCATCTATAGTTGTATTATTAGCAATCACCGTATTCAGAGTAGTACCATCAGATTTATGTACCGTGATTGTATTAGCCTTGTTAATTCCAATCTGAGCGAGAGTGTTGTTAATAGTAGCATTATTGGCAACAGTGTATGATACTACAGCCGTAGAAGTGGAAGATTTTCCGACCGTAGTTGTTACGGTAATAGTCGTAGGTGTCATTCCGAATGCATCAATAATCGGCCCCTTCACATAATTTCCTGATGGCGAATCAAATGAAATTAACCCGTCATTAATCTGTGCATTAATATCATGCTTAGCGAGTTCCTTGAATAACTCATCCAGTGTAGTTGTGGTGCTAATAGTAATTGTAGCAATAGGGTTGTTGTCCTTGTTATAAACAGTAATCTCGTTGTTCGCGGAATTGACAGCAATAATAGAATTAATAGTCGTCGTCGCATCTGCCACCGCCGTCCCGGTAAATGTAACCGGTGCTGTAGATGAAGCCGTAGTGTTAACAATCTGTGTAACAGTCTGCGTGGTTATGCCTAGTGCAGTCGGCAGTGTCCCCGTAATGAACTTATTTTCAGCAGAATCTAAAGAAATGACGCCGTTAGCAATAATCCCATCAATACCTTCCGCCTTTAATTTATCAAAAACATCCCTAATCGTAGCAGTATTATCAATGTTAATGGTCTTCAGAGCATTTCCTAGCTGGTCATGTACAATAATATTTGAAGCTCCGGTAAGCCCCACCTCAGAAAGTTTAGTATCTAAATCAGCATACTCTGTTTTAGTAGTCAAAAGTGTACTACCAGTAGACGAAACCGCTTCAGTTTTTGTAATAGAAGTAATACCTAAAGCAGAAGCAACAGTACCGTCAAGCGTTCCGCCCGTAACGACGAGTCTTCCGGTCGCATCTATAGAAGCAGAACCGCCTTTTTGGTGAATTTGATTTATAAGATCGTTAATGGTGGTGTCTTGTGAAACATTTAAGTCTTTAGAATTAAATCTTAAAGTGTATCCATCTTTGACTTTATCAGCAGTACCTAGTGTATCTATAATTTCCTTTAGCGTAGTATCCCCTGTCACCGCTGCAGTAGTAGTAATTGTCATAATGGATCCGAGAGCATAGCTGGATTTATTAGAGTTATCTAGTCCCATGGAGTTTTCAAGAGTGGTGTTTTCTATATAGCCGTTAGATATTGTTAGGTGGCCGGGGTGGGTGGCGGTCGAAAATAAATCAGGAACTGATTTATTTCCCGCTCAAAAAAAAAAAACAGTTTTCTTCGTCAATAAAAACCGAGAACTGACTTTCCAATCAATTCTCGGTTCTTACTTTAAAATAGATGCTGGCAACGGGCTATCTTCCCAGGCGGTGGCCCGCCAAGTATTGTCGCTGCAGTAGGTCTTTACGACCGTGTTCGGGATGGGAACGGGTGGTTTACCTACGCTTGGTCACCAGCGAATTCTTTGAATACGCTCAAAATTGCATAATGATATAAGCGGCGCTTTTCATCAATTTCTATCCTTATTAAGGAAAGCCCTCGTCCTATTAGTATCGCTCGGCTGAAAATGTTGCCACTCTTACACCTGCGACCTATCAACGTTGTAATCTGCAACGGGACTTACTAGCTTATGCTATGAGAGATCTCATCTTACGGTGGGCTTCGTACTTATATGCTTTCAGCACTTATCCGCTTGGAACACAGCTACCGGGCGTTTACTCTTGGCAGAATAACCCGTACACTGGAGGTCCCCTCTTCCCGGTCCTCTCGTACTAAGGAAGACTCCGTTCAAATCTCTTGCGCGTATACCGGATATGGACCGAACTGTCTCACGACGTTCTGAACCCAGCTCGCGTGCCGCTTTAATGGGCGAACAGCCCAACCCTTGGAACGTACTACCGCTCCAGGATGCGACGAGCCGACATCGAGGTGCCAAACCTCCCCGTCGATGTGGACTCTTGGGGGAGATAAGCCTGTTATCCCTATGGTAACTTTTATCCGATGAGCGATGGCCCTTCCATGCAGAACCACCGGATCACTATATCCTACTTTCGTACCTGCTCGACTTGTAGGTCTCACAGTCAAGCTCCCTTTTGCTATTGCACTCAACGGTTGATTTCCGACCAACCTGAGGGAACCTTTGAACGCCTCCGTTACTTTTTAGGAGGCGACCGCCCCAGTCAAACTGCCTACCAGAAACTGTCCCTTGCCCTGTTCTTTGAGGGATCAAGGTTAGAATCCAAATTTTCACAGAGTGGTATCTCAACGATGACTCCACTTAAACCAAAGTTCAAGCTTCATAGTCTCCCACCTATACTGCGCAATGAGAACCCGAATTCAATTTCAAGCTACAGTAAAGCTCAATAGGGTCTTTCTGTCCTGGTACACGTAATCCGTATCTTCACGGATAATCCAATTTCGCCGAGCCTCTCGCCGAGACAGCGCCCAAATCGTTACGCCATTCGTGCGGGTCAGAACTTACCTGACAAGGAATTTCGCTACCTTAGGACCGTTATAGTTACGGCCGCCGTTCATCGGGGCTTAGCTTCGATGCTTTGAATTGCTTCTAACATTTCCGCGTAACCTTCCGACACCGGGCAGGCGTCAGCCCCTATACATCGTCTTGATCGACTTAGCAGAGACCTGTGTTTTTGGTAAACAGTCGCTTGGGCCTATTCACTGCGACCCTATCACGCTTCACGAGTAAATCGCTTCACGCTACCAGGGTACCTCTTCTCCCGAAGTTACGAGGTGATTTTGCCGAGTTCCTTAGCGAGAGTTGTCTCGCGCACCTTAGTATTTTCTACCAACCTACCTGTGGCGGTTTACGGTACGGATACCCAATAATCTCGAGAGCGAAGATTTTCTTGGCAATTTGGAGTCAACACCTTCGAGTCCGTAGACTCTCCACATCACGCCTCACATTAACGATTTGACGGATTTTCCTGTCAAACCTAGCTACACGCTTATACAGTCTCTTCCAGTCGACTGCGTGCTTATCCTCTTGCGTCCCTCCGCTTCTGATAACGATTATCAGATAGTATAGGAATATCAACCTATTGTCCATCGCCTACGCCGTTTGGCCTGAGCTTAGGATCCGACTAACCCCACGCGGACGAGCCTGCCGTGGGAAACCTTAGGTTTTCGGTGCATTGGATTCTCACCAATGTTTTCGCTACTTATGCCGACATTCTCACTACTGCCTCATCCACTAGTGTTTTCACTCTAGCTTCGTCTTACTACAGTACGCTCCCCTACCCATATAGTAAACTATATGACGCAGCTTCGGTTATATGCTTTAGTCCCGGTGTATTTTCGGCGCGGAGTCACTTGACCAGTGAGCTATTACGCACTCTTTCAAGGGATGGCTGCTTCTAAGCCAACCTCCTGGTTGTCTCAGTAACTCTACCTCCTTAACCACTTAGCATATATTAGGGACCTTAACTGGCGTTCTGGGCTGTTTCCCTCTTGGCCATGGATCTTATCACTCATAGCCTCACTGCTGGATAATGACATTACAGGTATTCGGAGTTTGACATTGTTTGGTACATCATTTCGACGCCCGCACAAAACCAGTGCTCTACCTCCTGCAAGATAAATCCAACGCTGTGCCTAAACGCATTTCGGGGAGAACCAGCTAGCTCTTGGTTCGATTGGCATTTCACCCCTAACCTCAACTCATCCACCGATTTTTCAACATCGGTTGGTTCGGACCTCCACGTAGTGTTACCCACGCTTCATCCTGGTCAAGGTTAGATCACCAAGGTTCGGGTCTATTTCCTGTTACTTAACGCCCTATTCAGACTCGGTTTCCCTGTGGCTCCGGATATGATCTCCTTAACCTCGCAACAAAAAATAACTCGCCGGCTCATTCTTCAACAGGCACGCCATCACACAATTAATTGTGCTCTGACTGGTTGTAAGCTAACGGTTTCAGGGTCTATTTCACTCAGCTTCTCACTGTTCTTTTCGCCTTTCCATCACTGTACTCGTTCACTATCGGTCACTGACTAGTATTTAGCCTTACCGGATGGTCCCGGTGGATTCAGACAGGGTTTCACGTGCCCCGCCTTACTCGGGATACTTACTTGAGATTATTTATTGTCGTTTACGAGGCTATCACTCTCTATGGCGCAACTTCCCAGTTGACTTTAACTAATAAATAATTTTCTAACTCAATCCATATTCTGCAAAATATGATGCAAGTCCCACAACCTCATGTGCACAACGCTTGCAGGCTATCACGTACACACAATTTAGGCTCTTCCAATTTCGCTCGCCGCTACTCTCGGAATCATTGGGTTATTTTCTCTTCGTCCTGTTACTAAGATGTTTCAGTTCACAGGCTTTCCTCTACACAAGCTATGTATTCACTTGTGAGTTATCAAGTTTTAACTTGATAGGGTTTCCCCATTCGGATTTCTGCGGATCAAGACCTTTTAGCAGTTCCCCGCAGCTTATCGCAGCTTTACACGTCCTTCATCGGCTGTCAGTACCAAGGCATTCCCCATTAGCTCTTTGTAGCTTTACCTAATATTTAGGTTATTCATTGATGATTACGTTATATCATTAACTTTATTTAATAACAGTTTATCAAATAAATTGCGCGCCGTAGTGCTTGCGCACCGGCTTACGCATTCTTGATATACGCTTATATCTTATGCAATTTTCAATGTACAACCAGAGATTGAACTCTGATAACAAAATAGACTAAAGACAACTTATTAATTCAGCCTCCATTATACAATGAACAATAGTAAGTTGTATAACTTCATCGGCTTCGACCTTGGAAATGTCGGCTTTTTGAGCTCACTGGCTCTACCGAATTATTCCCTAGAAAGGAGGTGATCCAGCCACACCTTCCGGTACGGCTACCTTGTTACGACTTCACCCCAGTCACCAACCCTGCCTTAGGACGCTGCTTCCTTACGGTTAGCTCACGTACTTCGGGCGTGGTCGACTTCCATGGTGTGACGGGCGGTGTGTACAAGACCCGGGAACGTATTCAACGCAGCGTGCTGATCTGCGTTTACTAGCGATTCCGACTTCATGCAGTCGAGTTGCAGACTGCAATCCGAACTGAGACCGGCTTTTAGAGATTTGCTCACTCTCGCGAGTTGGCGGCTCATTGTACCGGCCATTGTAACACGTGTGTAGCCCAGAGCATAAGGGGCATGATGATTTGACGTCGTCCTCACCTTCCTCCGGTTTATCACCGGCAGTCTCGCTAGAGAGGTTACTATAAGTATACCGATAGTACCAACTAACGACGAGGGTTGCGCTCGTTGCGGGACTTAACCCAACATCTCACGACACGAGCTGACGACAACCGTGCACCACCTGTCTTAACATTCTCCGAAGAGCACCCTCTGCTTTCACAAAGGTTTGTTAGATGTCAAGCCCTGGTAAGGTTCTTCGCGTTGCTTCGAATTAAACCACATGTTCCACCGCTTGTGCGGGTCCCCGTCAATTCCTTTGAGTTTCACACTTGCGTGCGTACTCCCCAGGCGGGATACTTAACGCGTTAGCTACGGCACTGCAGGGGTCGATACCCGCAACACCTAGTATCCATCGTTTACGGCCAGGACTACTGGGGTATCTAATCCCATTTGCTACCCTGGCTTTCGTTCCTCAGTGTCAATTACGGCCCAGTAAAGCGCTTACGCCACCGATGTTCCTCCTGATATCTACGCATTTCACCGCTACACCAGGAATTCCCTTTACCTCTACCGCATTCTAGTCTGCCAGTATCCGATGCCGAACAGAAGTTGAGCCTCTGCATTTAACACCAAACTTAACAAACCACCTACGAACTCTTTACGCCCAATGATTCCGGACAACGCTTGCACCCTCCGTATTACCGCGGCTGCTGGCACGGAGTTAGCCGGTGCTTCCTCTGTGGGTACCGTCAAGTTTCGTCCCCACTGACAGATCTTTACACCCCGAAGGGCTTTATCAATCACGCGGCGTTGCTGCGTCAGGCTTTCGCCCATTGCGCAAAATTCCCTACTGCTGCCTCCCGTAGGAGTATGGGCCGTGTCTCAGTCCCATTGTGGCTGATCATCCTCTCAAACCAGCTACTGATCGTCGCCTTGGTGGTCCATTACACCCCCAACTAGCTAATCAGATGCAGACTCATCCTAGAGCACCGGAGTTTTCAAGAATACCATTTCAGATACGCTCATATGGGGTATTAGCAACCGTTTCCAGCTGTTGTCCCCCACTCTAGGGTAGATTCTCTACACATTACTCACCCGTCCGCCACTTTCCTCGGTAGCAAGCTACCGATTCGCGTTCGACTTGCATGTATGAAGCACGCCGCCAGCGTTCGTCCTGAGCCAGGATCAAACTCTCCATTGTCAGAAAGTTATTAAAAAACACCTCGCGGTGATTTCTAGCTCATTTAACGCTAAGCTCACGCTTAACTTTTGTTGTCCTATCATTCAACGAATTAACAAGTTTATTCGTCTTCAGCTATTCTGTTGTCAAGGTTCAGATAAACAACAAGCCTTTATTTTAATTCTTTGCTATTTATAAATTTAAATTCAGGCTTTTATTTTGTGAGGATGACCGGATTACTTAATTTCCTCCAGCTGTATATTTTCATACTTCATCAACACTGGCCTTTCGACCCTGCGAACTAATTTCTTTTGTTCGCCTCGGTTCTCTCAACCGACATTTACTATCATATGCCATCAATTTTAAAAGTCAACACCTTTTTTAAAATTTCTTTTACAAAACTTAAAATTCCCTCAAAACAAAAGAAAAAAGGCTATTTTAATCAGCCTTTTTAAATTAAGTGTAGAAAAAATGTTTGAGAAATCTTATTCTGACATGCCCATTAACTTATCCATCACTACATCCATAACAGCAGGAGCCAATTCTTCGCCGAATTCTTCCTGTACTATGCCGTATATCATTTCAAATTGTTCCATGTAGCCTGCCACTCTATCCTGAGTTGCTGCATCTACTTCACCTACTTCAGCGGCAGCCGGAGCTGCTACAAAGAAATTATTATTAGCAAGAAACTCCATTACTTTTGAGGGATCTACCTGAGTTTCTTCATGCTGATTTGTTAAAACTTGTTCTTGAGGTTGTTCCTCTTTTGAAACATCTCCTCTTCTTTGAGGCATGTACCCGCCTACGCCGTAATTGCCATATCCTGAAAGTCTTCCGATTCCGTCTGCCATTTTTCTACTCCTTTTTCTTTTCTTTATGTTATGTATATCGGCATTTTTTTTGAAAACTTTAGGGTTTTTTAGAATATTGTTACAATTCGTTACATTAAGTGCCGATTAAGATTATAGGAAGATTGTTGTCTTTAGCAAATTCAAGGAACCATTCAGGACATTCATCCAGAGAATTAACCTTTGCAATAAGACCTTTTACTTTTGAATTTAAAGCTACTATTTCATTATGCTCACCGTGAGTTTTCATCTTTTTCACTTCAATCAACTGATCTCTAGAATATGTAAAAGCTCCGAGAATATCTTCGCGTGTAAATGTCCTGTCACCGACTTTTAAATTTTTGATTTGTGTTTCCGGATATTTTTTACTCTGAATATATTTAATAATTTTTGTGTACTCTTCGTCAGAGATTTCAACCCCTTTTTCTGTTAAGTAGGACTTGAAGTTATCTTTTACATATGTTCTATACTTGCTATTTTCAAACATTTCTTCTACAAAATGTGCAAAACCTTTTTTAGTACCGGAGCTGGTATTGGAAAAATAAGCATGTGAAACATTTGCATTATCTACATCGAGAACAAGACCGAATTGCAGACCGGAATATGTAGATTTATCTGCCATACTAATCATCGAAATCGATTGTGCAGAGTTATTCATAGGGTTTCTGGCAAGTGTTTTAAAGACATCTAAATTTATAGACTGGTTGACCATATGGACTGTTAATCTTAAATCTTTAAGAGGAATATGGTTAAATCCATAATTAAACATATCAGTATCCTCGTTTAATTTTGTAAGATTAAGCGTCTTTAATCCTGTATCTGTGTCTTTAATTTTCACAGTTTCTACAGGGAAACCTCTTGCCGGCAATACTCTGCCGGTTGAAGTAACTCTTTGCGGAACTTCTACGAATCTTGAGGCCGTTATTACAACCTGTTTTGAGGCCAATTCATCTACTGCAGGCTGAATTTCTGCCATTTTTGCAGCAAAATTCTTTTCTGCTTCAGCAAAGCTTGAGGCTCCTGTTTTGTCAAGATAAAATTTATCATTCACATTTTTCAAATCTGCCTTTGCCATTATTTGATAAATAAGGAAGTCCTGTGGTCTGCGGCATAGCGTTGCAATATCTAATTTTGAAGTATTGCCCAGACAGTATTCTTTAAACCAGTGGTGATTTGAAACAACTGAAATAATTCTGTCTTTAATTTCCGGTTCAAAATTAAATCTATCAAGAATTGAATAAACATACTCTGCAGATTTTGCAGCATGGCCTGTATCTGAGCCGTCAACGAGATATCTTTTGCCGATATCATGCAAAAGTGTTGAGAATTTAAGGACTATTTTATCTGTGTCACCAAGCTGATTATAAAGCGGATCGTTCACAGAATCCTGAAGCACTTTGAGAATATGTACGTCAAGAGAATACTTCTGCATACTGTGCTGAGGTTTGCCAAATATCGGAGTAAATTCCGGAACTCCTTGCAGAATGGAATTTAAGAAGCTTTTTGTTTCTGCATCAAGTTTTACATCATCAGAAATTCTGTTGCCTACAGTAAATCTCTTAATTTCTACAATCAGTTTATCAGCAAGAATTCTTTGCTCTGGAGTAAGCGCCATATTATCAACCCCCGTAGTATTAAGCAGTCCTTCAAAACCGGTTCTTGTTCGTACATACCCGAGGCGTTCTGCAATATTTGTATCATCACTAAACTCTTCTGCAGTCATGCGTTTGGCTTCGTTAACCATTTCTAGAATATTATCAAATTGATTTTCATCCAAAACTTCAAGCTTCTTCTGAAATATAGTCATATATTCTTTTCGTTTCAGCAAAATAGATGTAAGCTGGCCGTCATCAAGCGGAGATTCGTCAATAATCTTTTGTATCCGCGCTTCAGGCATTTCTGTTACATGTTTTAATGAATTTAAAAGCTGCTGCTTAGTCATTGACATAAAACGGCCGTTTTGTTCTATCAAACTTGAAAGTTCGTTTACAACCGCGCCAAAATCTTTCATTTCGCCTCTTGCACGATAACGAAGCGAGCCGCCGACATCGACTTTTACCACACCGCCGGTTCTATACTGGGTGTTATCATTTTTGGGAGCATCCCAGTCGGCAAGCCAGGCATCTGCGGCAAAGCCGTCTGTAAACTGATCCGGATTTTTAGGAGTTGTACTCAAATCAGGAATAAATTCTCCTGCCATGCCAATTATATTACCTTCTTCGTCATAAACGTATTTCATATTCGGGGCATCTATGCCTGCTGAGCGATAAAGCCTTGAAGCAATGACTTCCTCTACACTTTGACCTAATTTTTCCGAACTCGGGTATCTGTCTCTTATACACATCTGACGCTG
>ERZ1026986.817-NODE-817-length-10358-cov-10.307192_pt1 | contig 10358 bp, 10 predicted proteins | sample MGYA00519455_ERZ1026986 | MGnify/ENA primary metagenome ERZ1026986 (study PRJEB26926, sample SAMN06164548) | human gut metagenome | biome: ENVO:00009003; feature: ENVO:2100002; material: ENVO:00002003 | host: Homo sapiens | place: USA | collected 2012 ...
GCTGAAGCTGTATGTGTCCGCCGAGGAGCGTGATGCGATCAAGGCTTATGCGGAAACGCTCGGTATGAGCGTGAATAAGCTGTTGCTCACGGCGTTGGAGGAATATCAAAAAGCTCACAAGCAGGAGGGATAATAATGGCTATTGATAATGCTGAGGTCATTGATGCTACTGCCTATGAAGGTAAGAAGCTGATACTTCAACTTTATGACCATTTGGAATTTGATGATGAGATAATCAAGGAGCATATGTTTATGCTTCAGGACAAGCTGAACACTTATATATGGTTTATAGACAGTAAGCAGTACGAAGAAACTTATCCTAATGCAAGTCTGTCTGTTTACGAAATACAGATCAAATTCAAATACCAGCCGTCTGACTTCTGCATTGAATACCTGAATCATGTAAATAATAAGCTCGGTTCTATGAACATCACAGTAATGTTTGAAGTTACAGACTAAATGTCACTCCAAATCCCCGTTCTTCTTACGCTTGCAGTCTTGCTGCTGTTCGTTGCGTTCCTGACGGAGAAACTCCTCAATGGTACGCTGTGCGTCGGCAAGGTCACGCGCCCGCTTGTCCGCTTCACGAAACTGCTGATCCTTCAATGAACGCTCTTGTATAAGGGCGTTTATTTTTTTGTCCAGGCTCTCCACGGTCGGGATATGACCGGAGGGATAAAGCTCCAATACCTTAGTGCGGATTTGCCCGTACTCGGTAAGCTCTGCACTGTGTTCACGGCGGTACTTCTTCGCAGCACTTCCGCTGAGAGTTTTCAACTCCTCGCCGTATACTTTCAGCTTGCGGTATTTCCGCAGGACTTTCAGCTTCACCTGCAAGTCCTCAATCTCAGTTTTCATGGTGTTCAGCTCGGAGAGAAGTCCTCGGCTGTGAGCGTATTCCGATATTGCCGCCTGCCGTATCTGATCAGGCGGGGCACCGTACTCGGCTATCACATTCTTTGCGATACTGGCGAGCTTCATATTGCCACGGTCGATAGCGTCCTGAACGAACTTGTTCGGTGGCTTCTTTGTGATAACTCTGACCTTTGTCCTCGGCGTGTAGATCATAACTCCGTGATACTGAGCGATGCGGTCTTTGATCTGCCGTGTTTCATAGTACCAGCCGAGTGTTCGGGCACGAGTCATCTTGGCTCTCGGATTGCGTTCTTTCTGCTCCGAAAGCATAAATTTCAGGTCGATCTTGTGGTCTGGATTGTACTCAACAAGCACACCATACTCGGCGCACTTCCTGATAAAATCATCGAAGTCCTCGCTTGCTTTCACAACCTGATCTATCGTGTATTTCAGCTTGGCTTTCCACGATAGCCCTTGACGGTTCATATCCCACTCCCAATGGCTCTTGCCCTTCGTTCTTTCGGGGTGTTCGATAACATCCAGATGATGCCGTTTGCATACTTCGTCCGACAGGTCAATAAGCTTCTTCCACGCACGTTCCTTGACCTTGCCCTGATTCATATTGGTCTCGAAAGTTCTGCCGTTTTTTCGGTTCACATTATTGAAGATAACGTGCAGATGTGTATGGTCGGTATCGGTATGGATTGCGAGAAAGTATTGGTATTCGCCCTTGAGGAATTTTTCGCAAAGTTCCTTGCCTACTTCCAAAGCTCTTTCAGGCGTGATCTCACCAGGCTTAAAGCTCTGAATAAAGTGCTGAGAGAGGACAGTATTCAAGCCCGTTCCTCCTGCACGGACTGCTTCAAAATCTCTGCTTGCCTGTGCAGGATCAGAGCTGCACCCGTATGTGAAGATCAGTCTGCCGCCGTCTGTTTTTTCAGGGTTGGCGATATAGGCTAACGCTTTAACCTCAGTAGTTTTGATTGCAAAGAGTTTAGTAATTGCCAAATCTTATCCTGCCCCTCCTTGATGTTCACGATGTCTTCGGTATACACTTTGTTCGTGCTGTTCGCTCTCACGGCTATCTGATTGATGTTGTTGGAAATACTTCCGACAAGCCTGTAAATCTTATCAAACTTCTCCTCATCAAAATTGACTATATATCCCTCAAAGATCATAGCCCTGATAAACTCGCTCCGTGACCTCAGACCGCTGTTGCGAAACTTGCGCTCGATAGCTTCGTATTCTGCTTCGGTGAGGCGTATCTGCATATACCGATTATGCGGTTCGATCTCTGCTATTTTTCTCATCTCCTTTTGTTCGGGGTTCAAGGGGTGTCCCTCTTGCAAGCATTGTATCGGAACATTAAATTTCTGAGAAATTGTAATGCGGAGATACCGAGCTTGCTGGGTTTGAATCACGCCCTCCGTGCGTGATTTCAATTTGAGCCTTTGGCTCTGCAAAGTTTCCTCTCTCCGTCAGAGAAATTGGAGCTTTGCAACTTCGGCTGCAATACCCCCTCACTTATATACCGCCAAATTTGAGAAATCGGGAAAGAAATCCGCAAATGTTCATGAAAAGTTTACAGTTAAATTTGCTGATGATACAACATTCCGAATAATATACCGTTTTTTTTCGAACTTGATTGATACTCATGCATAATTATGGTAAAATAGTAATAGTAGGCTGTGTCCGGATCGCTATCTGACAGAAGAATATATTTCATTTAGGGGCGATGCGTGAACGGGATAAGTAAAATGCAAAAATCCCTGTTCTGAACTCCGTTTCAGAACAGGGTTTTCAGCTTTTTCAGGAGGGAAAATAAAATGGATCATGAAAGAATTATATACATCTACGATTATCTGTCACGGTACACGGACGAGAACCACTATGTATCAATCAGCCAGATACAAGAACACCTCGCCAATGTCTGCAATCTGACCAGAGTGAAGAACGTAACGATTCGCCGTGACCTTGACAGGCTGACTGCTATGGGAAATCATATCGTAAAGCATAACCGTGAACATAACACGGCATACTATGCTTTAATTGACAAGAGTTTCTCATTCAATGAAATACGTTTCATCGTTGATTCGATCTCGATAAACAAATTCCTGACAGCATTTCAGAAGAAAACACTGATAAAGAAATTTGAGGGTATGTGTTCCGATGCAGAGATCAGGCAGCTCATCAGCCGTATCGTTCTGAATGAACGTTGTCCCTCGACACTCGATCTCTTGGAAAACTTGGATAAGATTCATAGATTGATCGGTGAACGGCAGAAAATAGATTTTGAATACGGCAAGTATGACGAAACAACGAAACAGATAGCTTATTACTATAAGAAACGGGAAATGCTCCCTGTGAGCGTGATCTACTTCCATGAGCGATTCTATCTTAAATGCCTCAATGAGAAGGACAGGAAATGGCGTATATATAGAGTTGACCGAATGAAGAATATCCTCGGTGGCGAAGTGTCTTATGTTCGGCTGCCACCGGAGGACAATTATGAGGGGTTCGTAACGGATATGTTTGCTCCTGAATACTTCACCGTAGTCACACTGCGGGTAAAGAAGTATCTGCTCGATGAAATGAGGGAAAATTTTGGAGATTACGCTTCGATTTTTCACGATGAAGATTCTGACTATGTTCGTATCCGTGTACGGGTAGGTATCAACCGCAAATTTTATCTGTGGCTTATGCAGTATGGTGACGGTGTGGAGCTTGTTTCGCCTGTAAAAGAACGAGCTGAGTATTTGGAAGAAGTCCGTAAAATGCTAAGAGCTTATCCTGAATTTGCTTAGTAACAGCTTTTTGACGGCTCTTTCTGCAACTCACAAGCAACTCTTGTGCAATCCCATAATTAATGATCTGACGGTAAGCTGTCATTGTTCTCGGATAAACAGGTTTTGAATAGCTTTGAGCGAATCGGAGCATAATGAAAGGCAGTCGGCAGCAATGTCGGTTGTTTTCTTTCTGCCAATTGACCTTTCCGTTCCGTTGTGGTATAATTAACCTATAATCTGCTTTGCTTGGGAGTGATACGATATGGCAGTCTACATAGTCTTTGACGTTGAAACGCCCAATCGTGCAAATGACCGTATGAGTGCGATAGGCATTTCTGCAATCAAGGATAATAAGATCGTGGCGAACTACTTTTCTCTTGTTGATCCCGAAACACACTTCGACTACTTCAACACTAAGCTCACCGGAATAGATGCGGATAAGGTCAAGGGCGCTCCGAATTTTGCAGAGCTATGGAAGAAGATTGAGCCTATCATGAGCAAGGGTATCCTAGTTGCACATAATGCTGTGTTCGATATGAGCGTTCTTCGTGCCTGTCTGCGTGATTACGGTATCTCTTGGAAACCGACGGCAAAATACCTTTGTACGGTCCGGATCGGCAGGCGTGTTCTGCCTGATATGAAGCATAACCTAAACGTGATGTGCGATCACTACGGTATTGCTCTCGATCATCATCAGGCAGACAGTGATAGTCATGCCTGTGCGGAGATACTGCTGAGATATATCGAAAGCGGTATTGACGTGAGAGAATATGTGAAAGAATACAAACTATAAATCATCAATTATCAGAGCTGTTGCGATAAAGCAATGGCTCTTTTCTTTTCAGAAGTACAAATTCTGTCTATCTTAAATGATATAATAAAAAATGAAAGTTTGTTTCCAGAAAGCCAAATTTTGTACAACTGGTTTCATATAATGGAAGCAGACAAGCATACAACTCGATACTTTTGTGATGTCATTGAACAGTTCCATACAAGACTTGATCGGTAATCCATTACGGTCTTTAGGGGGTGATAGCTGTGTACTGGACGATGATAATAGATCACGGTCTGCATTGATTGCCTTGCGGATTTGTTTGTGCTGATACAGAAGTTGAGTGTGTTATGCTGTAAACTCTCGGCATAAAGGGCGGTCTGAGCAGATCAGGCCGCCCTTTTTTTTACTCATAATGTGATAGGAAAATGAAATTTTGGTGAAAAGTTGCCGCACTATAATTTTGCACAAAGAGTAATTTTTCAACATGGGACTGAGGTTTGAATGAGTTAGGTGGAAATGTTGAATCGGTAGTGCATTATCGAAAAGTGCAGGAAAATGGGGCTTTTATAAAAATCGGGTGTTCCCGAACGGGAACGCTGAGAAGTTGCTTTTTACGCTGTAATGGTTCATAATAATATAGAACGCATCGGCGCGTTGCTCCAACGGTGAACCTTACTGCGCAGGAGGGTTACTCGATCACTGTATGGAAACTGAATATGAAACGATCGAATGGACGAGTAATGTTTGATTGTCGGACGGGTATATTCCGAATGACAGGCTTACTATGTTCATTTGCTGATTTCCGTCTGACAGAAAGGACGGAACCGGTATTATGAATGATTTACATACTCCTCAGATTTCATTATTCAGCGAACATGAGGAGCCGCAAAGCTACGAAGTTTACGTTTACGGGACTGATGATCTCAATGAGCAGAACAAGGACAGCTTCTGCGTGGCATTATGTCGGTATTTAGACGAGATCAATATAAGCCAGAAAACGCTTGCAAGACTGACGGGAATTGCTCCATCTACGCTCTCACGGTATCTTTCGGGTAAAAGGAAGATGCAGTATGATTACCTCTGTGCGGTCTGTATAGCAATCAGACTTCACCCTTTCAGGCAGCGTTACTTGTTTTCGCTCCTGCTGTATGCGATGCCATGTGACCAGGATTACAGAAAAGCAGATAAGAATATCATCAGGGCTTATCTTGACGGCTGTGCATTCGATAAACGTTTTACGCTTACAGCCTGCAATGAACAGTTGAAGGCAATCCATACCAAACCTCTTACAAACCTGACCTCTGCTAAGGAGGACAGTGAGTAATGGGAAGATTTATGTATGTCCACTTTGGCGATGATGTTCCCCGTAACATCGAGAAAGAGTACAACAAGCTCTTGCGAAAAGAACGATACATTGAGGAGCTGGATGCAAAAAACGGAAAGATCTATCCCGATTTTGACGATGTTCTATCTTCGAATCCCGATCCTGCGAGTATTCCCATAAGCGATGAAGAAGAAAAGGAGCAGATCAGGCACCGGAACAGGCTTGATTATCTGCCTGATGCCTTAGAACTGCTGAAATCGGATTTTCCTGAAGGGTATGAGCTTATACGGGACTACTTTCTGAGAGAGGATAAGGTGACGATGTGGTATCTCGTTGAGAAATACGGTTTATCAATTGATATGGTGCGTTACCGAATCAAGATTGCAAAGCAGAAGCTCAAGGAGTATATCATCTTGCACGAAAACGAATAAAGAAATATGTGCAGAACGCTGATTTTTTCTTTTTGGAGAAATAAACATGGGAAAAACCTTCCCGATTTTGCAAAATCCTCGGTTGATATATAGAGGGGTTCATACCACTGATGGCTGAAAAGGGTACGGATCACTCGCTGACATATCCTATCCTCCGTGATGAGGGGCGGTACGGTTCTTCCATTTGCCGCACCGTCCCATACTTTCAACTATGCTTTCATGTTAATTTCTTTTATTTTTCTGTCAACAGCAGAGATGCTGTTGGGAGTGTACGTCCTTCGGAGCGTACATTGCCAAAGGCATCTCACACATTCCTCTTAGTTTTGTTTGACGGCTGATATGCTGTCGGGAGCTTCCTCTCGATTTGAGGAGAAGCTGCCAACAGTACATCAAATATCAGGCATAAAAATAACTGACAACGATGCACTTAGTATCTTGACAATAGAATATGGAACATCTACGCTTTTTCAGTTTCTTTTCTTCTGACAGGAAGGAGGTTATGTCCTATGGATTCAATACCGCTTGAAGTTGTATATAAGAATATGTATAGCGAATATCCTGAGATACTGGAAGTAAAGGACTTATGTGAAATTCTCGGCTATGGAAAGAAAAAGGTTTATCAGCTTATCAAGGAAGGACAACTCAAAAAAATTCCTTGTGGTAGAACAATCAAGGTCGCAAAAGCTACGATTATAGATTTCGTTCTGCAATGCGCACAAAAATAACTGGTAGAAATGTCCCTTGTGTCAAATTTTGTAGAAGTGGTAGGAAAACGCTTGCAAATGACTTTGTATCGCGCTACAATATAGTTATGAGGTCAATAGCGCAGACCACCGCTTTCGACATAAGGAGGATAATATAATGAAAGCAAGTCTGCCTTTTAAGTACATTATTGCCGAAAAGAAGGGCAAAAACTATGTTGTCTTTGATTTCAAGGACGATAGTGGCAAGCGTAAGAGAAAATGGGTTACAACCGATTTGCCTGTTGACTGTTCTTATAAAGCACTGACAGCAAAGGTGAACGTAATAGTAGCAAAGTTCTATGAGGAGTTTCTCACAGGCAGCTTAACAAAAGTCAAGGAAACCCCAAAGGAAAAGACAGAACTCAGCGAGGAGGTTCTCAGTGATGATGCTGTATGCAAGACAAGTTTTGAGTTCACAGCATTTCTTGACTACTGGCTTGAAACAATCAGACCGACAATCGCACGAACCTCTTATGAAAGCTACAATCGCTATATCACCAGGATCAAAAACTATTTTGACGAGCGTTATCCGCATCTTCTTCTTGGCAACCTGACAGCTTTACAGCTTCAGCAGTTCTATAACGATAAGTTCAACAGCGGTCTTTCGGGCAATTCGGTAAAGCATTACCATGCCAATATCCACAAAGCACTAAAATATGCTGTAAAAATGGATATGCTCGATGTAAACGTCGCAGATAAGGTTGAACTGCCGAAAATCCAGAAGTTTGAAGCCAATTTCTACAACAAGGACGAGTTGGAACAGCTCTTTGAAGTATTCAAGGGCGATAGACTTGAACTTGTGGTACATATTGCAGCCTACTACGGACTTCGCAAGAGCGAGATAATTGGTTTGAAGTGGGATTCCGTCAACTTTGAGGAAAAGAAACTCACGGTTCGCCGTAAGGTTTCCAGCACTTATGGCGGCGGCAAAGAAATGATTTTTGTCGAAAATCAGCTTAAAACTGAGTCCAGTGTAAGAACTTTTCCCTTGATTCCTCATATTGAGCAGATGCTAATAGAACGCAAAAACCTTGAAGAATACTACTCGAAGCTCCTCGGTAAAGACTTTGACAGGGAATATGACGGCTTTGTGTGCCGTGACAACTTCGGTAAGCTGATTACGCCAAACTTTGTAACTACTCACTTCAAGTACATCATTAAGAAAAATAAGCTCAAACACATTCGATTCCATGATCTTCGTCATTCATGTGCCAGTCTGTTGCTGGCAAACGGAGTATCCATGAAGGCGATCCAGGAGTGGCTTGGACATTCAACATTTAATGTTACAGCCAATTTTTATAGTCACCTCGACTTTCATTCCAAAGTGGAGTCTGCGGAGACTATCGCCAAAGTGTTGGGTGGAGACAGTACAGATACGGAACAGGCTATCCATGATAAAGGTTCAGAGGACGAAAAAAATCGCAAGTCCTCAACCTGAGAACCTGCGATAATAGTGTGCCGATCGTCTACCCATTCTACCACGGCGGCATTATAAAAAAAGTAAAAAAGTTAATCAGGTCAACTTGACACGGGGGATAAAAATCTTTTGTGCTAAGACCAAAAATGAAAGTGAAATTGAAAAAAGCAGCGATTTTGGTAGAAAATTTGGTAGAAATCCGGTAGAAAAACGCTCATTCACAAGAAACTTTTCTACCAAATTAGTCAGAAAATAAGAAAAGAATGCCGTAAAATCGACATTCTTTCGATGGTGCCGCTAACCGGACTTGAACCGGTACGCTGTTGCCAGCGAGGGATTTTAAGTCCCTTGTGTCTGCCTATTCCACCACAGCGGCATGCAAGATATATTATAACACTTTTTTTGCAAAATGTCAACGCTTTTTTGCAAATTACAAGTTGTTAAACGGAAATAAATGGTAATTGTGGAATGGCAACGGTGTTTATTTTATTTCTTTTTGCCTTGAAACTGAAAATCTGTAGATAAATACAGATATCAAAGCGGTGACGACTTCTGTTATCCAGAATGCGTTCCATACGCCTGTTGGTCCCGTGAGCTTGCAGAGGAAGAACGCAAGTGGCAGTATTATCGCAATAAATCTGCACAGAGATATCATAAGCGACGGAATGCCCATGCCAAGTCCCTCCAGCGCACCTGATGAGGTGACGGATACTGCGGAGATAACAAAGCCGATACAAATAAGGCGCAGTGCTGTTTTGCCTATGGCGATAGTGTCAGCGTTTTCCGTGAAAAGCCCTATGAGCTTGGCTGGGAAAAGTGCGCATATGATAGTTCCTGCCGCCAATATCACACCTGTCATGTAAAGAACAATGCGGTAAATTTTCTTCACACGCTCCTTCTCGCCTGCTCCATAGTTAAAACTGATAACTGGTCGCATACCCTGAATAACACCGTTTGCAGGTAGATAAAGAAAGGTCTGGAGCTTGTAGTAAATTCCAAGAACAAGCACATAGCTTTGTGAATATGCCGCAAGTATGCCGTTGAGGGCGGATATGAGAAGTGACGGCAGTGCAAGATTAAGTGTTGCAGGAATGCCTATGGAGTACATCTTTGCGATTATCATGCCGTCAGGACGCTTGTGTTTTGCGGAAAGCTTAACAGGAAGCTCACAGCGAAGATATGCTATTATGTATATGACAAGGGTCAGCACCTGACCGATACCGGTGGCGAGTGCCGCACCCTTTATACCCATCTCAGGAAAAAATCCAACGCCAAAAATAAGCAGAGGGTCAAGGATTATGTTTGCAATACAGCCGCAGAGCATACTGAACATTGATATCTTCATTCTGCCGACAGATTGGAATATCTTCTCAAATGCAATGGCAAGCATTAATGCAGGAGAGAATGTAAATACAATGTTGCAATACTGCACGCCAAGATCTACAACGTTTTTATTACTTGTGAACATAGATAGAAATGCAGGCATTATAAGTATGCAGACTATCATGAGGACAATGCCATGCAAAGCCGAAAGGGCAAGCCCCTGAGTTGCGGCAATGTCAGCCTTTTCCTTTCTGCCTGCACCAAGATATATGGCAATGACCGCATTGATGCCGATACCAAAGCCGATAGCAGTGGCACTTATAAAATTCTGCACAGGGAACACCAGTGAAAGCGATGTCATTGCGTCCTCGCTTATCTTTGCCACGAAAAAGCTGTCAATGATGTTGTAAAGAGAGTTTACAAGCATTGATATCACCATTGGCAGGGACATTGAAAGCAGAAGAGGGAAGATCGGTCTTGTTTTCATGAAATCACTGTTCATTAATTTTTTTACACTCCTTTGTCTGTGGGCAGAAAAAAAGCCGCACAGCCTGTTTGCTGTGTGGCGAAAAGTGACATTCTGTCAGGAAAAATCCACGCAAGTTTTACAAAGTATATTTTAACATAGCGGTATGATTTTATCAATAAATTTTCTTTCTGTCTCTTATACACATCTGACGCTGCCGACGATATGCAGTGTGTAG
>ERZ1026986.825-NODE-825-length-10298-cov-6.366787_pt1 | contig 10298 bp, 6 predicted proteins | sample MGYA00519455_ERZ1026986 | MGnify/ENA primary metagenome ERZ1026986 (study PRJEB26926, sample SAMN06164548) | human gut metagenome | biome: ENVO:00009003; feature: ENVO:2100002; material: ENVO:00002003 | host: Homo sapiens | place: USA | collected 2012 ...
TTTTCTTGGTTTTCTCTTGCTTTTTTATTTTCTTTGTCACATAAAAAGAAAGTAATCGCAAGATTTAATAAGAAATCAAAAATCGAAAGATAAGAAAATGAAACGTGAAGGCTTGATAAAACAGATGGCCGAAGAAAAGAGACCATGGGATTTATTGATAATAGGTGGCGGTGCTACGGGCTTGGGCGTGGCGGTGGATGCTTCGAGCCGGGGATACCGTGTCCTATTGGTAGAACAACACGATTTTGCAAAAGCGACTTCTAGCCGAAGCACGAAGCTGGTACATGGAGGGGTTCGCTATTTGCAACAAGGCGATGTATCCATGGTTGTGGAAGCGTTGCATGAGCGTGGTCGCTTATGGCGCAATGCCCCCCATTTGGTAAAGGATATGCGTTTCATTATCGGCAACTATCGTTGGTGGGAACGTCCTTTTTATACCATCGGGTTGTGTTGTTACGATTTGTTGGCCGGGCGGTTGGGCTTGGGACGGTCTTTGCCTTTGTCCAAGAAACAGACCTTGAAGGAACTGCCGGGACTGCTGCACGATCATTTGCGTGGAGGCGTGGTTTACCACGACGGGCAATTCGACGATTCGAGAATGGCGATTACATTGATGCAGAGTGCTCATGACCACGGTGCGATATGCATCAATTATATGAAAGTAACGTCTTTGATTAAGAATGATTCCGGGAAAATTTGCGGGGCGGCTTTGGAAGATACTCTCGAAGGCGGAACATATGAGGTAAATGTGAAAGGGGTAGTGAACGCTACCGGTGTTTATGTGGACGATATCATGCAAATGGATAAGCCGGAGAGTCGCAAGAAAGTACGTCCCAGTCAGGGAGTGCATATTGTAGTCGATGCCGCTTTCTTGGGAGGAAATTCGGCTTTGATGATACCGAAGACAAGGGACGGACGAGTATTGTTCGGTGTACCGTGGCATGGAAAGGCCGTATTGGGAACTACCGATACGCCATTGAATGAAAATTCATTAGAACCGAAGCCTTTGGACGAGGAAATAGATTTTATTCTCGATCAGGCGGGACAGTATCTGACCCGTAAACCGAAACGCAGCGATGTGTTGTCTGTGTTCGCCGGATTGCGGCCGTTGGCTGCTCCTACGCATAGCGATTCCAAAAAGACCAAAGAAATTTCGCGGAATCATAAAATATATGTTTCCGATTCGGGAATGCTTACGATAACCGGAGGGAAATGGACCACTTATCGTCAGATGGCCGAAGAAGCGGTGAATAAAGTAGCTGCTTTGATCGGTTTGGAACCGAGGGCTTGTGTGACTCGTAAAATGCAATTACATGGTTACCGGGAAGAAGTGGACCGTTCGGTTTGGGATTATGTGTACGGTAGCGATGCCGACCAAATCGCAGCATTGATAGAAAACGATGCCTCGTTGGGAGAGTTGCTTCATATCGGATATACTTTCCGGGTAGCTCATGTTATTTGGGCTGTGCGGGAGGAGATGGCTCAAACGGTGGAAGATGTATTGGCACGACGTGTTCGGGCGCTCTTTATGGATGCTCGGGCTGCGATGGAAATGGCTCCTCGTGTAGCGGCTATTATGGCTCGTGAAATGGGAAAAGATAAAAATTGGGAAACGGAACAAGTTAAAAATTTTATCAGTCTGGCAAAAAATTATATTTTAGCCTGATTTTTTAGAGAGAGGATAGCGTATGTTGAAGTTATTCCAACCGGCTCCGGTTATCGATCCGCTTCCCAAAGAGCGGGTGGACAAGGAGTATAAGAAGTTAAGATTACAGGTCTTTCTCGGTATATTTATCGGGTATGCAGGTTATTATCTGGTACGTAAAAATTTTTCGATTGCCATGCCTGCACTCGAACAGATGGGCTTCGATAAGGCCGATTTAGGTTGGGCTTTGTCTGCCGTTTCGATAGCTTATGGTATCAGTAAGTTCGTGATGGGTACAGTTTCCGACCATAGCAATGCTCGTGTGTTCATACCTTTGGGATTGATAGCTTCGGCAGTGATTATGACTGTTATGGGTCTTATCCCGTGGACGGTCAGTTCGCTTTCTATCATGCTTATGTTCTGCATCTTATTTGTAAATGGTTGGGTGCAAGGTATGGGTTGGCCTCCGTGTGGCCGGGTGATGGTTCACTGGTTTTCTGTCCGGGAACGAGGCGTAAAGATGTCTATATGGAATATCGCTCATAATATAGGAGGTGCTCTTATGGCTCCTTTGGCGGTTTTCGGTATTGCCATTTTCGGAGTCTGGGGCGGAGCCTTCTATTTCCCGGCTATGGTTGCCGTAATCATTGCGGTAATTGCCTATTTACTGGTGCGTGATACGCCTCAATCCTGTGGATTGCCGCCTATCGAACTGTATAAGCCGGAAGAGTGTACTCAGGCATATTCCGCCGAACAGGAAAAGGAACTCTCTACCAAAGAAATTCTGTTCGGGCATGTTTTCAATAATAAGCTTTTGTGGATTATCGCTTTTGCCAATGCGTTTATCTATTTTGTACGTTATGGTGTGTTAGATTGGGCGCCGATGTATCTCGAACAGGTGAAGCACATGGATTTGGCGAATAGCAGTTGGTCGTATTTTGCGTTCGAAATAGCCGGTATTTTCGGAACTATACTTTGCGGTTGGCTTTCCGATAAAGTTTTTAAAGGCCGTCGTGGTCCGGTGACTATTATTTATATGTTGCTGGTTATGCTGGCGGTTTATATTTATTGGAATAGTGCTTCGGCGATGGTAACCAACGTAGCTATGGCTGCGATAGGATTTCTCATTTACGGTCCGGTAATGTTGATAGGAGTCTCGGCTTTGGATTTGGTTCCTAAAAAAGCGGCAGGTACGGCTGCCGGTTTCACGGGGTTGTTCGGCTATTTGCTGGGATCGGCCGTATTTGCCAATATCGGTATGGGATATATTTTCGAGCATTTCGGTTGGGACGGAGGCTTTATTCTGTTGCTATCCGCTTGTGCCGTAACTGTTGTGTTAATGTTGTTTTGTAAAGAGAATCGGTTGTAAATAGTTAAAAGATAGCTTGTTAAAGGAATGAATTTTTCATTCCTTATAATAATATATAGAAACTTCTAATTTAATAAGAACCATAAATCAAAAAAAATTATGAATTTACTAACGAACACACTGCACAGGAGATGGTCTTGTTTACTCTTGATTATCGCCTTTATGTCTGGTTTCCAGATGTTCGCACAGTCCGTAGGAGCCAGCAATCAGTTGACTGGTAGGGTCTTAGATGAATATGACCAACCGATTATCGGGGCTGTTGTTAAAGTTTCGGGTACCTCTATCGGTCGTTCGACCGATGTCGACGGTGCTTTTACTGTGAAAGACATACCTGCCAATGCAACGTTGGAGGTTTCGTATGTCGGTTATGAAAAACAGAGTATTCCTGTCAACGGGAAAAACTTTGTTCTGGTTAAATTAAAAGAATCCAATCAATTACTGAATGAAGTGGTTGTAGTGGGGTATGGTACGCGGAAAAAAGTCAATTTGACCGGAGCTGTGGGAAGCATCAGTGCCAAAGAAATCAATGCTCGTCCGGTAAGTAACGTCGCCATGGCATTGCAGGGAGCCGATCCTTCGATGAACTTGAAGATGTCTTCCGGGCGTTCCAGTAGCGGATATGATTTGAATATTCGCGGTGAATCGTCTATATCGACGTCAAACACACCGCTGATTATGGTCGATGGAGTAGTGACCGAGCTGAATATGGTCAATCCCAACGATATCGAGTCGGTTTCTATTTTGAAAGATGCTTCGGCAGCTTCTATTTACGGTGCGACGGCTTCGAAGGGTGTGATTTTGATTACCACTAAGACAGGCTCGGATGCTGCCGGAAAGGCCAGTATAAGTTTTAACGGACGTTTCGGTTGGTCGCAAAACACGACATCGACCGATTATATGACCACGGGCTACGATCAGGTAAGTTTGGTCGATAAGGCCTATTATTCGCAATATGCGACCAATTTTACCAACTATACCGAAGAGGAAATGCAAATGCTGTATGAGCGTCGCAACGACAAGACCGAGCATCCCGATCGTCCGTGGATCGTTTTGCAGGACGACGGTTCGTATCGCTATTATGCCAACTTCGACTGGTACAACTATCTGTTCCGTAAAACTCGTCCCCAACAGGAATATAATCTTTCGGTGAGAGGCGGTAACGATAAGGTGAAATATTATGTGAGCGGTCGTTATAATCGTGAGGAGGGTATTTTCAATATCAACCCAGATACTTATGACACTTATTCTACAAGAGCGAAACTCGATGTGAAAATCAAGCCGTGGTTGCGCTATTCGACCAATATGAACTTTTTCTCCTCTTCTTATAAATACAGCGGTTTGTCGGCCATAGACAATACGTTGATGGAGGTGGATAAAACCTTGATGCCATCGTGGCCAGCCAAGACTCCCGAAGGTAAGGCTATTTATGCCGAGACGCATGCCAATACTACCATTAATGGAACTCCTCCCTATTTGGTGGATAATCGCGCGCGCCATGCTAACAATCAAAAGTATATAATTATAGGAAACCGTTTCGATATCGATATTTTCAAGGATTTGGTATTGACGGTAGATTATAGCTACAAATTTCGTGGCCGTTTGAATAAAGTTCGGAGCCATAATTTGCATTATTCCAATAAACAGGGTGAGGAAAAAACGATTATTACCGGTAACTTTAAAGATTATTATCGGGAAAATCATTACGAGACGAACGAGCACAATTTGAATGTGTATGGAACTTATACCCACACATGGAACAAGGCGCATAACTTTACGGCATTGGCCGGTTATCAATATCGGGGAGCTCGCAATACTTCTTTGAGTTTGCAACAGTTGAATCTGTTGAGTGAGAATTTGTCGAGTTTTGCCAATGCGACAGGGGATATAACCCGAAGTCAGACAATTTCGGAATGGCGTAACAGCGGTTTCTTTGGTCGGGTGAATTACGATTATAAGAGCCGTTATCTGTTGGAAGTGAGTGCCCGTTACGATGGCACTTCCCGTTTCCGCAGCGATCACCGTTGGGTGTTCGTGCCTTCTGCTTCCGCCGGTTGGCGTATCAGCGAGGAGAATTTTTGGGAACCTATCAGAGACGTAGTGGATAATACGAAAATACGTCTTTCTTATGGTAAATTGGCCAATCAGCATGGTGTCGATGAGTATGCTTATTTAGAGGAGATCAATACAGGTGGAACCTTGAATTATACGCTCGACGGGACGAGCAAATTGCAATATGCTTATCCAAGCAATCCTAAGACCAGTTATCTTACATGGGAGACGATCGCTACGTGGAATATAGGTTTGGATATGTCGTTCCTCAATAGCCGATTGAATTTTACAGGCGACTATTTTATCCGGGATACCGAGGGTATGTTGGCTAAGTCGTATGTGTTGCCGAGTGTTTTCGGTGCTAAGGAACCCAAAGAAAATTGTGCCGATTTGCGCACTAAGGGTTGGGAGCTTTCATTGAACTGGAACGATTCGTTCGCTTTGATGGGGAAACGGTTTAATTATACGGTGTCGGCCTCTTTGGGCGATAACAAAACGGTCATTACGAAGTATAACAATCCTGAAAAATTGCTTACCGACTATTATGAAGGTATGGTTTTGGGTGAAATTTGGGGCTATCGGGTAGACGGGTTGTTTGCCTCGGACGAGGAGGCTACCGAATATACATCGAAAATCAATCAAGATTTCGTAAACGCCCGTATTTTGTCGGATAAAGTGGATCCTTATTATCGTGCCGGCGATTTGAAATTCCGTGATTTGGACAATAATAATGTGATCGATAAAGGTGATGATACAGTATATGATCCGGGTGATAGAGAGATTATCGGTAACAAGACACCTCGTTATAATTATAGTTTTCGTTTAGGGGCCGACTGGAACGGTTTCGATTTAGGTATCTTCTTCCAGGGGGTAGGTAAGAGAGATTGGTATCCAAGTCATCTCTCCACCGGCTTCTGGGGACCTTATTCCCGGGCATTCACGAGCTTTATTCCTGCGAATTTCATGGATCAATGCTGGTCCGAAGAGAATCCCGGAGGGTATTTCCCCCGTTTTCGCGGTTACCAGACGTTCAAAGACAGTCAATTAGGAGTGAATAATGACCGCTACTTGCAAAATGCATCGTATATCCGGTTAAAGAATCTCACAGTGGGTTATACGTTGCCGGTTTTGAAAAAGGTCTTTACCAAACTGCGTGTTTATTTTACCGGTGAGAACCTTTGGTATTGGTCACCGATGAAAAAATATACCAAGTATATCGATCCGGAAGCTGCCGGAGGAAACGATAACACGGGTATGGCTTATAACTATTCGAGAAATTTCTCGGTGGGTGTGGACATTACATTTTAACGATTAAAAACAGAACAACGATGAAAAAGTATTTATATATATTCTGTACGTTGACCGGGGCTGCTTTGATGGGTTGTACCGATTTGGACTTGATCCCCGAGGATACGATGGCTCCCGAAAATTATTTTTCGAGCGAAGAGGAGCTGCGTCTGTGGACGAACGCTTATTATGGCATGCTTCCCGGAGCCGATGCCCTGAATGATATTTGTGCTGACGATGTCATCAAAAATATCTTGGATAACGAGATTTTAGGCAATCGTACTCCCGGTACCGAAAACGCATGGGATTGGGAGGATTTACGTGTCATAAATACGTATTTCCAATGGTGTAAAAATTGTGACGATGTAAACGCGCGTAATCATTATGATGGCTTTTCCCATTTTATGCGCGCCTACTTCTATTTTACGAAAGTGCGGCGTTACGGCGATGTGCCTTATTACGACGAAGTAATCGGGTCGAAGGATAATGAGCTGTTGTATAAACCCCGTGATTCTCGTAAATATGTGATGCAAAAGGTAATGGAAGATCTGGATCAAGCGATATCTATGTTGCCCGAGACGAAGACTCCGTATGAAGTGAACAAATGGACGGCTTTGGCATTGAAATCCCGCGCTGCATTGTTCGAAGGAACGTTCCGTAAATATCACAATTTGGGCGATTGGGAAGAAATGCTGAAACAATCGGCTGCCGCTTCGTTGGAATTGATTCAAAAAGGAGGATTCTCGCTTTATAAGACAGGTTCTACTCCGTATCGCGATTTGTTCGCACGTCTCGATGCTCCTGCCGAGGAAATCATCTTGGGACGTCGTTACAGTACGGAGCTTTCAGTCTTGCATAATTCTCAGTGCAATTCGATGACGGGTAATCAACGGGTATCGTTCACCAAACGTTTCGTAGATCATTATTTGATGGCCGACGGTTCTCGTTACACCGATAAGCCCGGGCATGAAAAGAATGAGTTCGTAGCCGAAGTGACCGGTCGCGATCCCCGTTTGTCTCAGACGATTCTGACTCCCGGTTACGTACAGAAAGGTACGACGAAGGAGATGATCAATACCTTGTCTAAATATACGTTGACCGGTTATCAATACATCAAATATGTGATGGAGCCGCAATACGACCAATCCAACAAATCGCCGATGTATTTCCCGTTGTTCCGTTTGGCGGAAGTTTATCTGAACTATGCCGAAGCTAAGGCTGAATTGGGAACGTTGACGCAGGACGATTTGGATATTTCGGTCAATCTGTTACGTGATCGGGCAGGAATGGGAGATGCTCATATCGATATGGACGAGGCGAATGCCAATCCTGATCCTTATTTGATGGCCGATGTGACCGGTTATCCCAATGTGACGAAAAGTGCGATGACCGGTGTGATTTTGGAAATACGCCGCGAACGTACGGTAGAGCTTTGTCTCGAAGGTTTCCGTTTGTTCGATATGATTCGTTGGAAAGAGGGTAAACAGCTTACCAACGAGTATCATGGGGTCTATTTCCCCGGAGAAGGTAAGTACGACTTGAACGGAGACGGAAAAATGGAAACAGCTATTTACAAGGATCAGGCTCCGTCGGGTTTGGGATTGACCAAATATAAATTGGGTGTGGATTTCTTCCTGACCAACGACACCGAAGGATATATGTGGCCTCACAAAGATGTGAAACGGACTTGGAATGAGGAACGTGATTATCTGTGGCCGATACCGACCGACGAACGTACATTGAATCATAGCTTGACTCAAAACCCGGGTTGGGAAGACGGCTTGTCTTATTAAACTATTTTGGGGAGAATGGAGGTGGCTATCTCTGTTCTCCTCGCTAAAATTAAATATTTACCAATAATCTAATCTAAAAAAAGTGGTTATGAAAAGAAAATTGACTTCTTGCCTGCTTGTTGCAGGGTTTATGTTGGCGACAGCACCCAGTGCGTTTGCCACGACGTATTTTATAAAAGTTGACGGTTCTGAAGATGCGGACGGTTCTTCGTGGGAACAAGCGATTAGTTATGACTATTTTGCCGAGAATATGGAACAAGGAAACTTTGCCGATGGCGATGTCTTTTGTTTTGCCGGTGGAGTGTATAAATTGTCCTCTCCCGATTTCGACAAATATTTAGCTATTAATCGAAGTGTGACTCTTTTGGGCGGTTTTGACCCTGCCAGTACGGGTACGAATACAGATATTACGTATCCTTCTCCTTATGAAACTGTCATTTCAGGGGCCATCGAGAGCGATGTAGCAGCTGTTCCCGGTAACCGTACTCACTTGTGGTATATGCAGAGACGTGAGGAAATAGACGGGGGGGATACGAAAACGAGATTGAATATTACCGTAAAAGGATTCACATTCAAACACGCTTTCCGCAACTACGATAGTGCCAGTAATTATAAAGGGGCGGTGATGGTGTTCAATACCGATTTGGATATGCAATGGTGTAACTTTATTCAAAATGGAGCCGCCTTTGTCGGAACATCTGGTTTGACGCTTGTTGCTTCTGATGCAAATGTCTCTGATTGTGTCTTTTCAGAAAACTTTTCTAGTGAGAAGGGTACTGCCTTAGGATTGTTTACAAGCTCGACTTATGCAGGAGATGAATATCTGACGCAAGCCGTGGTTCAACGCTGCCAGTTTACCGATAATTATTTTACGACCGATTATTATCCTGAATCGCAATATCAAGACGGCAAACCGGCTTATACCAATAAACTTCGCGGATCGGCGATCTTTTTGGGTAGCAGTGACGAGCGTGTCCGCCTCTATTTGGTGAACAGTTTGGTTGCCGATAACTATACCGAAGGATTCGGTGTTGTAATGGGCTATCCCGGAACGACGATGTATATGATTTCCAATACGATTGCTAATAAAGATTATACCTCTGAACAAGAAGCTCGTACGGTTGGTGGTAATAACAATGGCACTAAGGATGTCGGTCGCAGTTTGGGTGTGATGAGCTATGGTGGATACAATTATATGGCGAATAATTATATTGTGAATGCTGTTTTAGGCGAATCCGCACCTTCTAATCCTGCTATATTATTGAGCCGTAATGCTACGAATCGTCCGGGCACATGGAACAGTGGTGGTTATAATATTTCGGGTACGGCATGGTATTGTACCAATTGGGCTACCCCGAGGGATCGGACTCAAACACCCGAAGTGCAAGCGACCTCATTTTTGTATTTTGGCAATAACGATGCAGAAACATATACCTATGCCGATGTATTCGGAGAGACTACTTTCGGTGATAATGGGGGGAATACACAAACGCTGGTTCCGACGACCCGTATGTCGAGTTTGACTCTCGATGAACTGAACGCTTTAAAAACCGAATGGAGCTTGCCGGAGAATATCGATTTGACCGTCGATCAACGCGGTTACAAACGCGCTGCTACTACTTGTGTGGGAGCTTATGATGGTGATGCTACATCGGGTATTACAGACTTGACGAATGTTAGCAAGGTTTCGGTAAGCACGTTGGGTAACGGTATATTCCAAGTGAATGGGGCAGATACCGACGTGACTGTTTACAATTTGAGCGGTAATGTCGTGAAAGTTATACCGGCTAATGAAGTAATCGATTTGTCCTCTGCTGCGAAGGGAGTTTATATTATGACTGTGGGTGGACAGGCATTTAAAGTGATTAAATAACATCTCAATTAAGTAGTTTTTTCATCTGGTATGCTGCCGGAGCTCTTTCCGGCAGCATATTTTCACATTCTCATTACCTTTTTTCTTAATAATAAGTTTGATGTCGTACTATGAAATTGAAAATTTATTTATGGCTGGTTTTATGGTTAACGGTATGCAATTCATATGCTTCCGTTACGTGGAAAGTTTGGAATACGGACTATCGGGTAGATACTACGTTTCATGCTAAAATAGCTGTCTCTTATACACATCTGACGCTGCCGACGATATGCAGTGTGTAGA
>ERZ1026986.826-NODE-826-length-10295-cov-39.486426_pt1 | contig 10295 bp, 9 predicted proteins | sample MGYA00519455_ERZ1026986 | MGnify/ENA primary metagenome ERZ1026986 (study PRJEB26926, sample SAMN06164548) | human gut metagenome | biome: ENVO:00009003; feature: ENVO:2100002; material: ENVO:00002003 | host: Homo sapiens | place: USA | collected 2012 ...
AGATTCCTCTACGTCTCGTGGGCTCGGAGATGTGTATAAGAGACAGTCATAATACAGAACAAAACATTTATGCTTTTTGAAGAGTTATATGATAATCTATAACAATTTTCCAAATATACTGATAGATTTGGTTTTTTAGAAATAAAATCTTCTTTGTTTCTCCTATGATTTTGAATTGCGATTGTTACTTGTATTATTGTAGCAATCAGCGCAATAGCACTGATTGCTATGGTTATTAAAGAATTGTTTTCTCGGATTAAATCTAACATATATTAAAGATATAAAATTAAGTGCTACTTATTTAAATATGAGTTTCATTTCTTTGGCAAAGTTTTGGTTGCTGTCGCTTGGAAAATCAGAAACAGGCTCTTTGTATTTTGACTTGTAATAACTCTCCTCAATGCCCAACAGTTTTAGGATACTGTCTTTCCATTTGTCCCTTTCCTGCTTGGGTAGCTTTTCGCACATCAGGAATATCAGATAGCACACACGTATTTTCTCTCTTGCTTTGATTTTTAGTTTGCAGTTGCAGGATTGCAGGTTCATATTGGCATAGAAATCCGGTGCGGAAATTTCTTCAAACTGTTCTCCCACGCAAATTTCGTGAATGGTAGAAAGCAGCTTCATGCTGAAATATTCGTGTTTTTCTTCACTTGTAACTGTTTCTTCTTTCGTTTCCTGCCGTACTTCCTGTTTATCCGGTTCGTTCCGCTTGGTTTCTGTGTCAGGAACATATTTTTCCAATATCTCCAAGAAATGAAAACTCAACTGATAAATATCCTTGCAACGGTTCTTTATATACTGAAATGCCTCTTCCCTTGCCTGATTCTTCAATTCATAGAGCTTGTTCAGTTCCGCTTTTTCTTTCTCATATTCAGCCTTGCAGCGTTCATATTCTTTTTCAGCCTGTTTTTCCTCTTCGGCAGTATGTTCCCTGTAGCCAATGGAATCATACCTGTTATTGGCTTCATTCAGCGGCTTGCTCAGGCTTCTTGTAACATCCAGCTGGGCTTCAATTTCAAGAGAATGCCTTTCCATATGCTGATGGCAAACACGCTCTACGGCACTGTCACTTATGGGGCGTGTTTCATAGGCCTGTATGCTCTTTTCAATTTCGGTTTTCAGGCTGTTGAGTATCAAGGTGTATTGTTCTTTTTGCCTGTCAAGCACCAGTTCAAGGATAGCTGCCTCAAAAGACTTCATGTCATTGTATTCCTGACAGAAATCAAAAATGAATTTCTGCCTGTCGAAAGAGAAAACGTAATTGTCTATATAGTCCCTGTATATTCTGTTGAGTTCCCCGTATCGGGGAATCATCGTCTGTATATTGTCTGCCATAGGTACCTTACTTTTGCTTGTTCTTTTCTTTGTCAAGAAGCATAGTCAGTTCTTCTTCCACCTGTTCTATGCTCGGCAACGCCGATTTTAGGTTCTCCGGCACAGCCTTGCTGAGCTGATAGTCACTGATGCCGATAGGCTGGTCATAGCCTGTCAGCGCATATTGTGCGACAATCTCATCCTTGCCCTTGCACAACAGCAGCCCGATGGTCTTGTTGTCGTTCTCTCCCCTCAGCTTGTCATCCACTACATTGATGTAGAAGTTCAACTGTCCGGCGTATTCCGGTTTGAACGGGGTGGCTTTCAGTTCCACAACCACATAGGCATGGAGCTTTATGTTGTACAGAATCAGGTCGGCATAGAAATCGCTGTCGCCAATCTGGAAATGCTTCTGTCTTGCGACAAAGGCGAATCCGTTGCCCATTTCCAAGAGATAACGGGTAACGTGCTTCACCAGTTGTTCTTCTAAGTCCCTTTCATCCGCACGTTCTTTGGCTCCCGTCAAGTCAAAAATGTACGGGTCTTTCAACAGGTAGTTGGCAAGGTCGCTTTGAGGTGCAGGAAGCGTGGCGGTAAAATTATTGACCTTGCGGCTGTTGATTTGCCGTTCATACAGTTTGCTTTCAATCTGCATTTTAAGGACATTGCTGCTCCAGCCCATTTCCACGGATTGCTTCATATACCAGTATTCCACACCCAACGGAAGAGAACTGTTCAGCAGAATCACATGACTTGCCCAATTGATTCTTGCAACAGGTGATGCCAGGAACAGTTTTTCTATATCCTCAATCGCTATTTGGTAAGCGGCAGCGACTGTTTGGGCTACATCCTGAATTTGTGCAAGAGGTTCTTGCACAATTGCAACTTCCTTATTGTCTGATGATTGAATTTGCGCAAGAGGTTCTTGCGTAAATGTCATATTGTTCAGGCTTTGAAGTTCATCCGTGATTTTTTGCACACTTGGAGTAAGTAATTTCGCATCGGTTTCTATAAAACTCCGTAATGCTCCCAATGGATAGGAGCGTGCGAACTGGCACATATAAGCCAAGTTCCTGACCGAATATCCTTTCTTTTCGGGATAATTGAACCGTATCGCCTGCGCCAGTTTCTTGATGACCTTTCCGCCCCAGCCTTGCCGATTCTGGTGGTACAGGATGTAATTACCCATCTTCCAATAATGGAACAGCATCTGCGCATTGGCGGCACTGATGAGCCGGACTTGCGCCTGCTCTATTTCTGACCCGATGGCATTGACAAAAGCCTCGAAACTCCTTTTCTCTATATTGTTGTCGTTGTTGTTCATTGTTGTATGTTTTGAAAGTTACAAAGATAAGCCCATAACAGGCATTCCGTGAAACTTGCTGATTGTTTTTACAGTTGGTTGAATTTGTTCATCGCATTTGCCTTGATATCATCTGCTATGTCAATGTAGGGTTTCATGGCTTTATAATCGCTGTGCCCCGTCCATTTCATGACCACCTGAGCTGGGATACCGAGAGCCAAGGCGTTACAAATGAATGTCCTTCGTCCGGCATGGGTACTTAACAATGCGTACTTGGGCGTAACTTCATCTATACGCTCATTTCCTTTATAATATGTTTCCCTTACAGGCTCGTTGATTTCGGCAAGCTCGCCCAACTCCTTCAGATAATCATTCATTTTCTGATTGCTGATGACTGGCAGTGCCATGTTGTTCTCAAAGTGAATGTCCTTGTATTTTTCAAGTATGGCTTTGCTGTATTTGTTCAGCTCTATGTTTAGGCTGTCCGCCGTTTTGACGGTAGTAACTTCTATGTGGTCGGATTTGATGTCACTTCGCTTCAAGTTACGGACATCTGAATATCTTAGACTCGTAAAGCAGCAGAACAAAAAAACATCCCTGACACGTTCCAGATATTGTTTGTCTTTGGGTATCTGATAGTCTTTCAGTCTATTCAATTCGTCCCATGTCAGAAAGATTACTTTCTTTGAGGTGGTTTTCAATTTCGGTTTGAATGTATCATATGCAATGTTTTGATTATATCCCTTTTTGAAGCTCCATCGCAGGAACCATTTGAGAAATCCTATCTGTTTGCCGATGGTACTGTTTCTCATGTCTTTTTTGTCACGCAGGAAGTTTACATACTCGTTTAGCCCAAACTCATCGAAATACTCAAAAGTCACATCTTCTTTGAACTCTTTCAGGTGATTTTTTACGGCTGCAAATTTTTCGTATGTAGATTCTGTCCAGTTGTTCTGATTGCCACATTCCTTGACAAACTCATCAAATATCTCCCAAAAACTTATTTTAGTATCTTCCTGTTGCTCCTCACTGTCATTTTTCATTCGCAGATTGAACGCATCTTTTAACTGTTGGGTGGTCGGCATGGTTTCCTGTACCTCAAATTCTTTGAACACGTTTTGAATTTCGGCATAGTATCTTAGCAAATCCGCATTGATTTCGGATGCGCTTTGCTTTAACTTATTGGTACATCCGTTCTTTACACGCTGCTTGTCTGCATCCCACTTGGCTACATCAATGCGGTAGCCGGTTGTAAACTCGATGCGGTGACTTGCGTATATGACACGCATACGGATGGGTACGTTCTCCACAATTGGAACGCCGTTCTTTTTGCGGCTTTCAGGTGCAAAAATGATGTTTCGTTTGATGTTCATGACTGGGTGTATTTGAAATTCTGCACCCAAATATACACCCAAAAATTGAAATAGCGAGCGATATTCGATAATATTTAGATTTAATTATGATTGTAATAAGTTGGTTACTAATAGATATTTGCGATTGTGTGATATTTTGAGATAGCGCAGGTTCGAGAGCCTGTCTCTCCGCAGAGCTCCAAAGACAAAAAGGATTCAAAGTATGACAAATCCCGTAAAACCTTGATTTTACGGGATTTTTTATTTCTCTTCTCGGACATCTATCAGTAATTCGGGTTATATAATCAGTAATTTGGATACCTATATAATAAATAATACCCGCTACTTTTGTATCGCTATAACAATTGGATTTATATGTTTCAACTAAATAATATATCGTATGAAAAGATTGGTGTTGTTTATGATGGCAGTTATGCTGTTGTCTATTACTGTTAACGCACAGAAAAAAGGTGGTAAGACACTGGTAGCTTATTTCTCGGCAACGGGAACAACGGCAAGGGCTGCCAAGTTGGTGGCAGAAGCTGTTGATGGGACCCTCTACGAAATACAGCCTGCGAAAAAGTACACGGCTGCTGATTTGGACTGGCACGACAAAGCTTCGCGCAGCAGTGTGGAGATGTCGGATTCCAAATCACGTCCTGCATTGTATTCTAAATTGGGAAGTCTCGCGGAGTATGATACCATTTATATAGGTTTTCCTATTTGGTGGAATTTGGCTCCAAGAATCATCAATACATTTATAGAAAGCGGTGATTTTGCAGGTAAAACGGTTATTCCATTCGCCACTTCGGGAAGCAGCAGTATTTCTAATGCAGAAAAGGAATTGCAGACGAATTACCCCGGCATAAACTGGGGAAAAGGCAGGCTGCTGAATGGAGCGAGCCGGGAAACTGTCAAGCAATGGATTAAGAAATGAATTTCCAATCGAAACTTAAAGAAGTAGAGATGAAGAACATGGTAAAAAACATATGTGCGGCGATGGTTATTAGCCTTTGTGCTGCAGGACATTTGTCTGCAACAGAAAATAATCCTAATAATGATAATAAATTTATGGAAGAGAATTTGAATCTGACTCAAGAGTGGGACAAGACATTCCCACAGAGTGATAAAGTAGACCATAAAAAGATAACTTTCCACAACCGTTACGGCATTACACTTGCCGCCGATTTGTATGTACCCAAGAATGTGACGGGTAAATTGCCTGCCATTGCCATCAGTGGCCCATTTGGTGCCGTGAAGGAACAAGCTTCGGGCTTGTATGCGCAGACATTGGCAGAACGTGGATTCCTGACGATTGCTTTCGATCCATCCTATACGGGAGAAAGTAGCGGCCAGCCCCGTTATGTGGCTTCGCCGGACATCAATACGGAAGATTTCAGTGCAGCGGTCGATTATCTTTCCACCCGTGACGATGTAGATGCAGAGCGCATCGGCATTCTCGGTATTTGTGGATGGGGAGGCATGGCGCTTAATGCAGCGGCTATCGATACTCGCATCAAGGCTACAGTTACGGCAACCATGTACGACATGAGCCGGGTCAATGCTAACGGTTATTTCGATTCTATGAATGCCGATGCACGGCATGAATTGCGGCGCCAGCTTAATGCTCAGCGTACGGAGGATTATAGAAACGGTACATTTGCTCTTGGAGGAGGTGTAGTAGACCCGTTGCCTGCCGATGCTCCACAATTTGTGAAGGACTACCATGCCTATTATAAAACACCGCGCGGCTATCATAAGCGGTCACTCAACTCTAACCACGGATGGAACAAGACTTCACCGCTTTCGTTCATCAATATGCCTATCCTTTCATATAGTGATGAAATCCGTAGTGCAGTGTTGATGCTGCACGGTGAGAAGGCCCATTCACGTTATTTCAGTGAAGATGCTTTTAAAAAGTTGCAGGGTGATAATAAGGAACTGCTGATTATTCCCGGTGCAAACCATGTAGACTTGTATGACAATATAGAGGTAATTCCATTCGGCAAAATAGAGAGATTCTTCAATGAAAATCTTCGATGACCGCCTTTAATGTGTTAGGAACCGGACGTACTTTTCTTTAGCCTGGTTCAGCAACTCCTCTTTCAGGCAGATGTCTTTCCGGAAAAGCGAATGCTCCGGGAAGATTTCTTTTTTCTTGGACGCCTTGTTCCAATTTCCTACTACATGCCCCTTATAGAGAAGTACCGGAAAGAACAATCCGTTGTTGGTGAAAGCTTTGGAATAGTCCTCTTTGGGTAGAACGTCTGTCCGGTCCTTGTATCCTATCAGGTATTCGTCGTAGGAGGGAAGAAGGTGCAGGTTACCGGTCGCCTTTCCAGATGTCCGGCAGGAGTCATGGATGTACCATGTCTGGCTGTTCCATTGTTCGGACATCAGTTCCGGTTCTATCAGAGAAATGGCTTGCCTTGCTTCCGTTAAAGGCAAACCAGACCACCAGGAGAAGTCTTGCAGGGTAGCAGGGGCATGGCTGCGGAAATAGGCTGTAGCCAGGCGGGCCAGCGCTTCTTCTTTCGTCAGTTCGGGGGTAGGTGGAACTCTTTCGTCCAGAAGGGCATAGGTGTGTTGCTGTCCATGGCATTCTCCGCTGCACACAATTCCTTCGACTTCGGCACGCGACATAAAGCGGGTCATGTGGTAGTTGTCTGCAAGCAGTCCCGAACGTTCAAAATGTTCCGCAATCTCTTGTTTCGTCAGGCTTCGCTTCCCGCTGAGGATATTCCCAAGTACGGTATGGCTTCTGTCATATTGCTGTTCCGTGATTTCCAGACCATGTCCTTTTGCATAAGAATCATTGGCGGATTTGATGCGTTGTGCAGAGAGTTTCAGCATCCAACGAATGTCTTCTGCTGCTACCAGGTGCCATGTGGGACGCATTACGTGGGTTCTCAGTATTTCCCCTTGATGCAGGGCTTTTTCCACGGCTTGAATTCCCGGTGACTTCAGCCGCATACCTACGGCCCATTTCACCATTGTATAGTCTTGTGCCTGCATGGCGCCCATCCAGGAGATCAGTTCTTTCGGGTGGCCGAAGAGTGGAGTGGACAGTTGCTGGTTCTGTAAGCGTATTTCAGGGATTCTCATGTCGGTATGGTATTCGTTTGTATCAATAGGAATCGCAAAGATAAGAAAAGCAGGTCATCGCAGGGTATATCGTGTCCGCAATTATATTCTTTTGTTTCTTTTAACAGCTACTAATATAGCTATCTTTTATTTTTGCAACACACAAATTTGGAAAATATTCATAATTAAACAACCATAAGAACTTTTTTATGACTATGAGAACAAATTGTATTTTATTGTTAGTTATTTTGTTGGGAGCCTTTCCCTTAAATCGTGTACATGCCGATGAATCTGGAAGCATAATTCTGTACACTCCTTACACAAAAATTTCCGTGACGCCCGGAGCGTCCATTGATTACAGCATTGATTTGATTAACAACACGGACAGGGTTACAAATGCAAATCTCTCGGTCAGCGGATTGCCGGGCAGTTGGAAGCATGAAATCAAGTCAGGCGGCTGGACCCTCAGCCAGCTTTCTGTACTGTCCAAGGAAAAGAAAACGTTCAATTTGAAAGTGGAAGTTCCTCTAAAAGTAAATAAAGGAAGTTATCATTTCACAGTATTTGCCGGAGAAACCAAACTGCCGTTGGAGGTGGTCGTGGCCCAGAAAGGAACTTACCAGACCGAGTTCACTACCGACCAGCCCAATATGCAGGGCAATTCCAAGTCCACCTTTACCTTCAATGCCACTTTGAAAAACCAGACGGCCGACCAGCAGCTGTATGCGCTGATGGCCAATGCCCCCAGAGGCTGGAGTGTCGTGTTCAAGCCTAACTATAAGCAGGCCACTTCTGCCCAGGTGGAAGCGAACAGCAGCCAGAATGTGAGTATAGAGATTGTCCCTCCCGCCAATGTGGAAGCCGGCAATTACAAGATTCCGGTACGTGCGGCTACTGGTACGACTTCTGCCGACTTGGAGCTGGAAGTTGTTGTCACGGGTTCCTACGAGATGGAATTGTCCACGCCCAGAGGATTGTTGAGTACCGAAATCACAGCAGGAGATGTGAAGCGTATCGAGTTGGTGGTCCGGAATACCGGTTCTTCATTGTTGAAAGATATCCAGCTTTCTGCCAATAAGCCCGTGGACTGGGAAGTGTCTTTTGAGCCTTCGAAGATTGATATGCTGAAGGCGGGGGAAACGGCCAATGTCGTAGCTACCATGAAAGCATCCAAAAAGGCATTGCCCGGAGATTATGTGGCTACCATGACGGCCAAAACTCCTGAAGTGAATACAGACGCCCAATTCCGCATTGCCGTGAAAACCCCGATGATATGGGGATGGGTGGGCGTTTTGATAATAATCGTTGCCATAGGTGCCGTATGCTATCTGTTCCGTAAATATGGAAGGAGGTGAGCATGGACGAGCGAGTGATTGCATTGACAGACTTGACCAAGCAGTATGGGCGCTTCACTGCCGTAGACCGCATTTGCTTGACTATCCGTAAAGGGGAGATTTTCGGATTATTGGGGCCAAACGGTGCCGGCAAGTCAACTACCATCCTGATGATGCTGGGACTGACGGAACCCACTTCCGGCTCTGTGGAGATTTGCGGTATCGACTCTACCAGGCATCCTATCGAGGTAAAGCGGAAGATAGGCTATCTGCCCGAAGATGTGGGGTTTTATGATGACATGACCGGTCTGGAAAACCTTATATATACTGCGCGTCTCAATGGCATTTCGGATGCCGAAGCGAAAGTCAGGGCGCTGGAGCTGATGGAGCATGTGGGGCTTGCCGGACAGATGAAAAAGAAGACCGGGAAATATTCGCGCGGTATGCGCCAGCGATTGGGACTGGCGGACGTGCTTATCAAAAATCCGGAAATTATAATCCTGGATGAACCTACTTCGGGAATAGACCCTGCCGGTGTTCAGGAGTTCATCGAGCTCATTAGGCAGTTGAGCCGGAAGGAGGGACTGACCGTCTTGTTCTCTTCCCACCACCTGGACCAGGTGCAGAAAGTTTGCGACCGCGTGGGACTGTTCAACAGTGGGAAGCTGGTCACCTTGATTGATATGTCTGATTTGAAGGACAAGCATCAAGAATTATCTGATATTTATAGCCATTATATGGAGGAAGGAGGAGAAAGGCATGAATAAAGTCAATTATCCTTTTTGGGTAGTCGTTAACAAGGAAATATCCGACCATGTGAAAAGTTGGCGGTTCATTATCTTGATGGGAATCATTTTGCTTACGTGCATGGGCTCACTCTATACCTCGCTTACCAACATAGGTGCCGCCATCAAGCCCAATGACCCGGACGGTTCGTTCCTTTTCTTGAAGCTGTTCACAGCCTCGGATGGCACATTGCCTTCTTTTGTGCAGTTTATCAACTTTCTGGGGCCGTTGTTGGGGATTGCGCTGGGATTTGATGCTATAAATTCGGAACAGAACAAGGGGACGTTGAGCCGTATGCTGTCACAGCCCGTTCATCGTGATTGCATTATCAATGCCAAGTTCGTGGCTGCATTGATTGTGATAGGTATAATGCTGTTTGTACTGGGATTCCTCGTAATGGGCTGCGGGTTGATAGCGATAGGCATTCCTCCCACAGCAGAAGAATTTTGGAGGATTGTATTCTTTCTCATAATCAGTGTATTCTATGTGGCATTCTGGCTGAATCTGGCCATTCTGTTTTCGCTTTGCTTCCGTCAGGCGGCCACCTCGGCATTGGCTTCGGTGGCGGTATGGTTGTTTTTCAGCGTGTTCTATACGATGATTGTCAATCTGGTTGCCAAGGCATTGAGCCCCTCGCAGCTGGCATCTCCTTATCAGATAGTCAGTTACCAGAAATTTATTCTCGGTCTGATGCGTCTGGCACCTAGCGAACTGTTCAATGAGGCGACCACAACGCTGCTGATGCCTTCCGTCAGAAGTTTGGGGCCGCTTACTATGGAGCAGGTTCAGGGGGCCATTCCCAGTCCGCTGCCATTGGGACAGAGTCTTTTGGTGGTGTGGCCGCAGCTCACCGGACTGATTGCAGCTACTGTCATCTGTTTTGCTCTTTCGTATGTCATATTTATGAGACGGGAAGTCAGATCACGGTAATGATAAGTATGTTTTATTGAGTGTTGAAAGTCCGTTCCGGCATTGGTTGCTTGAACGGACTTTTAATATTATTTGCCCGAACATTTGGTAATTCCAAAAACTTCCCTTACTTTTGCGCCCCGAACAAGGAGAGGTGCTCGAGTGGTTGAAGAGGCACGCCTGGAAAGCGTGTATACCCCTAAAGGGTAT
>ERZ1026986.843-NODE-843-length-10179-cov-6.524200_pt1 | contig 10179 bp, 8 predicted proteins | sample MGYA00519455_ERZ1026986 | MGnify/ENA primary metagenome ERZ1026986 (study PRJEB26926, sample SAMN06164548) | human gut metagenome | biome: ENVO:00009003; feature: ENVO:2100002; material: ENVO:00002003 | host: Homo sapiens | place: USA | collected 2012 ...
CCGGAATGGAGGGCGGCTCCTCCAACATATCGCCGGGACGGCAGGTGTCGCCCAGCTTGTAGAATTCGTTTTTATGGGTGCGGAAGGCTTGGATGGCGCCTTTCTCGCTTTTTTTCACCCGTCGCAGCACATGGTAATACTCCGGCATGGGAATGTGCTGGAATACCAAAGAGGGCACATAGTGGCCGGTTTCTGCCTTCAGTGCGTCCCGGGTCTTGCGATACCAGTCGATAATGGCCGGATCAAAGGCCTCATACCCGCCGCCCTTGGCGTCGGTGCCGGTGTCGAACAGGTACAGGTTCATCACCGTGCGCCCGGAGCCGTCAGAGGCGGTCAGGGGCACTGCGTAGGTGCCGCCGCCGGGAATGCCCTCTGCTTGCTCTCCGATACAGCCGGGCAGGGATTTGTAAATGTCGTTAAATTGGTCCGCATTGCTGATGCCCACTTGCCGATCGTGGTTGCCAAAGGTAACGGCAAAGGGAATGTGGCGCCGGGTTACCGGCTCCAGCAGGGCGGTAATGGTCTTGGCCACAGCGGCCTCCAACTCTTTTTTGGTCTTGCCCTTGTAGGTCACGCCGTAGCCCTTGATTTGGTCGCCGGTGTAGATGACCAGATCCGGGTGCTCCGCCTCCACCGCCGCGTCCAGCAGTGCCAGGGTGTCCGGTGAGATGGCCGGAATCTCTTGCATATCGGTGATTTGCATGATTTTCAAGGTGCCGTCCGATTTGAATTGCATCGCATTTCCCCCTACAGTCAATGATTTTTAATCCAAAAAGAGGACGCGGCGGAATGCTTATAAGTCAGCTCCGTTGCGTCCCCGGTTGTTTTTATTGTAGCATTTCCCTGTGCCGCTGTCAATATTTTGTTGTTCTTGTCTGTTTTCGACAGCAAATGGTGGGTGTTTACACCAGCGTCAGATATTCCGGCGGCACGGCGGGAACGGCAAATTCGTGGTGCTCCAGCACCCGCATAATGGGTTGGGTCCGAGCCAGCGCACAGGCGTCAATTTCCAGCAGCACAAAGGTGGCGTCTTGCCCGATACGGCCCACCTTCCAGTAAAAATAGCTGCTGTTTGCGATGTAGTCCGGGTCGTCGGTGATGTAGACATAGCCGCCCCGGTTGGCCGGGCGCAGCCCGTGGGCGCGAATATCGGCCATATTGTCCAGTATCGCCCAGTGGTACAGCCGATCACCGGGTACCGGGCAGTAGGGCGCTGCAAAGCGGACTTCCTCCCGGCGGCGAGGATTCAGCAGTCGTTCCGCCAGATAAGAGGAGCAGCCGTAGGCCAGAACTGCCTGCACAAAAGCCCGACGGCTGTTGTGCCCGGGATAGCGGCGGACCATTTGCCGGGTGTCCCCAATGCGCGCCCAGACCGGGCCGCCCTTGCGCCGCACCGCCAGCTTGTAGCGCAGCTTTTCCCCAAGGGAGCGCCGCTGCGGGGGCGTGTATGCAATTTTCACCGTGCGCATAGGTCGCTCCCATCTCCTTTGCTGCAAATTCGTACAATTTCTCTGCTACCATGGTACACAAAACGGAGCAAAATTGCAAGCCCCTGCGGTCCGTACATTGTGGCAGTATTCCGGATAATAAAAAAGCGGGCCGGTGTAGGCAAAAGAAAAAAGCCGATCTCAAAAGAAATCGGCTTTTGGCAAAGGACTGTAATCTTGATGAAATTTGTGCAAGGGGGCGATGCGCCGTCTTGACACGGTACTCTCCCCTGAAAAATTGCGACAAAACGGAAGTTATCAATTCAACATTCCAAGCGCAATGCGCCGGTTCAGTTCCCACAGCGCGGTTTTGTTGCTGTCGTATTGAAGTCGTGTGTGTGCTTCCGCATAATTCAGCCAATTATATTCAGTATGCTCATGAGACAGCTGCAAAACGGTGCTTTCTACTCTCACTGCAAATGCGTACTCCGGAATGACGAAACACGCTTTACCCCATATTGTCTCTGCATTCTTAAAGCAGTTGGTCGGTATGCTGCAGCAGGTATTGAGCTTGAAAAAATCACAGGACTTAGAAATACCGGCTTCTTCAAAGGCTTCTCTTTTTGCCGACGCAATGATGGAAAGATCCTCCTCTTCTCCTCCGCCTGCTATGAATTGCCAAATGCCCATATCGCTTCTTCGAAATAAGCAGAATTGCACTTGGTCGTCCTGTATGCAATATGGAATGACCAAGACCTGATACCTTGCTCGCGCCATGATTTACCACCTCTTCTAATCGCATTTGTTCAAACGAAATATAACATTAAAAAATCCACCGTAATTCTATCAAAATTACGGTGGACTTTTGGTGGACACGAAGGGAGTCGAACCCTCGACCTCTGCAATGCGAATGCAGCACTCTCCCAACTGAGCTACGCGCCCGTGTGGCTATTATTATACCACGCAGGGGGCGGCAGGGCAAGGGGTAAATTAAAATTTATCGTGCCAATTCCGGCGCGGCGATCCGCTGCCGGGTGCGGGGCAAAAAACTTCCCTCGCATGGCTTTGCAAGGGAAGTCGGTGGCAAAATTACTTTTGCTTTTTCTTGATTTTATTCAGCTTGGCGTTGATCTCCAGGATCTGCTCCTTGGTAAACAGGCCGCCGGCCATCATGCACACGCGCTTGACGGTGAAGCCCTTGCCCATGTCAATCAAGCTCTTGTTGATTTTCATGCCCTTGGCCATATCTGCCATGCCGCCGGTGGAGCCGCCCTTGTTCTTCTTCATATTGGCCCGCACCATTTGCACGATCCGTAGGGCCAGCAGCTTGCCCCGGGTGGTGGCCAAAATATCGCCGATGGTGTCGTTAATGCTCATATAGCCGGGCGGGGTCTCGATCTCAAACCAGTTGATGACGGCGCCCTCCTCTTGGAGCACATAGTCCCGGTTTGGCTCATTCACATGGCGCAGGTGACTCTCGTCCGTGCAGTCCCCGGCCTTGGCGGTCAGGGTCGTCTCGCCGCTGTTTGGCACATCAAAGTAGAAAAATGGATATTCACCCTTTTGCTGCACGCCCAGGCTCTTGCCGTTGGCAAACAGCTCTACCTGGGGCTGGTTGGTGTAGACGGTGACCTTGGTCACATCCTCGGTGCGGTCCACATACCGCTTGCCGCAAATGTGGACGAACGGCTCCTTGGACAGCCAAGCCTTGTAGGCATAGAACGCGTCTTTCTTATACTGCCGGTCAAATGTTACCAAACCCTTGTGGTTCATACCGTTCTCGCCGCCCTCGCTGCGGGCATCTGCGGCAAAGTCAAACATGTTCCACACATGGGTGGACCACATCCAGGGGCGCGCGGCGATTTGGCGGATTACATCCTCGTGATACTTGGCCTGGTACTCCTCGGTGTAGTCGCCCTGCTGGGGGTCAGAGGTGTGCCAGTTCAGCGCCTCACAGCCGTACTCGCTCATGCCTACCGCCCGATCCGGGTACTTCTTGTGGAATTTGTCAAACCAGGGGCCGTACATCTCGGTTTTGCCGCCGTACCAGCCAAAGTAGTGGTTGTAGGACAGCACATCGGCGATCTGTACATACGCCTCTCCGGGATCGCACATACTCAGCACCGCTACGGTTGTGGGGCGGGTGGGATCCATTTTATGCACCAGGTCGTTCAGCGCCCGGTGGTTTTCCAAAAGGGAGGGATCCGACGCGCCGTTCATGGTGATTTCGTTAGACAGACCCCACACCACAATGCTGGGGTGGTTGCTGTTTTGGCAGATCAACTCCGTCATTTGGCTGATGGTGTTGGCCTTGCCCCCGGGCATGTGACGGGAGATATAGGGAATTTCTGCCCAGACGACCATACCTCGCTCGTCGCACAGGTCATAAAAGGTCTGGCTGTGCTGGTAATGGGCCAGGCGAATGGTGTTGGCGCCCAGCTCGCAGATCAGATCCATATCCTCCGTGTGCTCCTTGGCGGTGAGGGCGTTGCCGATCCCCGGCCGATCCTGGTGGCGGGATACGCCGCGCAGGGGATAGGGTTTGCCGTTTAAGATAAAGCCCTTTTGCGGATCAATAGCAAAGCTGCGGCAGCCAAAGCGGGCGGCAATTTCGTCTACCGCTTTGCCGTTTTGCAGCAAAGTGACCGTCAGGGTATACAGGTACGGGTCCTCTGTGCCGTGCCACAGGTGGGCGTTTTCCAATTTGATGTTGGTCTTTGCATCGGCAGCGTCCGCATCGGCTTCTGCCACCGGGTCGCCGTTCCTATTGGTGATGGCAAAATGCACGGTGCAGCCTGCCGGTGCAGTCACATACGCCGTGGCAGCCACCGTGGCGTCGGTGCCTTGCATGGTGGGCACCACATGCACGCCGGGAGCGCCGTAGTAGTCCAGGTCAAAGTGGCTCTCTTCCACGCCCAGCACGGTTACATCCCGGTAAATGCCGCCGTAGAAGGTGAAATCCGCCATCTGGGGATATACCGTTTCATTGGGGCTGTTGTCTGCATAGACCACCAGCAGGTTCTCCGGCAAAATTTCCGGCAGCTTGGCACGGAAGGTGGAGTAGCCGCCGTCGTGCTTGGCAATCTGCTTGCCATTCCAGTAGACCGCGGCGCTGCTGTTCACGCCGTCGAATTGCAGGTAATGCACCGGGGCGCTGCCCAGTTCATCGGCGGTGAGTGCCTTGGCGTAGGCGCACTTGCCTCTGTAATAGTCGTTGCCGCCGTCTTGGCCGTCTGTGCCGTTCCAGGTGTGGGGTAGGTCCACCGACTCCCAGTCTGTGGGCAGGGTTGTGGGGGTACTTTGGGGCTTTTTGGAAAAGCGCCAGTCTTTGTTTATGTTGATGATTTGTCGCATAGGGTTGCCTCCGGGTGGATTATTTTACTTTTTCCTGGGCGTTGTCGTCCAGATTATACAGGAAATGCATACTGATCAGGCTGATCAGTGCGCCAATAAAGGGCAGGAACGCGGTGACGAAATAGATCTTCTCCGGTACACCGGCAGCCTGCTCCAGGGCGCCCAGCTTTTGGTCATAGCCGGTCATACCGATGGCCCAGCTGACGACGGCGGCGCCTACACCCTGGGCAATTTTGCGGAACAGGGAATAGGTGGCGTAAATGGAGCTTTCCTCCCGGCGGCCGGTCCGGCGCTCCTGGTAGTCGATACAGTCTGCCACAAGCGCCCACATCAAGGTCAGGTAAAAGGCAGAGCCAAACATGGCGATGGCCACCAGTACGATCCAAACATAGGGGTTACGGATCCGCACAAAGGCAGCCACGCCGGCAGAGATGGCCGACAGGACAAAGGGATAGGTGCACAATTGCTTTTTGGTGAATTTCTTGAGCATGGGCTTTACCAGCAAAATGCCCAGCGCCACCGGACATCCGGCCAGCATGGTGGCAATGGTGATCAGCTTGGTGTTCTGGAAATAACACATAAAGATATAGGGCATGGAGGTGGTCACCGTCATCATCAGCGCCAGGTATGCCACGGTGCTGATGGTCACGCCCATCATGGGTTTGTTCTTAAAGAAAGAGCCAAGAGTGGCAAAATAATTGAACTTCTGTTTCTCCTGGGGCTGTGCAGCGGCAATGCGCTCGGTGGTCATACGCCGCAGCAGGTAGAAGGATACCAAACCGATGGCACCCATCACGCCCACAAAGATGATGAACAGCTCACCGCGGGGATTGTCGTTCTTGTCATATACCAGCAGGGGCAGCAGGATCATAATGGGGATCTGGGCACACATAGCGCCGATACTCCGCCACTGGGACAGGGAGGAGCGGCCTGCCGGGTCGTTGGTAATGCAGCTTTGCATGGAGCCGTAGGGCACATTCACGCTGGTGTACGCCACGCTCCACAGGCAGTAAATGCCCAGGCACATGGCGATCTTTACCCCGTAGGGCGCACTGGGTGCATAAATGAACAGGGCGATACTGGACAGCAGCAGCACCGGGCTGGCCCACTTGATCCAGGGCTTAAATTTACCGTCCTTGCCGGGTTTGGTGGCATCGCACAGACCGCCGATGATGGGGTCGTTGATGGCGTCAAAAATTTTGCCCAGCAGAATGAGAATGGCAAAGTGCTTGGGATCAATCTTCATACAGGTGACATAGAACAGCATCAGGTAGCTGTTAATGAATGCAAAGCTCATATTGCATCCAAAGTCGCCAAAGGCATAGCCGATCTTATCGCGCATACCGAAGGGGCGCAGTTGTTTGTTGGTGCTCATATCCATATCGGTTCCCTCCAAATTCCTATTTTGTACGATGTGTACATCTCTTTTTATTATACATATTCTATAAAAAAATGCAATGGAAAGTGATGGAATTCGTCCATTTTGTGCATAATATGGCAAAAGGAACCGGATTTCTTTAAGATTTTTCGGGCAAAGAAAAAGGCGGCTGCGGTGCAGTCGCCCTTTTGATTTATTGCTGTTTGAACACACGCTTAGGATCCTTGACCAGCAAGATCGCCAGCCAGGCGATGGCGCCCAAGGTTACGGCAGAGAGACCCAGCAGACTGTCGTTCAGTATTTCGCTGAAGCTCTGCTGAAAATACGCCGCCCCTTCGCTGAAGTATTCAAAGAAGAAGTCCACCAGCCACATCAGCCCGGCGCCCCAGTAGATCAGGCACAGCGTGCCCAGTCGGTAGGTTTTGCGTTTTTCGCAGGCGTACCAGGCTACGGTGGCTGCCACGGCAGCCATCAAGGTTAGGAGCAGGCACATATTAACCCTCCTGTGTAGCCGTATTGGCGTGCTTTTTGAACTTGGCGCTGACCACGGCGACTGCCATGCCCCATACAGCGGTGACAACGGCGCTCATAGTCACACCCACCGTAGCCATTTCGTGGAGCATGACCGCTTTGTCCTCCGGGTTGCTCATGGCCGTTAGAAACGGTGCAAACAGAGTTACCTCGCCGTGCCATAGATGCTCAAAGGCCAGCAGCAAAATGCCGCCCCACAGCAGACCGGACAGCAAGAACAGCTTGCGGCTCCAGGTAAATTTCTTCTCCTGGGCAGGTGCCTCAGTGCCCACAGCTTCATGGGCGGGCAGCGTGAGCTTTTCTTCCTTTTTCTTCATGGTCAGCGCCACAGCGGTGACCACCACGGCCTCAGCGGCCGGTACTAAGAAACATGCCATTTGGTTATCCTCCCGATATTGCGCCGTTGGGCGCTTACTTGATGTTTTCATTTTACCACGGCGGCGGGGCAGTAGCAACCCACCGTGGGGGATTTTTTTAGTCTTTATACTGCCCGGCGAATTTTGTGCGCAGGGTCATGCGTAGCACATTCTTTGCCGTGCGTTGCAGCTCGCCCAAGGTGATGCCGTCGGGCTTGCCCAGGGTCGCCAGCAGACTGCCGTCGTTGGGGGCGGACTTGCTGATGGCGGTTTTGGCGCCGGGCATCAGCACATCAACCTGTGCCCGCACTCGGTAGCCGTTGTCCCGCAGCTCCGGGAACTCCGGCGAGGCGGCGTAGCGCATCCACCAGTCGGTCATCACATTGCCGGTGTAGCCCCATTCCTCCCGCAGCAGGGCGGTGCACAGCTGGTAGTTGTAGTGGCTCCACACGCCGTTGATCTTGTTGTAGCTGGTCATCAGGTTCTTAGGATGTGCTTCTTTTATGCAGATCTCAAATCCCCGCAAATAGATCTCCCGCAGGGCGCGGGCGCTGACTACAGAATTGTTGTAGTTGCGGTTATATTCCTGATTGTTGCAGGCAAAGTGCTTGGGGCAGGCGGATACCGGAGCGCTTTGCAGCCCCTGTACCACCGCGGCGGCCAGCTTGCCGGTGACCAGCGGGTCCTCGGAGAAGTATTCAAAATTGCGCCCGCACAGCGGATTGCGGTGGATATTCATGCCCGGCGCCAGTAGCACATCGGTGCCCTTGTCCACCATCTCCCGCCCCATGGCGGCGTACAGGTCCTGTACCAGCGGCAGGTTCCAGCTGCAAGCCAGGGCGGTGCCGCTGGGCAGCAGGGAGCAGGTGGCCCGCAGGCGAATCCCGGAGGGGCCGTCGGTGGTGATCACCGGGGGTATGCCCTTTTGGCGTAGGCTATCGCTGACCCCGGCCATGGCGCCCGCATTGCCGGAGGCACCCAGTGGGCTGTCCATCATGCCCTCGCCGCGACTGAGCAGCTCCATCTCCGTGGTAGACAGCTGCGCCACAAAGTCGTCCAGGCTGACGCTGCCCTCGGCCACATCTGCCAGCACAAAGCCCTTGTTGCCGGTGACCGGCAGGGCAGGGGGCAGATGATCCAGGATCTCCTGCTTTAAGTCTACGGTGGCGGTGGGTACCGGGGCGTAGGTCTGGGTCACTTTGCCGTTCTGTACTGTGGCGGTGAGTCGGTCAAAGCCGCTGTCCGCCGGGGGCGCCAGCAACTGGCAGCACTGCTCCAGCACCAGCGTGTCCGCCAGGTGCAGGTCACCGCAGGGGACAGCGCTGCGCACATCTGTACCTATGCAAAAAGTGTAGTCTCCCGCTTCCAGCAACCAGGCGTTTTTGTGCCCGGCAGCGCCGCTGTCGTCAAAGCTGGCAAAGTGCCGATAAGGGGCGGTGAGGATCAGGCTTTGGTGCTTGCCGGGGGCCAGTTCCTCCGTTTTGCCAAAGGCGATGAGCACCTTGGCGGCCTTGCCCAGTGCACCGCAGGGACAGCAGGCGTACAGTTGTACCACCTGTTTGCCGGGCAGCGCGCCGGTGTTCTCCACCTGCACCTGCACGGTGACCGTCTGGTCCTTGATCTCTGTTTTTTTCACCTTACAGGCAAAGTCCGTGTAAGACAGACCGTAACCAAAGGGGTACAGCACCCGCTCCGGCGCAAAGGTCTCAAAGTACCGATAGCCCACAAAAATATCTTCTGTATAGCGGTTCTCTGCCTTGTTGCCAAAGTTCTGTGCCGGGTAGTCGGCGTAGGTTTTGGCGATGGTGTCCGTCAGGCGGCCGCTTGGGTTCACCTGCCCGGTGAGCACATCCGCCACCGCGTTACCGCTCTCCATGCCCAGCTGCCAGGCCAGCAAAATGGCGCTGATTTTGTCGCCGTAGGCGTCGATTGCCGCAAAGTCCATAATGCTGCCGATATTCAGCACCAGCACCACTTTTTGAAAGGCGGTGGTCACTGCGTCCAGTAAGGCTTTTTCTTTATTCGTCAGGTAAAAGCTGCCTTTTTTCAGCGTGTTTTCCCGGTCCTCACCGGCGCTGCGGCCAATCACCACCACGGCGGTTTGGCACCGCTTAGCAGCCTCCTGTACCCAGTCTTGCTTCACCGGCATTTCTGCATAATAGCGGGGCCAGTGCCCCCAAAATCCCGGGTCCGGGTCGTTGACAGAGGCGGTGCACCAGCTTTCATGGGCGGCCAGTACGGTGCTGTCCAGCTGCACACCGGCGTTTACCAGCCCTTGCACCAGGTTGATACTGTACGGGGCGGAAACATCGCCGCCGCTGCCGTTGCCGACATAAAAATAGTTTTTCTGCACCCGGCCAAACAGCGCCACCGGCGCAGACAGATCCAGGGGCAAGGTGTGGTTGTTGTTCTTCAGCAGCACGCAGCTTTCCGCACCGGCCCGTCTGGCCAGCGTCGCCACCTCCGGATTGCCCGGTTCACCGGTGATCCGTCCGCTTTGTTGCTGCGCCAGCTCCGCCCCGCCAAAGGTTTGCAGCACTTTGCGCACCGCCTTATATCCCCAGTTGGTCATAACCGTACCTCCATTATGAAAATCTATGCCCATCATAGCAAATTCCGCCGAGAATTACAATAGGAATCAAAAAAGCGGCGTGTATCGCACACAGCAAAAAACAAAACGCATTTGCTGCACCAAGACAAAAAAACACGGACACTCAAGGGAGTGTCCGTGTTGGTTGCTTGGCGTGAACTTATTTCAGCTCAACGGTAGCGCCAACCTCAGTCAGCTTAGCCTTCAGAGCCTCAGCATCAGCGGTGGGCATTGCTTCCTTAACGGTAGCGGGAGCGCCGTCAACGATAGCCTTAGCTTCCTTCAGGCCCAGACCGGTAGCCTCACGAACGGCCTTGATCACCTGAATCTTGTTGGCGCCAACATCGGTCAGCACAACATCAAACTCGGTCTTCTCGTCAGCAGCAGCGGCGCCACCCTCAGCGGGAGCAGCTGCAACGGCGACTGCGGCAGCAGTAACGCCAAAGGTCTCTTCGATTGTTTCTTTGAGCTCTTTAAGCTCCAGAACGCTCAGTTCTGCGATGGAATCTACAATCGCTGTCTCTTATACACATCTCCGAGCCC
>ERZ1026986.850-NODE-850-length-10101-cov-6.089289_pt1 | contig 10101 bp, 8 predicted proteins | sample MGYA00519455_ERZ1026986 | MGnify/ENA primary metagenome ERZ1026986 (study PRJEB26926, sample SAMN06164548) | human gut metagenome | biome: ENVO:00009003; feature: ENVO:2100002; material: ENVO:00002003 | host: Homo sapiens | place: USA | collected 2012 ...
CAGCACAACCAGCCAACTCACGATATTGATGATTTCGCCCACCGAACCGGTGATGAAGCCCCAAGCCCCGGAAAAACTCTCCTCGATAATCGAGAGCCATTGTTCCCGACTCAATAATCCCGACAGCTCGGAAAAATTAATATTATCACGAATAAAATCATGTACGGCTTGCGGGACGAAAGGTATACTCGAAGAATTGTAAACATACTCGCTCAACAGCTCCCTCATATGAGCAATCTCATCGATAATCGACGGTAGAAACAACACACACAACAAAGATATGGTTATCAACACTTCCAGAAAAGCCAGAGTGATGGCTACTACCCTGCCTTTCAATTTAAACACCCGCTTGTTATACACGACCAACGGGTTGAGCATATAGGCGACTATCCATGCTACAAGAAAAGGGAGCAAGGCGCCCCGAAGTATGTAAACCAAATAGAACAATCCCACGACGGAGACTACACCGAATAGAATACGGATAACACGGTCGAACGTGTATGGTTGTCGGTCTACCATGACTATAACGATTTTAATTATACCCTACATAACAAATATTCGCGGTTCGAGTTTAATCCGAGTGTTCTTTATCCTCTCGGGCTTGCATCTCCTGCAAATAGCATCGGCGGCACAAAGGCTGATATTCGTTTTTCTCTCCCAAAAGTACCCGTTTGTCGTTATCGACTAAACGATAGGAATAATTTGCCAAATGCCCGCATTTCACACAAATGGCATGGACTTTATATACATCGTCGGCTATCGACAATAACGAAGGCATAGGTCCGAAAGGAACTCGACGGAAATCCATATCCAACCCGGCGACAATCACCCTCGTCCCGTTATTGGCCAATTCGGAACAAACCTCAACAATACCTTCATCGAAAAATTGCGCCTCGTCGATTCCTACGACATCGACCCCCGATGCCATCAACAATATACTGTGAGAATTATCGACCGGAGTGGAAAGGATAGAAGTACTGTCATGCGAAACGATATTCTCCTCGGAATAACGCACGTCGATGGCCGGCTTGAATATCTCTACTCTCTGACGGGCTATCTTGGCTCTTTTCAAACGGCGTATCAGCTCCTCCGTTTTACCTGAAAACATAGACCCGCAGATCACTTCTATACTCCCCCTACGGTTTGTCTCATAATTACTTTCGGTCAAAACCATAATTACATTATATCTATTTTAATATTTTCAACAAAAGTAAAAAGATAGTTCGATTTTGGCAACCTTTCCCAAACTATTTCTCCCAAGAGAAAAACAGAATCGCCATACAAACAGAATCACTTTTTCCTTTGGCTTATCTTTTCTCCGATAAATACAAGACAAAATACAGTTCGGTAAAAAGAGAAAAACACCTGTTTTTCACATCTCTGCGCTCACCTTTCACTATCTTTGTAACTACGAAGGTAGAATACGGTTCGGCATAGTCAAATAGGGAATACGATTTCCGTTTGTCTCTGTACTCACCTCTCGCTATCTTTGCAACGAATGCAACAGACAAAAACAATGGCAAAACGAATCTTATTATTTTTTCTCATATTCAGCGCATTACCGGTCATAGCCACCACGCAGCAGATTATCGATAAATTCGTATCCGACCCGGATTTTATTCCGTCGTCGATAGGGATTTGCATTACCGATGTCAAAACGGGAGAAACTATCGCCTCTTATAACGAACGACAAGCCATCATTCCGGCATCGACGATCAAAGTTATTACGACCGCTACGGCTCTGCGATTGTATCGTCCCTCATTCTGTCTATACACGACAGTGGGACACACCGGAACAATTGACGAAACAGGAACTTTACACGGAGACCTTGTGATACACGGCGGCGGAGACCCATCCTTAGGCTCGGCATACCGTTGTCGCCACACCGAAGATTTCATCGACCAAATCATACAAAGAGCTCTGTCCAATCACATCAAATCGATCGAGGGTCGCATAGTTGTCGATAATTCCTTATTCGACGAGCCTGCCATCTCTCCCAAATGGATGGTAGAAGATATAGCTTGGGATTACGGCACAGGCTGCCATGCTTTTTCATACAAAGACAACCGAATAGAGATAAACCTGCGATACAATGGAAAATCGTATGACGTAACCGGAGTAAATCCGCCTAACCGTTTTGTCGTTGAGACCAGTTTGACAAAAGGCAAAAAAGAAAACATCACAGTCAAGTGTGAAAACAACCGATACACGATTTCGGGAACTATTCCCAAAAGAAAAGATCGATACCGCCTCTATTTGTCGATAGCCCGACCGGATAGCCTATTCATAACAGATTTACAAGAAAAATTTCAAACAGCGGGAATAGAGGTCGAAAACTCCAATCTCGGTCAACTCCCGGAAACGACATGGTTTCACTATCCGTCCGACTATCTCGGAGATATAGTACACAGCCTGAATGTACGCAGCGATAACCTGTATGCCGAAAGCGTACTTCGACTCTTGTCTCTGTCGGCTCATGAGAAAGGGAGTGCAGAAAAAAGTATCGACATAATCCGTAAATACTGGCAAAATTACGGAGCCGACTCTCTCGAACTATTCATGTACGACGGTTCGGGATTGGCTCGCAACAATAAAGTTTCAGCCAAATATCTGAATTGCGTCCTCAAAGAAACAGCCCGAGACTCACTGATTGGAGAGTATTTCGCGCAAACGCTTCCTTTGGCGGGAAAAGAAGGCTCTGTCGCCACATTTATGAAGCATGGAGAACTGCCCGGCGAACTACGACTGAAAAGCGGAAGCATGAGCGATGTACACGCCTACGCCGGATATTACACGACTCCCCAAAACCGATATGCGATAGTCGTCATGATCAACAACTATACATGCACGAGGGCTCAACTGAAACAAAAAATATCCACTCTGCTGACTCAGGTTCTTTCTAAAAAAGAGTAATACCGACTAAAAAACTTTCACACGATACACACATCTATCATTTTATCATTATTTTTGTGAAATAACTAAATGTATATGTTATGCTTCGAGATAGTCGTATCGTACACATCATAGACCTGTTAGGAGAGTTGAGGGATCTCTTGCTTGTCATCGATCAAGCGGGAGATACGGCTCCTGCCATACTGTTGAAATTGGCAAAAGAAAAAGCCGAAGAAATTACACGATCGACCCGTGAACTTCGACAGCCTGAATTTTGGGACGGGATACTTCGCTACGATCCCTTCACATCGGTAAAGACAACGACACACGAAGATGCGATTCCAAGCATGGAAAATCCCCTCGAAAAAGTCGACGAACCCGTATCTTCTCACATCACCGACGAAAACATAATCCCCACAGAAAAGCAATCCGAAGAATCCGGTGAAGAGCTGGACACAGACAATAATATCGCCGATACGGAAGAATATTCGGAAAGTCCGATTATAGAGAATAACGAACCCGCCCACGAAAACGATACCGAAGAAAATGAAGAAGAAAACGACACGCTCTATCCGTGGGAAAAACTGAATGGGGAAGAACTATCGGCTGTACAAGACGAAAACGATGACGAGTACGAAGACTCCAACGAATTTGACGAAGACATGGAAGAAGACTATGAGGAGCCCGATTTATATGAGGAGGAAAATACGGAAGAAATCATCGAAGAAGAGGAACCTGCAACTCCCGTAACTCTCGAAGAAGCCCTTCAACGTCAACAAGCCAAAGAGCTCCGTAAGGCATTAAGTTTGAACGACCGGTTCAGATTCCGTCGTGAACTCTTCGGTAACAGCGATATCCGTATGAACGAAACGCTATCTCTGATAGATGCCATGCAGTCATACGAAGAAGCAGAAGATTACATTTTAAATGACTTGAATTGGGACGTAGAGAACCCCGACGTCGCCGAATTCATGAAAATCGTACAAAAACATTTTTTATAGCAGTATGGCAAAACTGTATGTAGTACCCACCCCGGTGGGAAATCTCGAAGACATGACATTCAGGGCTATCTCCGTTCTGCGAGAAGTAGATTGTATCTTGGCGGAAGACACCCGCACAAGCGGCATATTATTGAAACACTTCGATATACACACTCGCATGCAGTCCCACCATAAATTCAACGAGCATCAAACCATCGAAGGAATCGTCTCCCGGATAGAAGGAGGAGAAAACATAGCTCTTATTTCGGATGCCGGTACTCCGGCCATCTCCGACCCCGGGTTCCTTTTGGTAAGAGAGTGCCGACGAAGAGGTGTCACCGTTGAATGCCTGCCCGGAGCAACAGCCTTTGTGCCGGCATTGGTAGCATCGGGGTTGCCGAATGAAAAATTTTGTTTCGAAGGATTCCTACCCCAAAAGAAAGGCCGAGCTACACGACTTACCGAATTGGCGGAAGAACCACGCACAATCGTTTTTTACGAGTCTCCGTTTCGTCTGCTCAAAACGCTCATTCAATTCAAAGAAACTTTCGGGGGAGAAAGAGCGGCATCGGTAAGTCGTGAAATTTCCAAAATACACGAAGAAACCGTACGGGGAACAATCGACGAATTGATAACTCATTTCTCGGAACACGAACCGAAAGGAGAAATCGTCGTTATTATAGCAGGAGCTCCCGACAAACCCAAAGAGAAAAAAAAGGAAAAGTACCCTAAAAGCGATACCTATCTATAAATTTAATTTTAACGATTATGAAAAAGGCTATTACAGCTGCTATCGCAGCATCAGTTTTAATGATTGGCTGTACGAACCAATCGACCGAAGTAAGGAAACTTCAAGCAGAAAATGACTCTCTGCTCAGAGTCAACGCCCAAACGACTGCGGATTTCAACGAAATGATCCAGCTGATGAATGAAGTCGAAGATGGATTTCGGCAAATAAAAGAGGCCGAAAACTATTTGGTAACACAAAAAGATGCCAACGGAGAAGTATCCTTGACTACCCGGGAACAAATCAAAAACGATATGACACTGGTTGCCGAGACTTTGCAAAAAAACAAAGAACGTTTGGAAAAACTCCAAAAGCAGCTCAATCAAAACAAAAACCAATCGGCTGCCCTGCAAAAAACGGTGACTCGTCTCCAAAACGAAATCGAGGAAAAAACACAACTCATAACCTCTTTACAAGAGTCTTTGGCTAAACGCGACGTACGCATCGCCGAATTGGACGAGGCCGTAACGAATCTGACCGGTCAAGTAGAGCACCTCACTACTGAAAACGAGCAGCAAAAAGAAGTGCTCATGACCCAAGACGAGGCTCTTAATACGGTATATTACGCATTGGGCACGAACAAAGAGTTGAAAGAACAAAAAATTGTCGAAGGCGGAGGGCTGTTCTCTTCGAAAAAAGTAATGGAAGGAGAATTTAATAAAAACTACTTCACGGCAGTCGATATGCGCAAATTACACGACATACCTTTCGACAGTAAAAAAGCAAAACTATTGACCAACCACCCCGAAGGCACATACGAACTTCAAAAAGATAACGAAGGTTATTTGACCTTAGTAATCACCAACCCGGATAGCTTTTGGAGTCTGAGCCGCTATCTGGTTGTCGAGCTCAACTAATCGAATACGAATCCCATTCCCCCGACGAGGCCAGAGGTATCGCCTCCGGCCTCGTCGGTTGTCCTCACCTAAACACGCTATTCTATACCCATGACCCGCTACCTGCCCGCCCTGCTGGCTCTGCTACTGTTCACCTCGTGCGACAGTTTTTTTGAAAAAGAATCGGTTTTACCGCACAACCCCGAGCGTCCCGAGTTGCCCCCGGCTCGCGACCGCCGCTTTGTCGTTGACAGTATCCAATACCACTTCGACTATTGGAGCCGTAAGAGTACCCAACAGGCCGACGAGATATGTCTAACTATCTTTTCAAACTCCCTCGATTCAGAATGGCACTTCACTCCCACTCTGGAAGAGCCGCTTTACAACTACTCTTGCTTTTCCAGCGAAGACCCTGTATTTGCCCAAATCTACACCGACACCCTGCTGGTGAGAACCCCTTGTTATGTCGATGACGACAACCGCATCATACTGGGAGACTCGCTGTACAGTTTTCAGCAGATTACTCAACAGACTCTGGCCGAAATCGACCGGACGGGCGAAGAGACCATCATTCCCCCACATACCGAAACCTACTTCTACGGCCGGTACAGCATCACCTACTACGATATAGCATACACCATCTGGCTCACCGAAATGACGAGTCAGACCCCCATCACCATCGAAGGTATGTGGCAAGGCGGTATCATTAACGACGATCTCACGATACGCATCGAGTCCCACCCGTTGTAAATCGCCGGCCGGCACAGCAACCACTTCGGTATCAGTCTTAAAACAGAAATCCCTGCTCCGGTTCTTTCGATAAACCTCGGCAGGGATTCTTTATACTTGGCACACCTACACCCTGACCCGCTAATCGGGGGAGTGTGGCAAACAGCAGCTCATTCTCTTACTCTTCCACATGTAACGTATGCCCCATGCGCTTCTCTTTGGTCAGCAGATAGCGACGGTTGTACTCGTTGGGTGTAACTTCGATAGGCACGTTTTCGACAATTTCCAGTCCGTATGCCTCTAAACCGATTCTCTTTACCGGGTTATTCGTCATCAATCGTAACTTACGGACGCCTATATCCCTTAAAATACTCGCCCCGACACCATAATCCCGTTCATCGGCTTTAAATCCAAGATGCAAATTGGCATCCACTGTGTCGAGACCGCCCTCCTGCAAACGATAGGCTCGGATTTTATTCATCAACCCTATACCCCGGCCTTCTTGATTCATATAAACAATGACACCTTTTCCTTCGGATTCGACCGCCTGCATGGCTTTATGCAACTGCTCCCCGCAATCGCAACGCATCGACCCGAAAATATCACCCGTCATACACGAGGAATGAACCCGAACCAATATCGGTTCATCGGGTTCCCAAGATCCCTTTATCAAAGCGATATGTTCCAACCCATTGGAAAGCTGACGGAACGGAATCAACCGGAAATGTCCGTACTCCGTAGGCATATCCACCTCGTCTCCACGTTCCACCATCGACTCTTGTTTCAGGCGATAAGCGATCAAATCACGTATGGCAATAATCTTTATACCGAACTTTTCGGCTACCTTAGCCAACTGAGGCAATCGAGCCATTGTGCCGTCCTCATTCAAAATTTCGATCAACGCGGCTGCGGGATATAAGCCGGCTAAACGTGCCAAATCAACCGCAGCCTCCGTATGTCCGGCTCTTTTCAAGACTCCTTTATCTTGGGCATAAAGAGGATTTATATGTCCGGGACGCCCGAATGTCTCAGGCGTCGAAGAAGGATCGGCCAAAGCCCGTATCGTAGCCGCCCTGTCGTGGCTCGAAACACCTGTCGTACAGCCCTCCAATTTATCGATGGTTACTGTAAAAGGTGTACCCAGCATAGAGGTATTGTGATTCACCTGACGGTATAAATTCAATTCTTCACAACGCTGCATGGTAATGGGAGCACACAAAACTCCTCGGCCGTTAGCCAACATAAAATTTACCTTCTCTGGGGTAATGGCTTCTGCGGCGATGATAAAATCGCCTTCATTCTCACGATCCTCATCATCGACCACAATCAGAAATTTACCCTGTCTGAAATCTTCGACAGCATCTTCTATCGAACTTAAAATCGTATCTTTACTCATATCTATACAGTTTTATTTTCTTCAATTCTATCGCTCTCCTCTTTCTCCAACTGTACACACAACTCTTCATTCGTGTGAACGATAGCTTCCACTTCATTCCGCAACAGTCGTTGCTGCCGTGAACCTATCCAATACAACAACAAGCCTATCGGAAAAAGAGCCGCCAATACATAACCCCATTTCACCGATGGAGCCGGACGATAAACCCACAAATTACGCAAAACAGGATAATCCATCAGCTTACTAATCACCATCTGACTATGGCTGTTCGAGACATAATCGACCAGTTCGTTAATTTGGTTCCCCAATGCGATTATATCCGATTTGTTATATCCGTACAAACAATATTTCCAATAAGACTGACGCTTCCGTCCCACCTTATCAAGGAACCACTGACAAGAATCAGACAAACGATGAGCCCTTTCAATGGCTTCCATCGGATTCATATCCTCGATAATCACCTCTTTCAAAACAACCTTACGCAATTCTTGACGACCGATCAATTTTCTGAAAAAATTGATATACACGTCGGGGTTAAACACAGCCGAATCTTTCACCGCCTTATAGGTCAAGAATATACCCAATGGTAGAAGCACCGCAGAACTGAGCCACATACCTTCCCACACTTCCCAACGTCCGTCCCTTGCCAACTTATAACCGCTGTTATCGATAATATAATAAAAGATAAACATAAATACCGACACCACCACCGGCATTCCCAATCCCCCTTTGCGGATAATAGCCCCTAACGGAGCCCCTATGAAAAAGAAAATGATACAGGCAAACGAAAGCGTAAACTTTTTGTACATCTCGATCTGGTGACGCCTGATGACTTTATTTTCATCGCCCATCGTATAGCTGCGAAATTCATAATCCGATTTATATCGTCCGGCTCTTGCCACGGCACGGTCCAAATACAACTGCTTGCGTTGGAGGCTACCGCCGTCGAACAAACTATCGAGATTCAACTCCGCAGCCTCGGCGACAGCCTTCTGCTCGCGTATCGAATCCTCTTTCGAAACATGCGTGCCCGGACGGTCGTATAAAGCAAAATAACCCGATACTTTCAAGCTATTGGCATAATTATTTCCGATACTATCCACCCGATAAGTCATCGAGTCGATAGAAGATTGCAATGCCGCCAAGTCTTTTCCTATGTATTGGTTCTGCATGATACCATCGTCCATTCGGTTGAAATTGGCATCGAATGCAATCATAATCTCCTTCAACGAGAAAGTCTCCCGTCGATAGGGAATATTGCTGGTGCTCGTCCTTTGGTCCCTGAGATTTTCAAAAGATTCCCCGCTATATAACGTTAAGAAAAGATGTTCCTTGTCATCGGTCATTTTCAACTTCCCGGAATCGGCTAAAATAATCATAGCATTATCGAATCCGGCCGACATATCATAAATCATGACATCATAAAGCATACCCGTTTTATGATCTTTCTTTTTCACATAAAGGTTATACCCGCTAATCTGATCATAAAATACACCTTCGGGAATATCGAGTTCGGGAGATTTTTGCCGCATGGAATAAAGCAATGTCCACATTTTCACCTGTGATTTCGGCAAAACATTATTCTGGAAAAAGAAAGCCCCGATAGCGACAAATATAAGAAAAATAACCAGCGGCCGCATGATTTGGAGCAAAGAAATACCCGCCGCCTTTATCGCTAACAATTCCAACCGTTCTCCCAAATTACCGAAAGTCATCAACGACGCTAACAAAATAGCCAACGGCAAAGCCATAGGAACCATTGTCACAGCGGCATAGAAAAACAACTCGGCCAATACGGACATTTCCAATCCCTTCCCCACCATCTCATCGACATACCTCCACAGGAATTGCATCAACACGATGAAAAGGCAGATGAAGAATGTCATCAGAAACAGGGGCAAGAAACTTTTCAGAATAAACCTGTATAGTCGTTTGATATAGAACATTCTTTCGCCGGTTATCAGAATGCAAAAGTAGCGCAAAAAAATGAATTTCCGAACAGCCGATAACGATTATTGCGGAAGAACGCTAAATTAAAACTTCCCCTTCAACTTCTTCAAGAAAAGTCATACACCCAATTTACGACGGAGTGTCTCTATCTGGTGGTCCCATAAACCACGGCTGTCCGCCATCTCGTCGGGATATGCGAAATCGGTAATAACCAGCATAGTCGCCCCGGTTAATTCCGAAGAAGATATGCGAAGTTCAAAAAAACTTTTCTCATCTTCATCGTCCGACCAATGAAACCGAATATAACTCCCGCTACGCACAGCTATCTGATGAGCCTGCTGAGAAGACTTATTCCAAAAAAAAGTAAATAATTTCTCTTCGTTTTGCACATCGTCGGCAAACCAATCGGCCAATCCGTTCTTCGTTCCTATATACGACCACAACAAAGTTGGAGAAACACTTTTTAAATCATACTCTACAATAAACTTTTCCCTGTCTCTTATACACATCTCCGAGCCCACGAGACGTAG
>ERZ1026986.853-NODE-853-length-10080-cov-3.832519_pt1 | contig 10080 bp, 7 predicted proteins | sample MGYA00519455_ERZ1026986 | MGnify/ENA primary metagenome ERZ1026986 (study PRJEB26926, sample SAMN06164548) | human gut metagenome | biome: ENVO:00009003; feature: ENVO:2100002; material: ENVO:00002003 | host: Homo sapiens | place: USA | collected 2012 ...
CGATACACTGACTGCCAGCTCCGGCGCACTCGTCCCCATTGCTACAATTGTAAGACCGATGACCACACCCGGGACTTTCAACTTCCCCGCAACGGCCGAACTGCCTTCCACAAAAAAGTCTGCCCCTTTTACAAGTGCGGCAAACCCGATTACCAGTAACACCAACTGTATAATAATTGTCATATTTCCCTCTTTTCTTTCAGCCTTTCGTTGACAAATAACCGGAACAGTGCATAACACACCGAACAGATCGGAATAAAGGTCAGTATTCCCACGATACCAAACAAACTTCCGCCGACTGTTACTGCCATTAATACCCACATTCCCGGCAGTCCCACTGAGCTGCCGACTACATGCGGATATATGAGATTTCCTTCAATCTGCTGTAAAATGAAAAACATAATCACAAATATCACTGCCTTGACCGGATTTACCAGCCCTATCAGTATAATTCCCACAACACAACCGATAAAAGCACCTACAATCGGTATCAGCGCTGTAATGGCAATAACAATGCCGATTAACAGCGCATACGGGAGACGGATAACCAGCATGGTTACACAGAACATCGTTCCAAGAATACACGCTTCCAGACACTGTCCTGACAAAAAGCTTGCAAATGTCGTATTGGCAAGACGTACCACACGAAGTACTTTTTGGGCTGTTTTTTCTTTTGTAAATGCATACAGAATTTTCTTCGTCTGCCTTGCAAGTGTTTCTTTCTGAAACAAAACATAAATAGAAAAAATAAATCCAATAAAGAAATTCGTCACACCCGATACAATACTTGTCACTGCACCGATTCCGCCGCTGATAATTCCCTTTGTACCGGCAGTTACAAAATCCATTGCTGATTTTAACAGCGATTCCCAGTCAATCTGCACCGAAGCCAGCTGCTGTTCAATCTGCGGATAGGCTTTGGCCTGCTCCATCAAAAACTGCTGCACATTTTGAAACTGTCCCGGAATCAACTTTACAATATCTGCAATTGTAGATACCAGCTGCGGAATCACAATAACCATAGCTGCTGCCAGAATTACAATAATTGCCAGTAATGTCAGGATATATGCACATGTTCTTCTAAGTGCCGCAAATTTTTCAGTCTGATACTGTTCTTTCTGAAAAAGATGCCGTTCAATCTGCTTCATTGGCACATTCATAATAAATGCAATGACCCCGCCGATTAAAAAAGGCATAAACAGTGTCAGAATCTTTGACATCACTGAAAAAATCAGCTGTAAATTCTGTAATGCCCAATATAGAATAATCAGCACTGCTCCAATTGTAATATACTTTTTAACTTCCTCGTTTTTTAAATTCCGATTCATTCTTTCCTCCTTTTTCTGCCTGCAATAAAGAAAAACGAGACTTTATTGCAACACAATCGTTACAACAAAAGTCTCGCTTCCTACAACGTGCTCCGGAGAAATCTATTTTCCCGTACTGACGAAATCACGTTACATATACTGCCCGTATATGCAAGCTACTCCCTTTTATCTGTAAACATCATAACATAAAGAAAATCCGGCAGTCAACCTTAAATTTTTTAAGCCAGTGTGCTATACTGTGTATACATGCATTATTACAGAAGGAGTGATTTTGTGAATCCAACAGCTGAAAACGATTTTTCAACCGGAAGCATTCCCGCACACATGCTGCGTCTTGCGCTTCCTATGACACTGGCACAGTTAATCAATGTCTTATACAATATTATTGACCGTATTTTTATCGGAAGAATCCCCTTTGATTCTACCAATGCGCTCACCGGTCTCGGGGTTGCCTTTCCAATCTGTACGATTACCATTGCTTTTGCCAACCTTGTCGGCATGGGCGGCGCACCGCTTTTTTCCATTGAACGCGGGAAACGAAATGATGCCGAAGCCGAAAAAATCCTCGGTAACAGCTTTGTCCTTTTACTGATGTTCGGCCTGTTTATTACAATAACGGGGCTGCTTTTGAAACGTCCGCTTTTATATCTGCTCGGCGCAAGCGAAGCCACCTTCCGTTATGCCGATTCATACATTACCATCTACCTGTGCGGTTCTGTTTTTGTAATGTTAAGCCTTGGCTTAAATTCATTTATTAATGCGCAGGGCTTTGCAAAAACCGGCATGCTGACCGTTTCCATTGGTGCAGTCTGCAATCTGCTGCTAGACCCTGTTTTTATCTTTTTACTGGGACTGGGTGTACAGGGTGCGGCTCTTGCAACTGTTATCTCACAGTTTATTGCCGCCTTATGGACATTCACTTTTCTGACCGGCAAAAAAACAATAATACGGCTATCTCCGAAACAGTTTGTATTGGGCAGAAAACGTGTCGGCAAAATCCTCGCACTGGGACTTTCCGGTTTTACCATGTCCATAACCAACAGTGCCGTCCAGATGGCGGGCAACGCCAGCCTGTCCATACACGGCGGGGACTTATACATCGCCGCCATGACCGTTATTAACTCCGTGCGCGAAGTGATTCATATGCCGGTCAGCGGTATTTCCAACAGTGCCCAGCCGATTCTCAGCTTTAACTACGGTGCGGATAAAAACAGCCGGGTAAAGCAGACCATCCGCTATATGTCTGTGGCTTTGCTTATCTATACCGTAGCGGCATGGATTTTAACCATGATTTTTGCCAGACAATTTATCCTGCTTTTTGATTCGACACCGGAACTGCTCTCACTGGGTGCCGCCTGTATGCACATTTACTTTTTCGGATTTTTTATGATGTCCTTTCAATTTGCGGGGCAATCCGTTTTTACGGCACTTGGCAGATCCAAAAATGCCATTTTCTTTTCGCTTTTAAGAAAGGTAATTATTGTGATTCCGTTAATCTATCTGCTTCCGCTCACGCCGCTTGGTGTAAACGGCGTATTCTGGGCAGAACCGGTTTCCAATTTTATCGGCGGAGCCGCCTGCTTTATCACTATGTATTTTACGGTTTATAAGAAGCTGTAAAATACACAGCTGTTCTTAGTTGTCCGTAACAATCCTGGCATGGCTTCCGCCGTCCGGTGTCTTGGTAACAACAATCTGCCGCCCGATACGCTCCTTTAATTCGCCGACGTGGGAGATAATTCCCACAAGGCGGTTGCTCTCCGATAACCGCAGTAAAACATCAATCGCCTGTTCCAGTGAATTTTCATCCAATGAGCCAAACCCTTCATCAATAAACATTGTATCAATCTGGATACCACCCGTCTGCGACTGGATTTCATCGGATAATCCCAGTGCCATTGCAAGAGATGCCTTAAAGGACTCTCCACCCGATAAGGACTTGACACTACGGATACTGCCGTTATAGTGGTCAATCACGTTTAATTCCAGTCCGCTCTGCGCTCTTAGATTATCTGCCGTCTTTGCGCGCACCAGTTCAAACTGTCCCGATGTCATCTGCATAAAGCGGGTATTGGCCCGGATAATAATACGGTCAAAAAATGCTGTCTGAACATATGTTTCAAGCATAATTCTGTCCTGACCGCTCAATGCACCGTTTGCCGTATTGCTGAGTGCCCGTACCCACTGATACTGCTTTTCTTTTTCGCTGCTCTTTGCCGCAATCTTTTTTACTGCACCTGCCGCCCGCTCATTGACCGCAATCCGCAAATCCAGTTCCTTCTTTTCGTTCTGATACTGCTTCTGACAGACTTCCTTTTCCTGCCGCAGGGTCAGTAATTCCCCGTACTTTTTCCCACTCTCATTACTTTCATTGTTTTCTTTATCTTCTTCACCGCTTTTTAGCTGTGCGGTTAAATCAAGCACCCTTCTCTGCTCTGCTTCAAGCTTGATTTTACAATCCTGATACTGCTGCCCTGCCTGCTTTGCCCGCTGTTGTATTTCCTCTTTCTGCCGGACTTTCTGCGCAATGCTTTGTCTTGCCGCTTCTGCATTTTCAAACTTTAAAGTCTGTTTTAATTCATCCGCCTGCTTTTTTAAAGCTTCACCTTCTGTCTTTAATACAGAAATACGGCTGGTACGCTCTGCCACCTCTTCTTCCAGTTCTTTCTGGCGCTTTTCGCACTCCGGTAACTGCCCGGAAATCTTCTGCTCTAATGCGACATCGGCTTCCAGTCTGGCTTTCTGCACCATCAGCTGCTGCTTCTCATCTGCCAGTGCTTCTGCTGCCTGCTGTGTCCGGTAACTCACCTGCTTTATCACGTCAATCATCTGTTCCTGTGATGCTTCTTCCGAATCTGATAAATGCGATAAATCTGATACATTTGACATATCCTGTAACCCGGCAACGATCGTTGGATGTGTATCACTTATCAATGCCGCATACTGCGCAAGCATTTCTTTATATGCGCTCTGTACCCGTCCTTTTGCAAGTCCTGCCTCTGAACTGAGTTCAGAACGTATTTTCGTCTTTTTGTCATAATCGTCTTTTTGACTTTTTAACTGCTGTTGTGTCGGCGCATTTTCATGAAGCACTGCTTTCTTTGGGTGGTGCAGTGAACCGCATACCGGGCAGGCTTCATCTTCACGCAGGTTCTGTGCCAGTATGCCCGCCTGCTCGTCAAAATAACGTTTTTCCATTTCCTCGTAAATGCTTCCTGCCTGTGCCAATTGCTCTGCCGCCATAATATACCGCTTCTGTATGCGGTACATTTCATTGACAAGATTTTTATTCTGTACAACCTTTTCCTGTAAGACTTCTGTTTTCCGACACTGCTGTTCATTTACGGCAATCTGTGCCGCTGTCCGCTCAAATGCCGCACCGCTGTCCTTTAATCCGCCAAGCTGCTGTTGATACTGCTCTCTTTGCAGTTTCATTTTCTGTGCTTCCTGTCTGCTTTTTTCCAGTAAATGTTCTTCCTTTTCAAGCTGCTGTTTTTTCTGTCCGGTTTCATTCAAAATAAATTCCAGCTTTTCATAGCCCGGAAGTGCAAACTGCTCCGCTTCAATTTGTGCAGTCAGGGTGTTGTTGTTTTCCTGCAGTTTTTCTGCCTGTTCGTATTCTATCTTTAACCGGCTTGCAAGCGTACCCAGTTCTGCCGTCTTCTGCTTTGCCTCTTCAAGTGCTTTTTCTACTACTTCCCGCTGCTGCTGTTTTCCAAGTGCTCTGTCAAGCTGTGCCATTTCCGCCGACAGGTCATCTGATTTTTGGACAACGGATTCCTGTATCTTTATATCTTCTGCCATAATATTTGCAATCAGTTCCAGACAGTAATCCGTATCCAGTATAACTTCTTCTTTTTGAAGATTTTCCAAAGAATCGGCATAAACACTTTCTTTTTTACAGCGCACTTCTGCCAGATACTGCCGGATACTTTTTTCATCGTCTTTAATCGCGTTATAAAGTGTTCCGGCTTCCTTTTTTAACTGTTCCTGCAGCTGCAGATACGGTCTGGTATTAAATATTTCACGGAAAATCGCAGCACGCTCCTTCGTTCCCGACAATAACAGCTTTAAAAAATCCCCCTGTGGAATCATCGCAATCTGCGTAAACTGCTCTTTGCGGATACCGAGCAGTTCTGTCATTTTCTCATTTACCGCACTGATCCCGCTGATAACACCGCCGTCCGGCATTGTAAGCTCTGCTTTGGCGGTTTCCTTCGTTTCTTTTCCCGCACCGCGTTTTGACGGACGCATATATTCAGGATTTCTGCAAATCACATACGTCTTTCCTTTTAATAAAAATGTCAGTTCGACGAATGTCGGTGTCGCGGCATCGGCATATTTACTGCGAAGCATTTCCGTCGTTCTGCTGCCGCCGCTTGCTTCTCCGTAAAGAGCATACGTAATGGCATCAAACAGTGTCGTCTTTCCTGCGCCGGTATCCCCGGTAATCAGATAAATGCCGCCGGTTCCAAGCTGTGTCATATCCAGTTGTGTTTTTTCGCTGTACGGTCCAAATGCGGACAGAATTAATTTTAACGGTCTCATACTACTCCTTATTCCTAAGCAACTTGTTGCGAAGATGCGATGAGAAATTCGCGCAGGCGATTTCTCATCTGCCATTATAGATGTTTGCTTTCGTCCGGAAGCAAACATCCGTGTGAAAAATCAGCACATCCGTGTGATTTTTCACACTGCTCCTTATTCCCAAATAGACTCTATCAGCCCGCCGACAAGCTGTTTTTGTTCTTCACTCATCGGTTTGTGGTTCTGCTGTTCATAAAAATCTTCAAACAGTTCCAGCGGTGTGCGTTGCACCACCGCTTCACCAATCTCTAAGCTGCCACTGTTACGTGTTCTTATATTATCATAATCAAGACGCATAATATTCGGATAGATACTGCGCAGTCTGCTGATGGCATCCGGAATATCTTCCTCATCCGTCAGTGTAATATGCAGATAATCATTGACTGCCGTATTCATATAATTTTTTCTAAACGTCAGTTCTTCATAACTTCCCTTAATTTCCCTCATATCATGAAGCGGTGTCACCGGCACGGTGTGAATCTGTGGATTTTTTCCTTTTTCTTTTAATTCAACAACTGTAATGCTCTTAATATGATTCACCTCAGAAAATGAATATTTAAGCAGTGTCCCGCAGTAGCGCACACTTTCCCTGCTACAGTGCTGTGCATTGTGAATATGTCCCAGTGCCACATAATCAAACGGTTCAAACACCGATGCATCCACATTATCCAGCCCTCCGACAGATACTTCTTCCGAATCACATCTGCCAGCCCCTGTTACAAACTGGTGTGCCACCAGTACATTTCTTTTAGACGTATCAACCGGCGTATGCTCAATTACCGTCTGTACAGTCTTTGTATAGTCCGTTAAATCTTCTTCATAAAACCGTCGCACCGTAGACGGCTTGATAAATGGAAGCAGATAGACACACACTTCTCCCGCATCGTCCCAAAGTGATACTTTCTCCATGTTTCCCTCAAATACCGGCGCAATATGAATCCCCTCCGCCGTAAACAGACTGCTTCCAAATGAGAGCCGCTCGGCGCTGTCGTGATTGCCGCTGATGATAAAAACTTCCTTTTTCATCTGCGAAAGACGCGTAAGAAATGTATCAAACAGCACAACTGCTTCTGCGGGCGGCACCGGCTTGTCATAAATATCCCCGGCAATCAGCACCGCATCCGCCGCCTCATTCTGTACGGTGTCCAACACCTGCTGTAAAATATATTTTTGTTCTTCCAGCATTGAAAATTCGTTGACACGCTTTCCCAGATGCAGATCCGAAATATGTATAAACTTCATGTCACTCCCCATTTTTATAAAACTTCATTGCAAATATAAATTTAATTAATTTAGTATCAGTATAACACAAACATATGTTTTGTCAAGTATCTTCATCTCATTCTTACGACGCAGTTTTCTTCTTATGCAAAAAAGAGTGCCCGTTTTCACAGACACCCTTTCCTATTCCTTTACATTGTCAAATCCCAATGTGACAATCTTATTCTTCGTCCTCGTCTTCTTCACCTTCATGAATATCTGCCTTTGGCTTGTCCAGACCTTCAATAACGATGTGGTTCTTTTCGGCATAATCCCAAAGTGCCGCATGAACTGCTTCTTCTGCAAGTAAAGAGCAGTGTACCTTTACCGGCGGCAGTCCGTCTAATGCATCCATAACTGCTTTGTTCGTTACCTGTAAGGCTTCATAAATGGTCTTACCCTTTACCATTTCCGTTGCCATACTGCTGGTTGCGACCGCAGCGCCGCAGCCAAAAGTCTTAAACTTACAGTCCTTGATAATCTTTGTATCTTCGTCAATATCCAGATAAATACGCATGATGTCGCCGCACTTTGCATTACCGACTGTACCGACACCGCTTGCATTTTCGATTTCTCCGACATTTCTTGGGTTATTAAAATGGTCCATTACCTTTTCGCTATACATACTTCACTTCTTTCCTTTCCGTATTTTACTATGCGTTTTTCTTTTCTTCTTTTACAAAATCTTCATATAACGGTGACATGCTTCTTAAACGCTCTACAATCTTTTCAAGCTCGGATACAACAAATTCCGCATCGTCCTTTGTCGTTGCTTCTGAAAGTGTCAGTCTTAATGAACCGTGTGCAATTTCATGCGGCAGACCGATTGCAAGAAGCACATGGGACGGGTCGAGCGAACCGGATGTGCAGGCTGAACCGCTTGAACCGCAGATGCCCTTCTGATCTAATAAAATCAGTAAGGATTCACCTTCGATAAAACGGAAGCAGAAATTAACGTTATTCGGAAGACGGTTTGTTCTGTGTCCGTTTAACTTTGCATATGGTACTCTTTTTTCAATCTGTTCAATAAAATAATCTCTGACAGCAGTTTCTTTTTCAATGCGCTTGTCCATTTCTTCCTGTGCCAGTCTGGCTGCTTCTGCCATACCGACAACGCCAGGTACATTCGTTGTTCCGGCACGTCTTCCACGCTCCTGTGCACCGCCGTGTACAAACGGTCCGATTTTAATGCCGCTTCTGATATAAAGGAAGCCTACACCCTTTGGCCCGTTAAACTTGTGTCCGCTGGCGCTTAATAAATCAATATTCATTTCATCGACATTCATCGGAATATGTGCAAATGCCTGGACGGCATCGGTGTGAAATAAAATACCGTGCTTCTTTGCAACAGCACCGATTTGGGCAATCGGTTCAATTGTTCCAATTTCATTGTTGGCTGTCATAATGCTGATTAAAATGGTATCCGGGCGGATTGCTTTTTCCACTGCTTCCGGTGATACAACACCGTCTGCATCTACGTCTAAGTAAGTCACTTCATAGCCGTGCTTTTCCAGATACTCACAGGTATGCAGCACTGCGTGATGTTCAATCTTCGAAGTGATAATGTGCTTACCCTTTTCCTGTAATGCTTCTGCAATACCTTTAATTGCCCAGTTGTCGGATTCACTTCCGCCTGCTGTAAAGTAAATTTCCTTTGCCTTTGCACCAAGAACGGCAGCAATCTGTTCTCTTGCCTTTTCTACGGCTTCCTTGGTATCTCCCGCAAAACTGTATACTGCGGATGGGTTACTATAATTCTCTATAAAAAAAGGTTTCATTTTTTCAAAAACCTCAGGTCTTACTGCTGTTGTTGCTGCATTATCAAGATAAATCAACTGACTCATTTTCATTCTCCTTTATATTTCATACGGCAGCAGCCGCTTTGCAATTTCACCGGAAGTCCGGTACCTGCAGAACCGGGATTTATATTTTATTTCATAGTAATCCCGTATGTTATATGTATTATACAGGATTTCCCTGCAAAGTCAAGCACTAAATAACATAATCATCACTTTTGCTGTGATACCATTCCACCAAGTCTTCCAGTGTAATATTGTCAACAACCTCATTAATGGCATCATTAATCTTTTTCCACACGATAAAGGTTACGCATGAAGCTTCACGCTCACATTCCACGGCATCATCCTCTACACAGCTGACCGGTGCAAGTGTTCCTTCCGTCAGTCTTAAAATCATGCCCACCGTGTACTCCTTTGGAGGACGGCGCAACATATAACCGCCCTGTGCCCCGCGGATACTTCTTACATACCCCGCTTTATTTAGTATGGATATAATCTGTTCCAAATATTTATCTGAAATATCCTGACGTCTGGCAATATCCTTTAAGCTGACTGCCTCACCTGTATTATTCAGTGCCAGATCCAGCATCAGACGCAGGGCATATCTTCCCTTTGTTGAAATTTTCATATTCGTTTTTCCTCCTTTATTCCACCGCTTTTCCGATAATCGTGCCGCCGCCCAGAACATATTCACCGTCATATAAAACGAGAGCCTGTCCCGGTGTCACCGCACGCTGCGGTTCATCAAATACACATTCGAGTGTATCCTCATTTATCATTCTTACCGTACAGTCCGCACCGGCATGGCTGTAGCGGATTTTGGCTTTTGCACGTACATCACCTGTAAATGCTTCTGCCGCCATGAAATTTAACTTATTTGCATACAATTTTGATGCAAATACATCTGCATTTTCACCAATAACAACTTCATTCGTATCCGGCCGGATTTCCGTCACAAATACCGGATGTCCCATTGCCAGTCCAAGTCCTTTACGCTGACCGACCGTATAGTGGATAATGCCCTTGTGCTTTCCGATGACATTGCCATGAATATCAACCTGTCTCTTATACACATCTGACGCTGCCGACGATATGCAGTGTGTAGA
>ERZ1026986.855-NODE-855-length-10066-cov-4.847568_pt1 | contig 10066 bp, 8 predicted proteins | sample MGYA00519455_ERZ1026986 | MGnify/ENA primary metagenome ERZ1026986 (study PRJEB26926, sample SAMN06164548) | human gut metagenome | biome: ENVO:00009003; feature: ENVO:2100002; material: ENVO:00002003 | host: Homo sapiens | place: USA | collected 2012 ...
ATCTACACACTGCATATCGTCGGCAGCGTCAGATGTGTATAAGAGACAGAGCTGGCGAAATGCCGGAATGAAAAGAGTAGTATTCAGAAAATGATTCTATGAAAATAAAATTGAATTGCGATAGATGTAGTATACATGGGGAAATCATAAATTGCAAGAAGAATCTGCCGTTGTATGGATTCACATAGACAAATCAAAACGAATTGTTTATACTTGATTTATGACAACATCACCCAAAAGAGGAGAAATTAATGATTTTATATTTTGTACGTCACGGAGAGACGGACTGGAATGTAAAAAAGAAAATACAGGGCAAGACAGATGTGCCGTTGAATGCGACAGGAAAGCAGCAGGCAAAAGAGCTTGCGGACATGCTTCTGGATCGGAAAAAGGAAGGGACTCTTCAGGTTGTGCGGGCATATACATCCCCACAGCTTCGTGCAGCACAGACGGCACAGGAGGCGGCGATCGCGCTTGATATTCCATGTATTGCGGCGGATGGTCTGCGGGAAATGGATATGGGCGACTGGGAAGGCAGAAGCTGGGAAAGCATTACGCAGGAAAATGCGAAAGAGTATCAGGACTGGGATGCCAACAGGCGTTATGTCCATACACCGCATGGAGAATGTTACAATGAAGTGCTGAGGCGTGCGCTTGATACACTCGGAATGATCTTAGAACGGGAGACGGAAGATGTGTTGATCGTAACGCATAGTGGCGTACTGATGGCATTGCGGTGTTATATTGCCGGACAGACATTTGAGGAAATGGGTATCATACGGTATAAGACGAAAAATGCAGAGGTGGTTGAAATTTTTGCGGATGACGTAAAAGATGCGATCGAACGTTTTCAAAAGGGGGAGTAAAGCGTTCATGATCGTGTGAATAACGGAAAGCAGTGTGAAAAATAGACTTTGGATGTGCAAAAACATAGCGCAATAACAGAGATTCGTATGAATCAGATCAAAAATGTAAAAACTGTCGGAAGAATCGTATTCTGTCGTGGAAACAGAGACGATTCTTCCGACAGTTTTTTTGCACTTTCCACAATTTTTAAAATGAATTTTTATGAATGATTTTGACGGATTTTGATTGACTATGACGGAACGAAATCATATAATAAAGCTATCAAAGATGAACGAATTTGAACGGTTGTGAATGAAATTGGAGGAAAAGATATGCTGACAGAAGAAAGATTTACAAGAATTTTATCCATACTAGAGAGTATGGGCAGCGTGACCGTTCAGCAGCTTATGACAGAACTGGATGCATCAGAGTCAACGATCCGGAGAGATTTAAATACACTGGATGCAAATGGTCAGCTCATTAAAGTCCATGGCGGTGCAATTTTAAAAAACACCTCATACAGTACCGAGGATGACGAAGTCATGCAGCGTAGAGAACGGAACAAAGGTGCAAAAGAAAAGATCGCAAAATATGCGGCAGGGCTGATCGAACCTGGAGATTTTGTTTATATTGATGCAGGTACGACGACGGATCTGATGATCGATTTTATTACGGTCAGACAGGCAGTGTTTGTGACAAATGCGATCACACATGCAAAAAAACTTGCGCAGAAAGGTTGTACGGTATATATTCTTGGCGGCGAGTTCAAGACGGTGACAGAGGCAATCGTTGGAGAGGAAGCTGTTTCTTCGGTTGAAAAATATAATTTTACAAAAGGATTCTGGGGAGCAAACGGAATCAGTATGCAGCGCGGATTTTCCACACCGGAGTTAAAAGAAGCGCTCGTAAAAAAACGCTCCATGGAGAACTGCAGAGAATGTTATATCTTAGCAGATGATAGCAAGTTCAATCAGATATCAAGTGTGACATTTGCTCCGTTTGAGAGTGCAAAGGTCATCACGACAGGTCTTACAAAACCTGCGTACCGTAAATGTAAAAATGTAATTGAAGTATAAAAAATACGAAGACCTGCGGAACAAAAACGCGGGAAAAGCAGAAAGGAGACTGAGAAAATGATTTACACTGTTACATTTAATCCATCACTGGACTACATTGTGACAGTTCCGCATTTCACCTGCGGAATGGTCAACCGGACATCAGAGGAGAAGATTTTTCCGGGTGGAAAAGGAATCAATGTATCCATGGTGTTAAAAAATCTTGGACTGGAGAACACGGCACTTGGGTTTTATGCCGGATTTACCGGAAACGAACTGGAGCGTCTGATCAGGGAAAAAGGAATCCGGGCGGATTTTATTCCGGTAAAAGAAGGAATGACAAGGATCAATGTAAAAATGCGTTCCGACGAGGAGAGTGAGATCAACGGACAGGGACCGGCGATATCAGAAGCTGACATCAAAACACTTTATGAAAAACTGGATCGGCTTTCAGATGGAGATGTTTTGGTTATGGCGGGAAGTATCCCGGATGTGATGCCGCAGACCATCTACATGGATATCATGAAATATCTTGCAGATAAGGATTTAAAGATCGTTGTGGATGCGACAAAAGATCTGCTCGTAAATGTATTACAGTATCATCCGTTTTTAATTAAACCGAATAATCATGAGCTTGGTGAGATTTTCGGTGTGAAAATAACAGAAAAAGAAGATGTGATCACTTACGCAAAGAAGATGCAGGAAAAGGGTGCAGGAAATGTCCTCGTTTCCATGGCTGGCGACGGAGCAGTGCTGGTTGCTGAAGACGGCAGCATCTTTCAGGCGGAGGCACCAAAGGGTAAGGTCGTCAATTCGGTTGGCGCCGGGGACTCCATGGTAGCCGGATTTGTAACAGGTTATTTAAAGACGGGAAGCTATAAAGAAGCTTTCCAGATGGGGGTTTGTACTGGAAGTGCATCGGCATTTTCAGAGGAACTGGCAACAGAACCGGAAGTTTTGGCGCTTTTAGATAAAAACAAAGGCATATTTAAGTAGGAGGAGTAAAATCCTCTGCTCCTGCAAGGACACATGCTATGCAGGCATAGCAGACATTTTGCTTCGCAAAACAAGGAGTAAAATCCTCTGCTCCTGCAAGGGCACATGCTATGCAGGCATAGCAGACATTTTGCTCCGTAAAACAAGGAGGATTTAAGCATGAAAATCAGGGATTTACTTGCCGTAGAGAGTATTGACTTAAATGGCAAAGTCACTGGAAAGAACGAAGCCCTTGATGCAATGGTTGCATTGATGGCTAAGAGCGGAAAGATCAACGATGTTGAGAAGTACCGCAAGGGCGTATACGCCAGAGAGGAAGAAGGAACAACCGGAATTGGTGAGGGAATCGCCATTCCACATTGCAAGTCAGATGCAGTCAGCAGACCGGGACTTGCAGCAATGGTCATCAAAGACGGGGTGGATTTTGATGCATTAGATGGAGAAAAGGTCAGCCTGATCTTCCTGATCGCAGCACCAAATACGGAAGACAACGTACATCTGGATGTACTTAGCAAGTTATCTGTTCTTCTGATGGATGAGAATTTTACAAGCGGACTTCGCAATGCAAAGACGGTTGAGGAATTTTTAAGTGTGATCGACCGCGCGGAAGCTGAGAAAGATGCCGAAGAAGAGAAAAAGAACAGCGCAGATACAAAGAATGCGGCAGAGGAGAAAAACACAGAGAATGGAAAGCTGATCCTCGCTGTAACCGGATGCCCGAACGGAATCGCACATACTTATATGGCGGCAGAAAATATTGAGAAAAAAGCGAAAGAGCTTGGATGCCGTGTGAAAGTTGAGACAAGAGGTTCCGGCGGTGCCAAAAATGTATTGACAAAAGCTGAAATTGCAGAGGCTGCATGTATTATTGTTGCAGCGGATACACAGGTTCCGATGGATCGTTTTGCAGGCAGACCTGTGATCCAGTGTAAGGTTTCTGATGGAATCAGTAAGGCGGAAGAATTGTTAGACAGAGCGTTAAACGGCAATGTTCCATTGTATCAGGCGAAGGGAAGCAGTCAGGCAGCAGACAGTGAGGAAGAATCTGACAGCGTTGGACACCAGATTTACAAACACCTGATGAATGGAGTTTCCCATATGTTACCGTTCGTTATCGGCGGTGGTATCCTGATTGCGATCGCATTTCTGATCGATGGTTTTGCAGTTGACTTAAACAGCCTTCCATTTGATGAGCGTTCAAACTTTGGTACGATCACACCGATGGCGGCAATGTTTAAATCGATCGGTGGTGTTGCATTCGGATTTATGCTTCCGATCTTAGCCGGATTTATCGCAATGAGTATTGCAGATCGTCCTGGTCTTGCGGTCGGTTTTGTCGGCGGAGCAATCGCAGCAAACGGAACATCCGGATTCCTTGGAGCTCTCGTTGCAGGTTTTGTTGCAGGCTATCTGGTACGTCTGTTAAAGAAACTGTTTGAGAAACTGCCGGAAGGCTTAGAGGGTATCAAGCCAATGCTTCTCTATCCGGTAATCGGTATCTTTTTGATCGGAGTGATCATGACTTATGTGGTAGAGCCTCCGATCGGAGCATTAAACGTTATGATCAACAACGGATTAAACAGCATGAATGGTGCAAAGGCAATCCTGCTTGGCGCACTGCTCGGCGGAATGATGTCCGTAGATATGGGTGGCCCGGTAAACAAAGCAGCATATGTATTTGGTACCGCATCTATCGCAGCAGGCAATTACAATATCATGGCAGCTGTTATGGTCGGTGGTATGGTTCCACCGCTTGCAATCGCACTTGCAACCATGTTCTTTAAAAACAAATTTACCGAAGAAGAGAGAAAAGCAGGACCGACAAACATTGTTATGGGACTTTCCTTTATCTCAGAGGGAGCAATCCCGTTTGCAGCATCGGATCCATTGCGTGTGCTGCCGTCCTGTATCATTGGTTCCGCAGTTGCAGGAGCATTATCCATGGCATTTAACTGTACATTAATGGCACCACATGGTGGAATCTTCGTATTCTTAACCGTAGGCCATCCGCTGTTATATCTCATATCACTGGCGGTTGGTTCTGTTGTAGGATGCGTAATCCTTGGACTTTTAAAGAAGGATGTATCAAAAAGATAGGAAACGGAAAAGGTAATTAAAATCGCAGGCTTTATGTTGCAACAATATAGAGTCTGTGAATATGTAATCATAAAACAATGTGTTATGTACAAAGAAAGGAGAAAATCATGAAAGAATTTAAATACGTGATCACAGACAAAGGGGGAATCCATGCAAGACCGGCAGGAGCACTTGTAAAGGAAGCAGCCGCATTTCCATGCAGCATTACCATTGCAAAAGATGGAAAAGCAGCAGATGCAAAACGTATTTTTGGAGTTATGGGACTTGGTGTAAAATGCGGCGAGGAGATCACAGTCTGCACCGATGGAGAGAATGAAGAGGCAGCAAGTGCTGCAATCGAGGCATTTTTGAAAGCAAATCTGTAAAAATTGATAAAAACAGAAATAAAAATCTAAAATGGAGGTAACGGGCATGGAACTGCACGGAAAAAGTGTATTCGGCGGAATTGCCATGGGCAGACTGTCTGTCTATCATAAGACGGATAACGCAGTAAAACGAACAAAGATAACGGATATAGAAGCAGAAAAAAAACGTTTTGAGGATGCAAAAGAAGAAGCCCAAAGGCAGCTTGGTGTTTTTTATGAAAAAGCAGTCAGGGAAGTCGGTGAAGTCAATGCGGCAATTTTTGAGATGCACCAGATGATGCTGGATGATCTCGACTATGTAGAGTCGATCACAAACATGATCGAAACCCAGCAGGTCAATGCAGAATTTGCAGTTGCTTCCACCGGAGATAATTTTGCGCAGATGTTTGCTGCGATGGATGATGATTATATGAGAGAACGTGCGGCGGATGTCAAAGATATCTCCAACCGCGTGATCTCTATTTTACAGGGAAACGGTGATGCAGGTTTAAGCGGCGATGAACCGTTTATCCTTTTAGCGGATGACCTTGCACCGAGCGAGACCGTGCAGCTTGATAAATCAAAAGTACTTGCTTTTGTAACACGTCACGGTTCCACCAATTCCCACACGGCGATCTTAGCGAGAACCATGAATATTCCGGCATTGATCGGAGTTGATTTTCCGGAAGAGGGCGCGGACGGACAGTTCGGTATCGTGGATGGATTTGATGCAAAGTTTTTCGTAGAACCGGATGAGGATACGAAAGCGGAATACCGGAAGTTAAAAGAAGAAAATGAGCAGAAGAAACGTCTGCTTCAGGAATTAAAGGGTAAGGAAAATATCACAAAGGATGGAACGAAGATCAATCTTTATGCCAATATCGGGGGTGTTTCCGATGTGGCAAATGTACTTGCCAATGATGCGGGTGGAATCGGACTGTTCCGGAGTGAGTTCCTTTATTTAGAGTCGGAGGATTACCCGACAGAAGAAGCGCAGTTTGCAGCATATAAGACAGTTGCGGAAAATATGGCGGGTAAAAAAGTTATTATCCGTACACTTGATATCGGAGCAGATAAACAGGTCGGTTATTTTGGCCTTGAGAAAGAAGAAAACCCGGCAATGGGTTACCGTGCGATCCGGATCTGCCTCGACCGCACTGAAATTTTTAAGACACAGCTTCGGGCAATCTACCGTGCCAGCTATTATGGAACGATTGCGATCATGTTCCCGATGATCATTTCCGTAAATGAGGTGAAAAAGATCAAAGAAATCATTGCGGAAGTGAAAGCGGGACTTGATGCCGACGGTATTCCGTATAAGGATGTGGAACTCGGTATTATGATCGAGACACCGGCGGCAGTTATGATCAGTGATCTTTTAGCGAAAGAGGTTGATTTCTTTTCGATCGGGACAAACGATCTGACACAATATACACTTGCAATCGACAGGCAGAATCCGAAACTGGATAATATTTATGATTCACACCATGAAGCAGTCCTTCGGATGTTAAAAATGGTTGTGGATAACGGACATAAGGAAGGATGCTGGGTTGGCATCTGCGGTGAGCTTGGCGCGGATGAAACGCTCACAGAGACGTTCCTCCGGATGGGATTTGACGAGCTTTCCGTATCACCGTCCATGATCCTTCGGATCAGGGATAAGATCAGGAATACGGATTTGTCAGTGAAATAAAAGTGCATCAGGGATCTGCAGCGTATGATTCGCATGCAGATCCTTTTTTGCAGGATAACGCTATAAGGTGTCGGCATGATTGTCAGTTGTGCGGTGAAATGGGCATATACAGCAGAAACGCTGCTGTTATGCCTATTTTTTGTGTGATTTTGGGCATAATCACAAGGTTTTTTCTGTATATGGAAAATGAGGAGCCGGATAAAAAGAATACATGGTATAATGTTGGTATGATATGGGAATTAATTATGTAAGACAGAAAGGCGCAAAATGCGGATTCTGATCAAAACAACGGTAAACAGGATTTTTACAGTCACCGGACATAAAACAGGAGGCACACATGAGCAATTACTTACTGATCAAACAGGGAACGATCCACAACGCCATAGAGGAAGAGCCATTTGTGGCAGATATTTTAGTGGAGAATGGAAAAATAAAAAAGATCGCACCGGTCTTAGAGGGGAAGATCATCAATGACGCGGATGTGATCGATGCAACCGGGATCGATGTTTATCCGGGATTTGTGGATGCGCATTGTCACATGGGATTAGACGGGTATGCGACCGGATTTGCCGGCGAGGATTATAACGAATTAGGGGATCCTGTGACACCGCAGCTCTCCGCGGTGGATGCAGTCAATCCGCAGGATGAGACTTTCCAGATGGCACGCGAAGGCGGTGTGACCTGTGTGTGCACCGGACCGGGAAGCTCAAATGTCATTGGCGGAACATTCTGCGCCATCAAGACTTACGGAAAGCGTGTGGATGACATGTTAGTCAAAGAAAAAACAGCCATGAAGATCGCTTTCGGTGAGAATCCGAAAAACTGTTATAAGGAAAAAGGTGTTTATTCGAGAATGTCTGTTGCCGCGAAGCTGCGGGAGGCACTCACAAAGGCAAAAATATATGACACAAAATTACACGCTGCCGGCTGTCCGGAGGGCTGGAATGAACTTGAGATGGAACAGGCACAGGAACAAGTGATGGACGATTCGCAGAAAACAGACGCGGATAGGAAGGTGGATTTTTCAAAGATGCCTGCTTACGATGCAAAAATGGAGGCGCTTCTTCCAGTTATCCGCGGCGAGATGCCGTTAAAAGCCCATGCGCACCGCGCCGATGATATCTACACCGCAATCCGCATTGCAAAGGAATTTCATGTGGATCTTCGGATTGATCATACAACGGACGGAGCATTGATCGCAGATGATCTTGCAAAGGAAGGATTTCCGGTTGCGGTTGGACCGTCTTTTGGACATGCAACCAAATATGAACTGCGCCACAAAGGATTTCATACCCCTGCGGCACTTGCAAAAGCGGGATGTCAGGTTTCTATCATTACGGATTCCCCGGTGATCGAGGAGCGCTATCTGGCACTTTGCGCAGGAAGGGCGGTATTTAACGGGTTAAGTGAATTTGATGCGTTAAAGGCAATCACGATCAATGCAGCGAAACATATCGGAATCGAAGACCGTGTCGGAAGTATTGAGGCGGGAAAGGATGCGGATTTCGTGTTGACGGGGGAAAATCCATTTGCCGTGGATACTCATATTTTGTATACGATCATTGATGGAAATGTGGTGTACGAGGGCGGGGAAGCATAAACGGATTGTGAAAGTGCACTATTGTATAATTCTTCCATGTCTGATATGATGATGCAATAACTATAGTACCAGATATAAGGTACAATCGCGGGAGGATACCATGATAAAAAGAAAAAATTGGACGAAAAAGATGTTGGCGGTTGCGGCATGTGCAGGGCTTCTGATGACGAACCCGGCGTTTACTGAAGCTGCAACAGCGGCAGAACGCAGCGCATATCAGGCAGTTTTTGATGCAGATTATTACCGCAGTGCATATCCGGATGTAGCCGCTGCTTTTGGCAATAATAAAGCAGCACTTTTTAATCATTTTGTAAATTACGGATTAAGAGAAGGAAGAAGCTGTTCTGCGGATTTCAATCCACAGGCATACCGGGCAAAATACGCAGATCTGCAGCAGGCATTTGGTGACGACATGGCAGCATATTGCCGCCATTATGTGACATGTGGTAAGGCAGAGGGCAGAGACGGAGGCGGAACAGGAAGCGCATCCGCTGCTGCTGTTACTGATGCAGCTACAACGGATACTGCCACGGTACAGGGCAATGTGATCGGTACCTGTACAACAGAATATGATGCGACAGTTCCGAGAGCTGTTAACGTAGAGCTGGCAGCAGCCCGCATCAATGGTGTTGTAGTACAGCCGGGAAAATCATTTTCCTTTAGCTCGACTATTCTGCCGCGTACATCAGCGAACGGTTATGTTGTAGCACCGATCTATATCAGTGGAACGGTCGGCACGGGAACCGGTGGAGGTGTGTGCCAGGTATCATCGACACTTTACGCTGCAATGTTGCATGCAGGTCTTCCTGCAACCGAGCGTTATCCGCATTCACTGCCGGTAATATATCTTCCGGCAGGATATGATGCAGCGATCGCAGGAACGAGCAAAGACCTTAAGTTTACCAATACTTTTTCACAACCGCTTCTGATCCAGGCATCTGCATCGGGTGGAGTATTGACGGTAACACTTTCATTACAATAGAGGACACAAGCAAATTAAATCCTTACAAAGTCTGTTGTATTTACAGACAATGTAGGGATTTTTTTGATATAATTGGGAAAAACAGAATATATGTTCGATAATCATTGCTTTTTTTCGAGGTATAAAGTATAATAAAAAGACAAGATGGAGGAGATCGTATGCTGAAAGAGATAATGAAAAATACAATTGAATATGTAAATTCTTTTCCTAAAAAAGAAAGAAAGAGCTACGGTCAGTTTTTTACTCCGATACAGACGGCAGAGTATATGGCATCGCTTATAAGAACGGAATCTGAAAAGGTTAAAATACTCGATCCAGGTGCCGGGAATGGTCTGTTGACAGCAGCAGTGGTAGAGCATTTAATTGCACGAGGAACAGCACGGGAAATTTCTGTAGTATTATATGCTGTCTCTTATACACATCTGACGCTGCCGACGATATGCAGTGTGTAGA
>ERZ1026986.862-NODE-862-length-10023-cov-3.925863_pt1 | contig 10023 bp, 12 predicted proteins | sample MGYA00519455_ERZ1026986 | MGnify/ENA primary metagenome ERZ1026986 (study PRJEB26926, sample SAMN06164548) | human gut metagenome | biome: ENVO:00009003; feature: ENVO:2100002; material: ENVO:00002003 | host: Homo sapiens | place: USA | collected 2012 ...
TCAGATGTGTATAAGAGACAGATCTCCGTCGCGGTGACGGTGATGGTCCGGTCGCCAGGGAAGGTCATCGTGAGCACCGGTGCGCTCGTATCGTCCCAGCCGGCGGCGCGGATGGCCTCTGCTGCCTCGATCTGCGTCATGCCGCCGACGTCGGTGCCGCAGACGGAGACGTTCGGGAAGATGGCATCCTTTTTCGCCACGAGCACCATGCCGACGGCGCCGGCCGCAATGATGACGGCCAGCACGATGAGCGCAGCACGCAGGGCGATCTTGCCGCCGCGGCCAATCATACGCTGGCCGAAATGGGCTTTGCGCCCCATACGGAAGAAGAATACAAATACATGGTGGGCAACGGCATTCCCAAGCTGGTGGAGCGCTTTTCACCGGAGGATGCCCGCTCACAGGAGCAGCTGGCGGCCACACTGGCACAGTTCTCGGCCCGGTACGACGCCCACAAGGAGGACAAGACGGCCCCCTATGCAGGCATCCCGGAGCTGTTGGACACCCTGCGGGCAAACGGCATCCAGTGCGCGGTGTTTTCCAACAAGGCCGACGCTTTTTGTGGAAAGATCATCGAGCACTACTTCGGCCCGGACAGTTTTTCGCTGGTGCGGGGCAGCCGCCCCGGTGTTCCCACCAAACCCGACCCGGCTGGCGTCTACTCTCTGATGGCTGACCTCGGCGCAGGCCCGCAGAGCGCCCTTTTCGTGGGCGACAGCGACGTAGACATCCTTACGGGACACAATGCCGGTCTGCCCGCTCTGGGCGTTCTCTGGGGCTTCCGGGACAGAGCCTGCATGGAGGCAGTCGGCGCGAAGCATTTCTGCGAATCCCCCGCGCAGCTGGTCGCGGACATAGAGGAGATCATCCATGGCAAATGAATTTTACGCTCTCATGGGCCGTATGCGCTATATAACCCGCTGGGGTCTGATGCGCAACACCTTTTCCGAAAACATTTCCGAGCACAGCCACATGACCGCGGTGCTGGCTCACGCCCTGGCGCTGATCCGCCGGGACATTCTGAACCTCCCCGCCCCCGACCCCGACCGCTGCGCCGTGGCGGCGCTGTACCACGACGCTTCGGAAATTCTCACCGGCGACCTGCCCACGCCCATCAAATACTACAATCCGGATATCAAGACCGCCTACAAGGAGGTGGAGCGCATTGCGGGCAACCGTCTGCTGGACATGCTCCCGGCCGAGCTGCGCTCCAGCTACACCCACTATGTCCTGGAAGACGACGCGGAGCTGGAACCCTTCGTCAAGGCTGCGGACAAGCTGTCCGCCCACATCAAGTGTCTGGAGGAGCAGAAGGCGGGCAACACGGAATTCGACTCCGCGTCGCAGCAGACCCTGGACGCCTTGAGAGCCATGAACCGGCCGGAGCTGGAATGGTTCCTTGACAACTGCCTGCAAGCCTTCACTCTGAATCTCGATCAGCTGTAACACTTGACGGTTGGCGGAAAATATGCTACCATACGTTATGTTAAGGTATTGGCATTTGCCTTATACTTTCATATCCCCCATACCGGGGGAATTATGCCGCTGTGGTGGAATAGGTAGACACCCGAGACTTAAAATCCCGCGGGCCGGATGCAGCACCCAATCCGAAAAGTGCTTGCAAACAGCCAACTTTTTCAATTTGATTTTTCTCTGTGTTGGAACATCCCTCCAACACATCCCTCCAACTTCATATCCCTCCATTGGAGGGATTGAATACGCCGCTATGGTGGAATTGGTAGACACCCGAGACTTAAAATCTCGTTCTGGTTTCCAGAGTACCGGTTCGAGCCCGGTTAGCGGCACCATTCTCTTAATTCTCAGAGCAGTTTATTGCTCTGAGAATTATTTTTTAGGCAAAATAGAGAGAATCGCATTGGCAGAGGACAGCTTGTTATTCTCATCCAAGTGGGTATAAATATTAGCTGTCGTTCCGATTGTACTGTGTCCAAGCCATGCTTGGATCTCTTTAAGGCTAACGCCTTGTGCGAACAGAAGAGAGGCACATGTGTGCCGTTACGGTATAATAACGACAAACAGAAAAAGCCTTTATTTTCAAGGGGTTTGAGCGTTTGTCGTCTTTTATTCAATTCCTTTTCCAAGTTGAAAATTGACGAAAACTATAAAGAAAAAAGGAGGCTGTTTTATTAACGACAAAATTTAATAGTGCCAGCGGTCCGGCTTTATGTCTGACCGCTGATTGCCGTGGGCGTTTCACTTTTAAGGTGGGCGCCCTTTTTTCATACCTATTTTCAAGAGAAAGGAGATCCCCATGGAATTAAACGAAATGGAAAAAAAGCTGCTCTTTCAGGTGGAGGGCGATTATCAGACAAAGATCCTGAATGAACTTTATATGACCGTGAGGTACTCAAATAATTCCGAACAGCGGGAGGCGGCAGAAGGTCTTATGGCAAAACTTCGTGTTCTGTCAAATGCAGAGTGCATGGACTTGGTAAAAGATATTCAGAAGAATTACCGTCTGCCCTATCCAGCCCGGACGATTGGAGAAAAGATCGCCGAGGCCAGACAGCAATCAGGTGCAGAAAAATTGAAGGGGCATGACATCATGGCACTTGAACGCTTTGACCCGGAGGTAAGGCACATGATCGTTTTTGATGTATTGTCTTACGATTCCCCTGTTGGCGACAAAGGCGATAAGATGCGCTTGTTCCTTACAGATGCCGGCTATCAGAAATTTTTAGAGAGCCAGGAACGGGGCGAAGTGAAACTGAAAAACCATGCGAAGGTCTCTGGCGGCCATCTCCATTATGACCACAGGGATCATGCCTTGTAACGGAATAGTCGAAGAAAGGAGGCGGTACAATGGCAGTATTCCGTGTAGAGAAAACAAAGGACTTTACGATAATGAGCAATCACCATCTGCGCAATACGGAGTTGTCCTTAAAGGCAAAGGGGCTTTTATCACTTATGTTGTCGCTGCCGGAAGATTGGGATTATACCACGAAGGGACTCGCCCATATCTGCAAGGACGGTGTGGATTCTATCACTACTGCCCTGAAGGAACTGGAGCGGCATGGTTATCTCACCAGACAGCGCCTCCGCTATGATAACGGGCAGTTGGGAGACATTGAATATACGATCCATGAGCAGCCTGTAAGTACCGAAAACACAGGGCTTTCACCTAAACGGGAAAATCCAAGACAGGTAAAACCTGAACAGGCAAAACCTAAACAGGCGGAACCTGAACAGGAAAATCCCGCACAATTAAATACTAATCCATTAAAAACAAAAAAATCAAAAAAAGATAAATCAATAACTTATCCATCAATCTATCCGGCAGAGCCGGAAGCGGCAAGACGCACGGATGGGATGGATCGGATAGAGCTGATAGAAGCCTATCGTGAAATCATCAAAGAAAATATCGAATATGACTTACTGGTCTTACGGTATGGCAGTGAACGTCTGGACGAAGCCCTTGAACTTATGCTTGAAGTGATTTTGTCGAAACGCCCTTACATTCGCATTGCCGGAGATGATTTTCCGAGGGAGATCGTCAAGAGCCGGTTCCTGAAGATCAATTCCGGTCACTTAGAGTATGTCTTTGACTGTATCGACAAGAACACGACGAAGGTTGGAAACATCAAAGCCTACCTGTTGGCGGCGCTGTATAATGCCCCGGCTACAATGGACAGCTATTACCGTGCCGAGGTCAATCACGACCTGTACGGCTGTTAGACACCTTTGGGTGTCTTTTTTCATTTCATCACAGAAAGGAGGCAAAGCACAATGAAAAGAAACACTGTGCCGGTACTATGCCCGGCGTAACCAAAGAACAGATTCAGGCAGCGCGGGAAGCTGACTTGTTTACTTACCTGCAATTCCATGAACCCGGCGTGCTGAAACGGGATGGACCTAATTTCCGGCATAAGGAGCATGACAGTCTGGTATATGTGACCGGGAAAAGGTACTGGTACTGGAACAGCCGTGGACGGAGTATCAATGCGCTGGACTACCTGATCCAGATTCGGGGATATGGTCTTGTGGATGCGGTTCATGCTCTGGTAGGTGGCGAAATCCGACATACACCGGCTTACCGAAGTACGGCAGAAATACAGGTATCAAAGGAACTGGAAAAGAAAGCATTCTCTCTCCCCTGGGCCAGACGTTGCGCGACCGCTGCGGTCTCCTATTTGCAGAAACGGGGGATCAGCTCAGAAGTCATTCGCCAGTGTTTACAAGCCGGGATTTTTTACGAAGCCCGGTATCATGGAGAACCGGTTTGTGTATTTGTAGGGAAAGATGATTCCGGGAAAGCGAAGTTCGCCTGTATGCGCAGTATCGGCGGCAATCTCAAAAAGGATGTCTATGGCAGCGACAAAGGATATAACTTTTGTTATCCCCCGCAAAGTCCGGGCAGCCGGCATGTGGCAGTCTTTGAAGCCCCTATTGATGCGCTTTCCCATGCAACACTTCAAGAGTTGGAGGGATGGAAATGGAATGGTTATCGCTTGTCTTTGGGAGGTACTTCCCATGTGGCGCTGACTTCTTTCCTGGAACGCCACCCGGAGATCCGGCGTGTTACCCTTTATATGGACCGCGACCTTGCCGGATTTGTCAATGCTCGGAAAATCAAGACCATGCTCCACGAGGATAAACGTTTCCGTCATATCCGGGTAAGTGTCAACCCTCCCCGGATGGGAAAAGATTACAATGAGAAATTGCTGCAGGTTCGGGAACAACTGCAAACCAGCCAGCACCAACGCCGCCCAAAAGAGGCGGCTGTTTCAATTTAGGGAGGATTTCAACATGAATGGATCTCAACAGATCTGCTTTACAGACTGCGCCGGAAAAGCGCTGTTTTCCATTCCTGACAATGGTTTACTCTGCCTGTTCTATGGAAACGGGGACAGGCACTTTGCTGTTTGCCATCGTCTGGATGACACCCATGCAGAAATTGACGGGGTAAATTATTCGCTGCCGGACTTTGCCAAAAGGATGAAACACAACCAGATTAGCTTTGCCCCGGCATAAGGCTGGAAAACAAATAACAGGAGGATTTGAAAATGAAAAAAATTGAAAATACCGCTTTGCAGATGATTGCCGAGGCTTCCCGGTGTCCAGACTACGGCCCCGATATGGTTAAATCGCTGATGAAAAAGCTGGACATGAACGAAAAGGGCTTTGCGCTTTTGATGAATGTTGCCCCATCCACAGTGCGTCTTTGGACCAGCGGAGCTGCACAGCCTTGCGGCACAGCAAAACGCCTCATGCAGATTTATGAAACCGGTCCGGAGATTGTCGGCAAGATTGCCGGCGGGCAGCTACCGGCAGATGGGAGGGATTGATGAATGACGGAGACAGATAGCCAGCCGATTGCGGAAAATGAGCAGGTCAAAGAGCTGCTTGCTCTCCTAAAAGACAACAATACACCGGGATATGAAGAATTTGCCAAGCTGATCGAGCATGTGACCGGGATGGAGCAGCGTCTTTTAGAGGCAACCGAGGAACTAAAGGCAGTACGTCAGGAAATGCAGGGGTTACAGAACCATTCCCTGAAAGATGCTCTCCAAAAAAGCTGTAAAGCTATGGAGACGAATATTTCCGTTATGCGTCACCGTCTTTCTGAACTCAAAGGCCAGATCATAAACGGATGCAGGAATATCCTTACCGATTTCAGGGAACGCGGTACTGTCGCTTTGAATGGGATCACACAGTTTTTACATGTCAGACCGGCGTTGGAATCCATTCAAAATGCAGCAGAAAAAAGTATGCAGGCCAGCAACAGGGCTGTTGCCAGAATTGATGCTTTCAGTACGGAATACCACGAAATGGGGCGGCATTTCAAAAATATGGGCCGTACCCTTCAAGGAAAACCTGCGGAGACAGACGCAAAAGAAAATGGGAAGATTGCCAGAGTGTTCAAAGGTGCTTTCAAAGTGGAGGGCGCCCTTATATCCTCCATTAACCGTAATGCGGAATGGGCACTTAATACCCTTGCCCGGTTGGAACAGACTGCGGAAAGGCGCCCTTCTGTTTTGGAAGCAATGCGGGAACAGGCAGCAAAAACGGAACCGGCAAAAAAGCAGCCGGCACCTTCCCATGATAAGGAAAGCCGGTAATTGTCAGGTTCACATGAAAGGAGGAATTTGATTGAATCAGGAACCACTACCGCAGATTTATTTGATCCGCGATACAGACTTATCCGTCTTTGCGTATGAGCTCCATATTTTTGCCGGAGATTTTCTTAGGGAATGCGAATTTAATATGCGTTCTCTGGTGACAAATACCGGGGCTGATTCCATTGCCATCATGGGGAAAAATCACATGTGGCTTTCCGACGCTTTGTTTGCTTATTGTTCTACGGCGGATCTTCATCAAATGATCTTAACAACGGAGTTCATCGGAGCGAGGGCTTTCCTGTTTCATACGGATCGCAGCGAGGGCGGTCACTTGTACGGGGATGTCCTGATGATGGATTTAGACACGCTACGGCAGGATATAAAAAGAAATATCCTCTATCCTTGCGGCGTCAATATCGAACACAAAGATGGTTCAGCGGCTACGGTCAGCCTGAAAGAATGGACTGAAATGGAGCTTTACGAAAAAGATGCTCTGAAAAGTTGGGGATTTTCTTATGCCCCGAATCAAGTTACGGAATGGCAGTACCACTATTCCACGATGTTCAGACAGTGGATGGATCAGGCATTTTGTTATATGCCCCAGGATTTAGAAGAACGCCTGAATATGCAATATATGGAGGCAGCCCAGAACCCGGATATGGATAAGTACCGCATACCACAGGGAACGGCAAAGCAGATGCTTCTTTATGACGAAGCCCCTGTGTATCGCCTTCTTCCATCCGGTTCGGAGAAAATTGCGCCCATCGCGGCAATCTCTACGGGCCTGTGGTATGAAAATTACCGGGAGTTTGCCATTGCACCGGAGGATTTAGGCGCTTTGGACAAACTGATCCGCAGGGAAACCGACCGGCTCACAGGAAACCTCCCGCAACTTCACAAAAACGAAGAACGCCGCCCTGCCCCGGAGCGATAAGAATTTTACACTGACTGGAGGTGATGAAGATTGGCAGGAGTGCATGAAGATTTCGGCGAAAAGATCGGTGGTGCGAAAAAAGACTTATGGAAAGACCGCGGGCTGTATGCGGATGATCTGGAAGCCATGAATGAGCGCGAAGCCGAAAAATTTGTGAAAAAGGATAATGTCTGGAAAAAGCCGGACTATGCAGTCATGCTGGAGGAAGGGATTCCTCTTGGCGTGGTCTATTTTATCAAAAAAGCGAGGGACGGCTTAAACGCTTCCCCTCAGTATTACCGCACGGATGACACCCCGGAAAAACGGACCGCGAGACAAAAGGAATATATAAAAACAGTCCGGGAATTGCAGACAGTGCTTTCAGATGTCCGTACTGTGGAGGATGCTACGAAAGCCTATGACCGCTTTTTCGTTGACAATGGATATTTAGAAAAGGTACAGGGCTGGGGAAGCGGAATCCATTACCGGGCAACGAAAAAGGGACAGGACAATCCCGTGATCACAAACAAATTGTCCAATACCATGCTGATCCGCTCGGCTGAATATTTTGAGCGCAACTTTACTCAGAAAGCAAAAAAGGAACAGTTTTGTGTTTCCAAAGAGCAGAAAATACCGAAAGGTTATGCGATCCACTTCAACGACGGGAAACATACCTATTCTAAAAATGAGGACTGGAAACCCGGTACCTACTATGTGACAAAAGGCTATTCGATCCTGCGGACCAATTTTGAGACCAAAGAAGCTGCCCTGAAATGGGTGCAGGAACTTGCCAAAGACAGGAACAAAAACGGAAAGATCCGGTTTGTCCCTCCCCAGCTCGCCCATGTCAAACGTGCCGGCCCGGATTACCGGAATGGTGTGGAGATCACCGGACAGCATTATCTTGATACATTTGGGTTCCGCGGCGGCGAGTTTGGAAACTGGATGAACCAGAACGACCGGCAGACCTCCCTTAACATGGGATTTGAAGCACTAAAGGATCTGGCGTCAGCCCTTAAGATCAGCGATAAAGATATTGCTTATCAGGGAACGCTTGCGATCGCTTTTGGTGCAAGAGGCAGCGGCAATGCTGCGGCTCATTATGAACCTTTGCGTACAGTCATCAATCTTACGAAAATGCACGGGGCCGGTTCGTTGGCACATGAATGGTGGCATGGACTTGACGATTATCTTGGTACAAAGATGGGCGCAAAAGGGATGCTGTCAGAACAGCCCCGCCTCTATGCGCCGTTCCAAAAACTCATTGACACCATGAAGTATAAACCGGAAACACCGGAACAGGCAGCAAAGCGCACGGAAGCACAAACAGAACGCACCCGGAAAAATGCGGCAAGCTGGCTGGATTCCTCGGTTCTTGCCTCCCTGAAACGGTATGGCAATGAGGAACAGATGGAAACCTACGCAGTCTTGCGGGAAGCATTTTTGTCCGGCGAACCCGGCTCTGTGGAACAGATCAGCGCATTTAAGAAGAATGTTACCGGCCGGGTAATTCCCAAAAGTGAACGGGAACGGCTGGAAATTTTTGAGCGTATGCTTTCCAGGATGCAGGCGCAGGAAGCTCCGCAGATTGGACGGACGGAAACTGATTTTTACCGTAATTCGGTACGCATGGGAAAGGAATGTGAAAAAGACGGCGGTTATTGGGACAGCAATGTGGAAATGACAGCCAGAGCCTTTGCCTGTTATATCAAGGACAAACTGCCCTACACATCGGATTATCTGGCAGGCCATGCCGACTGTGCCCTTACCCTGGTTTCCGGTAAAGACGGAGAAATGGAGGTATTGAAAGCCTTCCCTGTGGGGGAAGAACGCCGTGCGATCAACGCTGTTTTTGACGAGATCATTCAGGATTTGAAACGGGAACAGCTATTGACCCATGCTGATGTAACGCTTCCCCTCTCTGTTTCTGAACTTCGTGAGGCAGCGGACGGTCAGCTATCCATGTTCGGCGTCGGCCGTCCTTCCGTGATGGATCAGCTTGCGGCAAACAGACCAGCAGATAAAAAATCACCGGCACAGACGATTTCCAGAAAAAACCATGAGCCGGAAATATAGCAGGAGGTGAACAGCATTTTGGAAGAAAACAGGGATTACCATGCCTACCGGTATGGCGACCACTTGACGCCGGGATCGGAGCTTAAAATTGAGCACAGCGTAGTTTGTGAAAATGTGGATATTTCTACACTGATCACAATGGGAACAGATAGCCTGGAAGCCATGCGCCAGGGAAGTATCGACGGGGAGCAGAAAGCCTATGAAATTGTGGTGGCTGCCGCAAAACAGTGGGAACAGCAGGCAGCGGCAACACAGACGATCAACCGGGCTTTGGAATATCTTCGTACACCGGAGATCGAACATACCGGCAACCAGTGGAAAGACACCGATAACTGGAGGGCGGATCAGAAAATCAGCAACCGGGTCTATCAGATGACCTGCAGTATTTGGGAAGATACGAAATATGACAGAGAAACCAAACAGAGTGTTCCGGTTGCCTGGTATGTGACATGGGAAGTCCGTATTCATTCCCCGAAGCAGGGATATGGAGCAAAGATTGCCGGACAAAACCAGAAACGATATACAGATAAGAACGCAGCCATAAAATACCTGGACGGGCGAAAGAAAGCCTATTCCCATTTATTCACGGAAATTTCCCCGCCAATCCCGAAAGAATATGAGCACCATTTTATGGTTCACGGTACTCTTTTACCTGGCTATACGGTTGAAGGACTGGAACAGGCCAAAACGGAACATGCCGCCGCCGAGGTTTCGGAGGGCGGTATTTTTACACCCGAAAACCGGGAGAAGCCTTCCGTCCTGGGGAAGCTCTCTGTGGCAAAAACTCAGGAAAAAACGCCAACCGCTCCCGGTACGGCAATGAAAAAGAAGGAGGATATACAATTATGAAAGTGTTAATGGTAGAGCCGGGCAAGTCCCCTTATGCTGCGGAGATCGAAAGTGGTCTGAAATCCTTGCAGGCGGCAGTGGGCGGAGATATTCAGGCGGTCTATC
>ERZ1026986.870-NODE-870-length-9964-cov-5.464527_pt1 | contig 9964 bp, 10 predicted proteins | sample MGYA00519455_ERZ1026986 | MGnify/ENA primary metagenome ERZ1026986 (study PRJEB26926, sample SAMN06164548) | human gut metagenome | biome: ENVO:00009003; feature: ENVO:2100002; material: ENVO:00002003 | host: Homo sapiens | place: USA | collected 2012 ...
GAGATTCCTCTACGTCTCGTGGGCTCGGAGATGTGTATAAGAGACAGCTTTGAGCAGCTCTATGCTGTCTGCGCCGCGGTAGGCTTCGTCCGTATCGGGAAACATTGTTCCAATATCGCCCAGCGCAGCCGCGCCGAGCAGGGCGTCCATTACGGCATGTGTGAGCACATCCGCATCCGAATGGCCCAAAAGCCCTTTTTCATAAGGAATTTCAATTCCTCCAATTATGAGCCTTCTGCCGTTTATAAGCCGGTGAACATCATACCCATGCCCGATTCTCATCCCCGAAACCCTCCTATTCCATTTTTCTCGCGCTGCATGATAATCGCTTGTGCCGCCGGAATATCGTCCGGCGTGGTAATCTTGAGATTTGTATATTCCCCCTGCGTCACATACACCGGATGGTCGGCTGCCTCGACGAGCGCGCAGTCGTCCGTATAGCCTGCGCCAATCGTGTTTGCCGCCTCCATCGCCCTGAGGTACAGGATTTTCTCAAACACCTGCGGCGTCTGGATGGCGTAAAGGCTGCTGCGGTTCGGCGTACCGGTTATCATTCCATCCGAGGCAACGGTTTTGATGGTATCCTTGACAGGAACGCCCGGCGCGCTCGCTCCGTACCGATGCGCGTTCTCTACTGTACGCGTTATCAGTTCTTCGGTGACGAGCGGCCGGGCGCCGTCGTGAACCGCAATATAGCCGGCATCACCAGAAACCAGTGAAATGCCGTTTTGTACCGACTGCTGCCTGGTCGCGCCTCCGCGTACAAGGCCTTTCAGCTTTGGAATCTGCCGCGCCGTCAAAAGCGCACGCATTTTTTCATCATCCTGCTCCCTGCACACGACAATAATTTCGTCGATACATTCTGTATGCTGAAAAGCAAGGGCCGTGCGGAGGATTACCTCTTTCCCGCACAGCTTTATAAATTGCTTGGAGAGCTCCCCCATCCGGGTAGAATCCCCTCCAGCAACAATGATTGCCGCTGTTTTCCGCTGCATACCATACATCCTTTCAGGCGGCTAGCCGAACAGCGCCGCCCTGGTCATTTTGTAAATTTCCTGCCCAATTTCTGAAGTCGCGTTGTCATCTACATTCGACAGGGCAACAACCTTTATATCCTCGGTTTGGCCTATGAGGTCGATGGCATAAAACGCTTCTGTATTTCCCGTATGGAAACAATAGTCGTCCCTTAAAAACCATCCGTAGCCGTAGCCCGCGCCCTTATTTGAAAGCATTTTTTCCACCATTGCCGTACTGACGACCCTGCCGGAAATAAACGCGCACTGCCATTTGAATATATCCTCCGCGCAGGAAACAATTTCGCCGGCGGGGCCAAAATAAGAGGAATCCACACGCAATCCCTCCTGCCCATCCTTCAGGTAACCCTTTGCCGTCGCTTTTGAAAGCTCCAGGCTGGTCGAGCCCATAGAGAGCGGTTTAAAAATTTTCAGTTTAATAAAGTCCTCATATTTCATATCGGACAGCTGCTCTACAATATTCCCAAGGAGATAATAATTTGAGTTGGAATAGGAAAACTGGGTACCCGGTTCAAATTCGAGCTCCCTGCCGTTTATAATAGAAAGAACGTCATCAATTGTAAATTTGCTTTTCGGGTCCGCCTGCCCCGTCTCACAAAGGTAAAGCTGGTCATTTAGATAATCCGGAATACCCGAGGTCATATTCAAAAGCTGTTCTACGGTTACTTTCTTCGCATATGGATAATCCGGGAAAAACTTTTCGAGCGTATCTTCTACTGAAAGCTCGCCCTTCTCCACAAACATCATTACCGCCGCCGCGGTAAACTGCTTGGTAAGCGAGCCAATTTCGTATACGGTATCCATCCGGTTATGTATTTTCAGCTCCCGGTCTGAATAGCCGACAGACGCGGTATAAACGATAACATTGTCGACGCCTACCAAGACCGTCCCGCTGAAATTCTGTTTTTTCATGTATTGGTCGAGTACGCCGCGCAGCCGTTCCTTCCGGTTCTGCGCAAGCGCCTGGTCCGCCGTTGTGCCGGCTTCCGTCTGTTCAGACGGCTGCGCGCTTTCCTCTTTTATGACATGCTGCGCCGGCTTGTCCGCCATTCCACACGACGCAAACGCGCCTGCCGTAAATAGTGCAGCAAGCAGTACTGAAACTAATTTAATACGGAAATAACCCTTCATAACAGCTCCTGTTCCCAGGGAAAACAAGCCGTTGTTTCAGGCTATCTGCGGTAATCGAGTTCCATCTCCTCATAAAGCGTCCGCAGGTTGTCTGTGCTTTCCCTGTCGATGTCGTTTACATGTTTTAACGTCTTATAGTCTAATTTCTTTTTGATGAATAAAGTGTCAAACCATGTAGCCCACCAGGGAAAAAACATCAGCGGGGTAAGATAGGGCCTTTTTTCCAGAATCGGGAATTTGCCCCTGAGCATTTTGAAGCTGGGAAAAAGCCTGCGTAATACGTATTTAAATTTTGAAGGCGGCGCATCTTCCTTTGATTCCCGAACCGCCCGGGAAACATATAAATTTTTGTTTCGCCCAAAGCACCCGTTTTGAAGCACATACAGAGAAAAAGCATCTTTCCTTACGCCTGCGCCTTCCGGGGAGAACCATTCCTGCGCAAGTGCGCGCAGACGGCGCTCAAACGTTTTATAATGGAGCGGCACGAGTTTTTCTGACAGCGCCTCCCAATCGATTTCCTCCGCGAATTTTTTATAGAACATGTAAAAATCAAGAATCATGCGCGGAGTAATACCGCTGCCGTAAAAGTGTTTCGCCGTATGGTCAATCAAATAAATATACTGGTCTTCAGCCGTCAGCATTTTAACAAACCGGTAGCCGGAATAAGGCTTGGCCCTGCCGGTCATGTCAAGATTAAAAAAAGAGGCCGCCCTGTTTTCCTCCGATACAAGTTTTTTATGAAGCTCGAGCGCAACATATGGCGGTTTGATATATTCGTCGTGTACGCCTGATTTATCTTCCAGGCCGAAATTCTCAGCCTTCAGGTAACCCTCCACACGAGCAAATCCTTTTTCCTCCACCCAAATATCGATGTCTCCCATATAGCGCATAACGCTCTGCGGATAAAGCTGCTTAAAAACGCTGCCCTTGACTGGAATACAAAGTATTTCCCGCTCTTCACAAAAGGCGAGAAGCTTTTCAAGCTCGTACTGCTGATTCAGGTCCTGTGCAAGCGCAAGCTGGTATCCCTTTTTCAGTGCATCCAAGGCCGCGGCGGGGAAGCAATTTTCTTTACGGAACGCCTCAACGCCCGGGTATACAACCTGTGTGAACGCATTTTCTTCTGCAATCCGACAAAAGGCGTGAAAATCAATCCCCTTTGGCGGAGCAGGAGGCGCTTTGCCGTTCACCGCAGAGCCAACCAAACGAAGCAAATATTCCATTTCGCAAAAAAAATCATTCGTTTGCTGCATGTCTCCTCCTTTTACAGCTACATGTCTGGGTCGATTTCCAGCTCTTCAATCATTCGCCTGGCACTTTCAACCTGGCGCTGTTCCTGGTTGAGTGATTTTACATAAGGAATCGTTTTAAACTTTTTGCCTTTTACAAACAAGTTCGATTTCATCTTACTCAACCACCACGCAAAGAGCATAAACGGCACCAGCGCCGGTTTTTTATTCAGTATTGGAAAATTTTCTGACAACACCTTCTTTGAGGGGAACAGGCGTCTCAGAACATATCTGAAAGTTGTTGTTTCGCCCTCGTCCGTAAGCGCCGCGGCGTTTGTGATGACCAGATTACGCAGGGAACCCATTTTACCATTTAGCATAACGAAGCGGGAAAGCGAATCGCTCTGCAGGCCCGCGCCGTCTAACGAAAACCAATCATACGCCAGATGTACCGCCGACTGCGTAAATTTAAAAAGCCCCGTTTCCAAAAGCACGCGCCGCAGGCATTCCCTGTCTACGCGTCCGGAAATTTTTTGCCCAAGGATATAAAAGTCGAGAATCATCCGCGCTGTAATTCCGCCGTGGAAAAAATGATGGACGCAGTGCTCCGACAGATATGCAAAAAAATCCACATCGCTCATCCGGTAGGTATTTCTGCGGCCTTTCCTTAGAACAGCGCGTTCCCAAACGCCGCTGAAAAAGGGCGCGTTTCTTTTGCTGTCGGGAATCAGTTTTTTATGTATTTCTACAATAATCCCGGTACGCTTACAAACGTATTCATCATGTATCTCCCCCGGCGAACGCAGGATGAATCCGCGCCTGATAAGAAACGCATCGATTTTTTCCGAGTCACAGTCATGAATCAGAATATCGGCGTCAATCATATAACGCATTTCCGCCTGCGGGTAAAATTCGCGCAGGCAGCTTCCTTTCAGCAGCATAATATCGATTTTTTCTTCTTCACAGAAGTCGGTCATCAAATTTAAAAATTTAACTCTTTCCGCATCCTGTGAAACGCTTTTTTGAAAATCGACAAAGAGTTTTTCATATATGGAACGTGGAACGGTGTTTGGCGGCAGGGTGGATACCGCATAAAATACAGGACAGGAAAACATCGTTTCAGAAGCGAGTTGGTAGATTTTCCCCCAACTGACATCCAAAGGCGGTTTTATCGCCGCTGTTTCATTGACCGCAGCCTTCACAAGCTCCAGTAAATAGCGGTAATGTTTGTAAAGCATATTGGAAGTATCGCTTGACATTATTTCATCTCCGACTCGGCAATCTTGCCGCCCGCAATCCGCAGATGCCTGTTGCACACGGATTCAGCAGCCTTTTTGTGTGAAACGATGATGCACGTTTTATGGTTCAGCCCCTTGATGTTCTGTAAAAGGCGTTTTTCTGTTTCTTCATCAAGCGCGGAGGTCGCTTCATCCAGAATCAATACCGGCGCGTCCGTCAGGATTGCCCGCGCTATCGCGATACGCTGCACCTGTCCCTCGGACAAGCCCTGCCCGCGTTCCCCAATGACCGTATTGAGTCCGTCGGGAAGCTCCCTGATAAAATCATCCGCGCAGCTGATTTGAGCCGCACGCATGATATCCTCATCGCTTGCGTCGGGGCAGACAAAAGAAATATTTTCTTTTATGGTTCCCGAAAGAAGGAAATTCCCCTGCGGTACATATGCGTATAGCCCGCGGATGTTTTTGTCCACGGGAATGTGCGCCCCGTCTTTCCGTACCAGGTAAATGCTTCCTGTATTCACCGGATAAACGCCCATCAAGAGCTTGGTAAGCGTGCTCTTTCCAATGCCCGAAATTCCCATAATAACGGCAAAATCTCCTTTTTGGATGGAAAGGCTCGTATTTTTCAAGACAACATCGCGGTTGTATTTAAAAGATATATTATCAAATTCAATAGACTGGAGATTTTCATACAGCGCGGCGGTATCGATGTTGTTTTCGTTGATATCCGGCTCGTCCGGTATTTTTTCCAGCTCCATCAACCGCTCTGCGCTCGCCAGGGCGCCGTAATACTGGGGCAGGAAGCTCGATATTTCTGCTACGGGGCTTTGTATTTGGGAAATCAGGGATAGGATTGCGGTCAGCGTACCATACGTAACAGCGCCCGCGACAATGTTCACCGCGCCCCAAAGCAGGCCGTAAAGGTATCCGGCTGAAAAAATAAAGGAAAAGCTCGTGTTCGCAATAATTGAAATCAGGTTACGCCTGACCTTGATTTTATAGTTTTCCGTCTGAAGCTCCTGCACGCGTTCGTCTACCTTGTCTTCCGCGCCGAACACCTTGACCATCAGCAGCCCCGAAATAATCTCCTGCATAAAGGAACGAACCGCACCCTCGGTCTGCTGTACCTTTTTATGCAGGTTTTTCATCTTTTTTCTAAAAATCTGCGATACAACAATAAGCACCGCGGCGCCGGCGACAAATATCAGGGTAAAACGCCAGTCAATCGCCATCAATACGGAGAGCGCGCCTATCAGCTTCGTTATCATAAACGAAAGCGACGGGAGAATCGATACGATAGCGTCAGCGACGACCCCGACATCATTGGTCAGCCGGTTTAAAAGCTCCCCGCTGTGATAGGAGGATACTTGAAAGTATTCCTTCCGAATAATCGTATCGAAAATCTTCCGGCGGTAGTGCATAGTAAGCTTCGCGCCGATATAAAAATAAATATTACGCGAAACAACGCGCAAAAGCAGCTGGAACAGCAGAACACCGCCGTACATGCAGCCGTAAAAAATAACGCCGTCCATACTGCCCGCGACGGCGCTGTCCACAACGCCGCGCGCAATCAGCGCGGTAAAAACCCCGATGAGCGCAAGGATAGCGTAAAAAATAACAATTAATATGATATTACGCAGCTGCGGCCTGGAATTTCTGATAATCCAGAGCAGCGGTGATTTTTGTTTTTCTGTCCTACTTTTTTTCAAAGCAGCCTCGCCCCACTGTTTATGTGCGCTTTCCCAGCTCTGCCATCCTGCGCCTGATTCCTCTGAACCCACGGCGCAGCGGCCTTAGGTTCGTCCAAATTACACTGTAAAGCATGTACATTCGATTTGAAACGCTGTATTTTTTGCCGCCGCGCGTGAAGCCCTTCACGACAGCGATGATATTTTTCTCTGTAATGCCATGCTCGGTGACAACCTGGTTGTCGCCGCACATAATATACCCTTTTGGCGTAACCTTGACGACGCGGTGCAGGACAAAGCTGCCATCCCCGCGCCTGTAGAACGCCAAATCATATTTATTCAGCCGGCCCTTTACACCTGTAAGAAGCGCCGTATCCGTTTCGTTATGAAGGAGAGGAAGCATGCTTGTCCCTGTAACGGTAATGCTCACATCGCTGCCCCGCGCTATCGATTCGCTCAGCACGGGGTATAAGTCCGACATCGAGACCCGTTTATTCAAGCAAATCCGCCTCTCTGAGCTTGTTTAAAAAGCTGGCGATTCCTACCTCGGCAGTTTCCTCATCCACTTCGTATTCCATAAGCATTGCCTTTAAAAGCGTTTCCTCATCGGCGTCCTTTTGAAGCTGCTGCCAGAGGAACGCCCCGGTTTCATTTAAATTAATCATCCCGTTGAAATCCACGGTGGCTTTGCCGACAGGAACAACCACGTAGCTGTCCGCAACCTTTCTGAGCAGGTAGTCCGATTTAATTTTCATAAAAACCCATCCTCTCAAGGATTTATCATATAATGGTTTCCGATACTATTTTAACAGCTTCCACATCCATTGTACAGTCCAATTTGTAGACCGGTACGCTTTGAATCAGCTGGTCCGCAAAAGCAAGCACCATGTCCAGCTTGCCGGCGCTTGTGCGATGTACCGTCTGCATAAGCAGCAAGGGTAATATCTGAGCAGTTTTGAAAAGCCTTTCAATATGGTTTTCTTTCCCACGGTTTAAAAAAATGATTGCGCCAAGGGGAGCCGTAATATTTTCGCATTCCTGCGAATTGCCGCACCATGGGGTTCCGCAGGCAAAAAAAGCACCGTCTATCAGGCGGACGACAGGCTTGTCGTCGTTTATAATAACGGCTTTTTCATTTCCGAAATACTGCTGCCACAGCTTCGTATGGGTCGTTTTCCCAACGCCGCTGTCCGCTGAAAAAAGATAAGCCTTTCCATGAAACAGCAGCGCCGACGCATGCAGGACGATTGCGTCATATTTGATTACCTCAGAGGCAAAAAAATTACAGGTGCAGATATTCTCCGCATCAGAAAGCGTCAGATGCGGCCGTTCCCTAAGCCAGCGCTCATAATCCCAGCGCTTATAAGGAATCGTAATTTGTGCAGGAAAGCTACCGTCCGTTTTAAATTTTTCTGATGTTGTTAAAATCTGTGTAAACTGCGGCTCCATATATACATGCAGCCCTGCAATCCGGTACGTTCCCATAAATGCCTCCCAAACAAATCAAGGCAGACAGATTGCTCTGTCTGCCTTGCTGCTTCACTTGGTTTGTGGCGTATTTACCACTCAATATCATCGACAGGTGTGTCGACAATCGGATCGGGATCCTTCGGCACGCTAGAATTTGTGGCCAAAATATCCTCGAGCTGTGTGAATTTTACTACCTCGATCTCAGGTCTTGTAAATACTTTTTTCATTTAAAAGCCCTCCATTGCATCAGGACTGCGCGCCCGGCGCTACCGTTACCGCATCGCTGATATACAGCACACCGTCAACTACGATAAACGCGTAAACCGTCATCGTCTTGTCTGCGGAAACGCCGACAGGAGCCGATGCTACATAATTATAGCGGCCGTCGCTGTTCATTACGCCGGAATCAGTGTACTCTTTGATGTTTCCATTATACACGGAGGACGCACCGTTGTCAAGATAATCCTGAATGGCGGTCGCCGCATCAGCCGGAGCTGCACCGACAAAGCGGAACACGCCGTAACGCGGGGCATCGCCCTGATTGATTGCATTGACGCCGAAATACATGAGGATTTTGCTGGAATCGGTAACGGTGTCAAAAATCGGGCTGTCAATCGAAACAGCGGGCTCCTTGACGACCGGCTGGTCGGATTTTACAGCTTCAACTACCAGGTCGGCCGTTACGATATATGAAAAAGCCTTGTCGTAGCTGACAATCTTGCCGTTTACCGTCCAATACGCGAAATTATCCGCGCCGCAAATAAGCGTTACCGTTTCGCCGTATGCAAAAGAGCCTTCCGTTCCGCCCGTCATGGTAACTGTTTCATCAGGAGAAGCAAGCGTTACCGTGTGGGTCTTTGCCTCGAGCTTATAGGTAAGGGTTTTGTCGCCAGTGATGTTTGCAAGGTCTTCCGGTGAGAACTGAGCGACATACTCCTTATCCTTCATCGTCGGGAGCGCGGGTGTTTTTGCCGTACCGCCCTCTTCAACGACCGACTCGCCGAGTACGTTGCCCTGGTCGTCAGTAAAGGTCACAGTATATGTGGCGGGTTTTGCATCGGGTGTGTAATCGACCCAAGCCGCTTTATCCGCAGTACTGCTGCTGTAGAATTTGCCATTGATTTCACCGAGCGTCTTCCATGCGTCAAAAGCGACAACCTGTGCCTTCCAGTTACCATTGTCCAAAGCCTGGAGCTGCATTTTGTCAAAGCCGCCCCACGGAACAACAGCATTGTCGATTACAGCAACATAAGAAGGCTGGCCGTTGACTGTTTCACCCGTTGCAGTCATGTTTACGCCAATCCACGTGTTTTTATCCTTTGATGTGCAGGCGTTCACCTTAATGGTATAGCCCGCGTCGAGCCACGCCTGCTGCGGGCAGAAATAAAACGTTGTGTATGTATGGGGAGCCTCTGTGGGAGCCTCGGTCGGCTGCTCTGTCGGGGGCTCCGTAGGCTCTACCGTCGGTTCTTCCGTAGGAGTTTCAGTAGGTTGCTCTGTCGGAGGATCTGTAGGCTCTACCGTCGGTTCTTCCGTAGGAGTTTCAGTAGGCTGCTCTGTCGGAGGCTCCGTAGGTTCTACCGTCGGCTCTTCCGTAGGAGGCTCTGTGGGCTCGGCAGGTGTATAAACATCCCAGGTACCCTTCCATGCCTTTGCGCCGCCGCTGAGGTTCGTATAGAAGTTTTTATCCTTTACAGATGCGACGTTGCCAGTCTGCTCGAAGCTGGCGGCAGACCAAGAATCCGTATTAACAAAGCAATAGCCTTCCTGGCCCACAACCGGGTCCTGCGGGAAGGTGTAAGAATAAATGTTGCCTTCGACCAATGTCATTTCCGCAAAGGTGCTCAGGCCAAAGCTCCAGCCGTAAATATAGACCTTGCTCCATTTTGTGTTGGTGTTGTCGAAGTAAATGGTCTTGGGGCCATATTCGTAAGAGGGCGGGGTATAGGAGTCTGTCCACGTACCGCCGTTACCACCGCTGTTGATCTGGAATACGTTCTTCGACGCAATATCAGCCGGAATCGTTACTTCAAACGAATTCCACGCAGCCGAAGTTTCTGTTTCAGAACGTGTAAATACAGCTTTCGTGTAGTCGCCCGCGGGAAAGTACAGTTTACAAGGGACTACACAGGGTAGGTATCTGACCTGTCTCTTATACACATCTGACGCTG
>ERZ1026986.871-NODE-871-length-9962-cov-7.132633_pt1 | contig 9962 bp, 4 predicted proteins | sample MGYA00519455_ERZ1026986 | MGnify/ENA primary metagenome ERZ1026986 (study PRJEB26926, sample SAMN06164548) | human gut metagenome | biome: ENVO:00009003; feature: ENVO:2100002; material: ENVO:00002003 | host: Homo sapiens | place: USA | collected 2012 ...
TGGCTTTCTTAAACTTGCTGCTGGTACTATACTGCACCTGGTAGCCGGTGGTTTGCGTCGCCTGTTTTTTCCAAGTGACCTTAAAACCTTTCTTGGCAGCTTTCACTTTAGATACGCCGGTGCCCTTGGGGTTAATGTTATAGGTCATGGACTTACTGCCGCTGTAATTGCCCTTTAGGGTCACTTTTACGGTGTATTTGCCCACATTCTTCATGCCCTTGGGGTAGTCAATTTTATAATCCGTACTCTTCAGGGCTTTGCCCTTACTATCTTTCACGGTCACAGACGGTTTTTGCACCTTGCCGTTATAGGTATAGGCGGTCTTATTCAGCTTGATGGTATTGACCTTATAGTATGTCTGCAAGGTCTTGGTGTATGTGGCCTTGCAGCCGGTGCAAATATAAGTTGCCGTCCGCTTGCCGTCCTTAGAAGTCGTGGCCTTGGTCAAGGCACGGCTTTTTTCTTTGTAATGATGACCCAGCGCCGGGACAATATCCCGGTGCACCTCATCTGCGCAAATGGTGCAGAAGTAGGGCGTATAGCCCGCAGTGGTGCAGGTGGGCAGTACCGAATCCCCCGCCTCGTAATTATGCTCGTGACTGCGGATTTCAAATTTCGCCTCGGCGCGATAGCCCTGGTAGTACACCGCCATGGTATTCATACCCTCGGCGCCGCAGCCGGACATATCCACAATCACATCGACGCCGTTAATGCTCAGCACACCGCCGGCATCTTTATAACACCATTCCAAGGGCTGGGTGGCGTTCTTAAATCCCACCAGCAGTTTCAATTCATTGAGCACCGCTTGGGGATTATAGCCGTTAAACACTGTCTTGCCCTGCAAGTAAGCACGCAGCCCCAGTTCCTCCGTCAGCGCGCCGCTTGCACCACTGATAAATGTAATATCTACATCGGAAGCCTCACTGGCAGGCATCCAGCCCCAAACATGGTAGGTATATGTTTTGCCCTTTTCCAAGGTGGCGGTTATATAAGGTCTGCTATAATCCTTGGCGTTGGGACGGTATGGATACTCCCCTTCCTGCACCTTTCCGCCCGGGAAAGTCAAGCTTGCGTGCGCATTGCGTCCGCTTTCGCCGTTCGGATTGTGTACAAAAAAGCTCAGAGTATACTCCGCCGTGTACTGAGGGGTAAAGGTCAGCGTGGCCTTTTCGCCTTTTGCATAGGAAACTACATTTTTTTGGGTCTCAGCAGAACGAAACAAGGCACGGCTTAAATCATATGATGTTGACGCTGCCCACGCCGTCACCGGCAGGGTACACACCAGCAGTAGAAACGCCAGCAGAAAACTGCCCAGGCGAATGGTTTTTTTCATAATCGCACTCCTTTGCTGCCCTTATTGTAGCACAGGTCAGACGGATTGTAAATAGGAAAGGTCTGTCAATAGGTATAGCGCAGCACGGCGGAATACACCGTGTGCAGGGCGCCGTCTGCGTCTGCATAAGTCAGGTACGCCCGCGCGGCGGCAGTGCCCACATGGGCGGAAATGCCGTAGTACAGCACAAACTGGCCTTCCGGCTCCGTAGAGCGGTTTTGCGCGCAGCGCACCGTGCCGGCGTCCGTACCGGTGCCCGGCTTACCGGCCATCTCCAGCACCAGGTCATCATCTGCCAAATTCTTGCCGTACAGGAAGCCGGAGGTCACCAGCCGGTTCCCCTCCCCGGCCATGGAGCGGGTGGCAGCAAACATCACCCGCCCGGTATCCGACTGCAACTGGGCGGAAAGCAGTGACACTGAGGGCACCGGAGTCAGATCATCGGTGCGCTTCTCCAGCGCCAAATCGGCAACGGCGTAGAAGCTGTACCGGCTGCCATAACCCAGCACACGCCCATCGGCTGAAAAGCCCTTGGCATCTGCCGCAGACACAGTAACCCGCGCCCCATAGGCAACAGTCAGACTGTTCCGGGCAGTTTGGCTGCCGCACTGCAAGGTGCAGCCGGGGGCGTTGATGGTCAGCTGCTTGGCTCCACCGGCGCGGTACAGTGCCTGCACGGTCAGGGAGCCGGTGGCGCTGTGGATCTGCGTCGGCGTGTAGGACCAGCCGACAAAAGTATAGCCGGTGTAGGTAGGCGGCGTGGGGATCTTTACCTCCGCGGCACTGTCCACCTGTTGATAAGACAACACATTGGAAAACGGGTCAATAAACAAAAAGGTCAGCCGGTCGCTGTTGTCCAAAAACAGCGGCGTGTAGGTGGCGCTGGCCACCGGGGTAAAGGTATAGCTGGCATCGCCGGACAGAATCTTATTCCCCTGCTGCCAACCGGCAAAACGGCAGCCGCTATTGGGCAGAGCCAGCAGCGTGCAGTCCTTGCCCCGATCTACATAAATCCGGCCGCCGGCGGTCACGTCCGTATCGTTAAACAACAGCGCGCCCATATCCGCGCCGGGGGTAGCAATGCAAAAGCCGTCGTAATCTACAAAATTTGCCCGCGTGGTCGCGCTGCACCGGCTGCACCCCAGTAGGTCATAACCGCGGGCAGTGGGCGTAGCCGCCACCCGTTCCAGCAGCACAGAATAGTCGTGGGCCAAATTAAAATCCGCCGTGGCGGTGTAGCCCATATAGTGCACCTGCACCGTGTTTTTGCCGCAGGCACCGCAAGCGGACAGATCCACGATCACATCGGCTCCGCCCACCAACAGGCTGCCCATTGCATCCTTATACTTCCATTCCAAGTGGGCACCGGTGCGATCCACAATCAGCAGCTTCATTGCATTCAGCACCGCCTGCTGGCTGTAAGCGGTAAATTCCGTTTGATCTAAATACAGCCGCAGCCCCACCTCCTGGGACAGGGTGCCGCTTTCGCCACTGGTAAAGTCCACATCTACCGTTGCGCCGGTGCTGGTTGCCGTCCAGCCCCAAACCGAGTAGGTATAGGTTTTGCCCTGCTCCAAGGTAGCGGTCAGGTACGGATGGCTGTAATCCTTAACGGTAGAGCCGGTACGGTTAGGGTATTCAAAGTCCGTAACCGTGCCGTCCGGGTTCGTCAGGCTGGCACGGATATTCCGCCCGCCTGTCACATGGCCGTACAGCTTTAAGGTGTATTCCGCCGTGTACTGGGGCGTAAAGGTCAGGTTCGCCGTCTCACCGGTGCCAAAGGAAAAGGCGTTAGTCCGGGCACGGAACAGGTAATTTTGGTTCAGATCTACCGAGGTGGTGGCACCGTAAGTGACCCCCGGCAGGGCACAGCAGGCCATTACCAACACCAGCACCAGGCACGCCAAGCGCTTTGTCATTTTTTTCATACCGCCGCCTCCAATTCGTTTCGTCTGCTTTCATTGTACCATAAGTGCCGCTCCATTGCCATAGAAAAACAAAAAAAGCCGACGGTCATCCCGCCGATCCGTACAATACCGACCCGGTGCACCCAACCGGCCGCACCTGTAAAGCAAAAAAAATCGAGCCGAGGGATTGCTCCCTCGGCTCTTTTCGCTCGAGCAATTATTTTACTAATTGCAATTAGTCGTCTTCGCCACCAATAATTTCAGGACCGCTTGCGGTCATCACATCGATCTGCTGAAATTCCTTGACGTCGACAACAGGCTTAGAATAAGCTTCTTTCATGAAGACATTCCTCCTATTCCTAAATTGCCTTATATCGCTGCCGGCAGTTGCCCGCCGGCAGGAGCGATAAATAGGTGTTTACGCGATTAAGCGTAAGTGTGGTTCATCACATCAGAGTACACGGTCTGCACTTTGCCATTCTGATCCTTGTAGGTCAAGAATGCCTTAGCGGAGGCAGTGCCGGTCTGAGCGGAGATACCATAGCTCAAGATGAACTGAGTGCTGCCCTCGGTGCTGTTGGCATAAGCAGCCTTCACAACGCCGGAGTTATCAGCGGAACCCTTCTTGCCAACGTTGGCCAGAGTCAGGTCAGCATCGGACAGGTTCTTACCATACACAAAACCGGACTTCAGGTAAGTGCAGCCATCCACCATAGCGCGGGTAGCAACGAACTCAACCTTGTAAGAACCGGCAACCTGGTTGGCAGAAACAGCAGCCACAACGGGAGCCTGGGTGGTAGCGGAAGCCGCCTTCACAGTTACATCAGATGCAACATAGAAGGTGTAGCTGTCGCCGTAAGCAACGATCTTGCCGTCGATAGCCCAAGCGGTAGCGCCGTCCTTAGACACGGTTACCTGGGTGCCGTAAGGAATGTCAGCCAGAGTGCCCTGTGCGGAGTTGCTGCCGTAAGCAACGGTAGCATCAGCGTCAGTGGTTACAGTGTAGGTAGCGGCAGCGTCCTTCTCATACTGTGCATAAACAGTCATGGAGGAGGTAGCGGCCTTAATGGCAGCCTCATCTACGGACCAACCGGTGAAGGTGTAGCCGGTGTAGGTGGGTGCCTGCGGGATCTTCACATCTGCGCCGGAAGCAACAGACTGAGAAGAGATCACGTTGTTGAACATATCAACAAAGGTGAACTGAACGGGCTTAGCGGACTCAGCGAACACAGGCGTGTAAGTGATGTCAGCGATAGCCACGGTGGTGTAGCTAGCATCAGTGGAAACGATCTTGTTACCGGTCTGCCAGCCTACGAAGGTGCAGTCCGCATTGGGAGTCGCAACCAGGGTGTAAGTGCCGTTCTCAGCGAACTTCTTGGAACCGCCGGCGGTCACATCCTGACCAGCCAGGGTTACAGAGCCGTTCTCCACAGCATTTACAGTTACGGTCACACCAGCCAGAGCCGGAGCAGTCTCCTTGGTGTAGGAGTAGCCACAGTCCTTACAGGTGTAAGTGGTGATCTCGGCCTGATCCAGAGTGGCCTCCTGGGTCACCTTAGCGGTGAAGTCGCAGGCCTTGGTCTCCGTGTGAGAAGCGTCATTGGCGCATACACGGCTGTGCTGTGCATCAGCACCCTCGGTGCCCTCAACATGCTTCCAGTCACCCCAGTTATGATCGGTAGCCGGGATCGCTACAGTGTAGGTGCCGCCGCACTTGGTGCAGGTGAAAGTCTTCACGCCGGGCTCGGTGCAGGTAGCAGCCTTGGTCTCCACACCATTGTCGAAGGTGCACTTGTCAGTCTTCGTAGGCTGGCTGCAGGTACCCTCGCCGGTGCAGGTTGCAGTGTGGGTGTAATCCTTACCCTCAACGAAGGCCTCACCGCTGGTGTAATCAGCAACGGGGGTACCGTACTTGTGGGTATGACCCAGAGCGGGCTTGGTCTCCTTGGTGTAGGAGTAGCCGCAGTCCTTACAGGTGTAAGTGGTGATCTCAGGCAGATCAGCAGTCTGGTTCTGCGTTACCTGAGAAGTAAAGTCACAGGCCTTGGTCTCCGTGTGAGAAGCGTCCTTGCTGCAAACGCGGGTATGGGTGGCATCAGCCTCAGCAGTTGCAGAGTCATGCTTCCACTCGCCCCAAGCATGACCGGTAGCGGGGATAACCACGTTATTCTTGCTGATCACATAGCCGCAAACAGAGCAGCTGGTGGTCACGGTCTTGGAACCGTCCTTATCGCAGGTGGCATCCACAATGTTGCTTTCCAGAGTCTGCGGATTATGCGGCGTGGTGGTCAGCTTAGCAGTGAAGATGGTGTCTGCGGAGATGGTCGCTGTGGTGGGATCGGTATCCCAAGCATAGCTGTAGTGGCCGGCAGCATCGGGATCCTTAGTGGGCAGAGCCGGTACAGAAGCAGGGCTCTTGCCCTGTTCCACAGTCTCGGTGCCCAGGTCCTTGCCATCCTCGGTCACATACTTAACGGTGTAAGACTTGGGCTCCGGAGCAGATGCCTTCATGGGTACTTCAAAAAGTCCAACCTCAGCATCGCCTTCTTCGGAGATACCTGTCATGGTGTAACTGCAAGCGATCTCGTTTTCGTTACCAAATGCAATAGAACTGTACTTGGTCATCAGCGGATCGGTGTTGAAAGTCAACAAGCTATCTTCAATTTTTGTGCCAGCAGCTACCTTAAAGCCAACAGTTGCAATGTAAATACCATCAATAACAACATTTGTATCCTCGTCACTGTTGTACAAAGTAGAAGTATCGCCCTGCCATGTAGCATCCGGAACTTCATCGTTAACCAAACGAGTACCATAGCAGATGTACTGCTCGGTTCCGTTTACATCACTTGCATTATCAGTCATATAAGCTTCGCCGTTAGCATCGACCATAGCCTCATCAGCCATTGCAAGTAACTTTGCAGTCTTGCTCCAGCCGGTAGTAGGATTGCTACGCACACCTGGTGTCAAAGCTGAATTAACTTCATATTTAAACTGTACATTGCCAAATTGGCCAGCTGTATCATGCAGAATAAACGATGCAGCAACGAAATACTCGCCCTTAGAGTTTGCTTTCAGGGTGCAACCATCGCTACCAACGGTCTGACCTTCCACAGAAACTTTACTCAAATCAGTAACGGTCGCGCCATCGGTAATCCAGTTCTCATCGCCATTCTTATAAAAAGCCTGATCTTCACCGGTGTAGGCAGTCCATACTACATCCAATTTCGGGCTCAGGCTCTTAGCAGCAGGCAAGTCAGCCTTTTCGATAACCTGGCCAGGCGTATAATTCGCTGCCAACGCAGAAACGGGCGCAGCAGTCAGGATCATCATACCTGCCATAATACCGGAAAGCACTTTCTTTACGCTTTTGCGCATGTGTGTTTCCTCCTAAAATAATCAATTGTAAATCTCAGCACTCAACATTTTACCAGAGAATGCCTTGTAAATGTTGTAATCAGTACCATTCACGGCACCGTCGTGATTAAAATCACAGGCGCCATTGTATGTACTGTCACTCTTACTCTTACCTGTACATCTCTTATAAACATTGAAGTCTGTGCCATTTATAGCCGAATCTTTCTTGAAGTTGCAAACAACCATACCGTAGGTGCCCAGATCCACATCACCGTCAGCAACCGTGATCTTAATGTCACGGTCATAGCCGTAGGCGTAGCTCAGCGTAGCGGTATAAGTACCGGCTGCCAAAGACGGAATAGTAAATACGCCATCCGCGCCGGTAGTTGCCACAACTTCCCCATTGATCAGCACATCACAACCGATGACGGTAAATGCACTGCCTGCCACCTTGCCGCTGGTATTGGCCAGCGCCAGCACTCTGCCGGTAACGGCATGGCCGGTGGCCGGTGACAGATCCGCTGTCATGGGATGCAGCGTTGCGTTATAGCCGTCAAAGGCGGTGACCAGCGCATAACAGTCCTGGTCAGCCGTGCCATAATCGGCATAATCCGCATAATCTGCCTCAATAAAGGTTTGGTTCGGGTCCGTATCCAAGGTCACAATCTTTGCAAAGTCCACAGGCGCTTCCGTAGCAACGGTGACCTGCAACTTCAAAAGGAGCTGACCCGCCGCATCAATGGCGGTGGTCGTTGCAGTCTGGTCCACCCTGGTGATAAAACCAAAGTTGATGGTCCCATTCTGCACCAGCACACCGGCGGCGCCAAGGCCCCGCAGCTGATCCGGCAAACTGTCCGACAGCAAATCACTGTGTCCGTTGACCGTCAGCACAGCCGCATCATAAGACATGGTGTACTGCATCACGGCAAAGGACTGCATACCGGAAAGCGTAAAGGATACGGTATAATCCCCGGCAGACAGTGCATTGCCGTCTACCGCCCGGCCCTCGCTGTCCGTAAAGGTACAGGAGAGGTGGGGCTGCTCGGTGCCCAAGGTACCCTGGGCAGCCAGCGGGGTTATAGAGGTTAAGGTCAAAATCAATACAAACGATAAGAAAGCAGCAAGTGTTCTCTTGAGTTTGTTCAATTTCATAATCAAAATCAGTGTGACCCAAGCGGTGCCGAAGCACCGCCCGGGTACTTTAAGTTAGGATTTAGCCATAGATTGCGTTGCTCAGTGTCTTACCTGTAAATGCCTTATAGATATTGTAGTCTATACCATTTACAGCGCCATCATGGTTAAAGTCGCATGCTTCGTTATAGGAAGCACTACCCTTAGATTTATCTGTTGACTTCTTGTATGTGTTGTAGTCAGTACCGTTGATTGCTGCATCTTTCTTGAAGTTGCATACAACCATACCGTAGCTGCCCAGATTCACATTGCCGTCTTTCACCTCAATGGTGATGTTACGGTCAAAGCCATACTGATAGCTCAGCGTTGCCGTGTACTTACCGGCAGCCAAAGACGGAATGGTAAAGGTACCATCCTGACCGGTGGTAGCCACAGTCTCGCCGTTGATGATCACATTACAACCAATGACTGTAAACTTGTCACCAGCAACCTTACCGCTGGTGTTCGCCAGAGCAAGCACCTTACCGGTTACAGCAAAGCCCTCAGAAGGAGCAGTTGTGCCCTCTTCAAGAGAGTTCTCTGCATCTACCAGGTTCTTGTAAGCGGTGAAGCAAGCAGACAGGTTGGCGGTGTAGTTGTCCTTATCAGCCGGAACATAGGTGGCAGCGTCCTTATGGGCGTAGTCGCCGTTACCGGTGGTCGCAACATCTACAGCAGCAGCCAGTGCGTTCACATAGTTGGTCCAGGACTCGTCGGTGTAAACCTTCTCGCCCTTGTTAACCAGCTTGCCGCCCTCAACAGCACCGTACTTCGCGGAAGTCGCGGTGGTGGCGATTGCAGCATTCTTGATGGCATTGCCGTCTGCATCGACCTTACCGGAATCTGTCCAGGTGGTGGTCATTGCGCTGTAAGCGCTGCCGCTGGCGTGAGAAACCTCAGCCTCCACCTTGTCGCCGATATAGCCGCGCTCGGTCACAGTGCCCATGTACAGGCTAAACATACGAACAGCCTCTTCAATCAGCAGAGAAGAAGTGCTGGTGGAGAATGCATAGGTATAATCCGCAGCGTCATTACCATTGGTGTTTGCCAGGTCAGCAATGGTCTGGTCGATCTGGTTCCAAGCGCAGGTGGCAAGCACCGTCTTGGACTCGTCACTCTTCAGGTAAATATCTGCAGCGTACATCTTTTCAGCATCCTTCGCCACGGATACCATCTTCTGGTACTCGGGCAGATCGAAGTTGGCGTCCGTCATACCGTCACGAATGGAAGAAACATCCGTGAAGATCTGACCGGCAACGGTAACGCTCAGCATCTGCGCACACTGATCCACAGCATAGCGCATCTTGTCTCTTGCCTGCATGGCAAGTGCACGGGTTTCCTCACTACCATTGTTGACAATGGACTTCTCGGTCACCATGTGCTTCACAGTGAAGTCCTTGCTCACGGCAACGCCATTGGCATTGTAGTAAACGAACTTCGCCTGATTGAAGGTGCCTTCCTTTTCAGCACCGTTGATCGCATAGGGAGCAGCCTCATAAGAGGTGGTATCCCATGCGGTGGCATAAGCCTGGGCGTTCAGGAAGTACCAGGAAGAACCGCTCTTCACAACAGTCTGGCCGGTGGGATCGGTAGCCGTGGTGTAAGCCTGACCACCAACATTGGTGGAAGTCGCACCGGTTACATCAGCATCGGTCAGAGCCTCCGTGGTGTAATAAAGCTGGCTCATAGCGCTGTCAGCATAGTAATAAGTGCCGTCAGTCGTTGCATAAGCAGCCAGAGCTGCAGGCAGCTGATTCAAGGAAGTTACGGGCTTGGTTGCAGGCTCGCCGATCACGGTCTTCACCTCAGAGGTAACAGGCGTCTTAGCGAACGCACTGGACAGAGTGCCGGCAGTGGACAGATTCAGCGGAGACTGGCGGGCCTCAAAGCCGGCAGCCAAAGCAGCGGTTGCCGCATCATAGGTTGCAGAAGAGCCGCTGGCCTTATCGTAATCCTTAAAGTCAGAAGGTCTGTAGTTCTTAATGTAGTTATTCAAAGAATCGTACGCACTATTGAACTGGCCACGGTTACCATCGTCAGCAACGGTCACTTTCAAGCTACCGGTTGCCGGGTGGTTGCCGCAGTAGAAGCTCAACTTCACTTCTTTCTTGGATACCTGAGAAATATCCGTAGAACCATCATACTTGAACCTGTCTCTTATACACATCTGACGCTGCCGACGATATGCAGTGTGTAGA
>ERZ1026986.874-NODE-874-length-9944-cov-18.248357_pt1 | contig 9944 bp, 20 predicted proteins | sample MGYA00519455_ERZ1026986 | MGnify/ENA primary metagenome ERZ1026986 (study PRJEB26926, sample SAMN06164548) | human gut metagenome | biome: ENVO:00009003; feature: ENVO:2100002; material: ENVO:00002003 | host: Homo sapiens | place: USA | collected 2012 ...
AGTATTTGTATCATTTTTAATTTGCCTCCTGTAAATCAAGAGACAATGCGCATTGTCTACTCCCTGTTAGCTACGCAGGGAGGGTTACTTTTTCAAAGTCTGCAATCACAAGCGAATGAGGCGCTTTCACATCCGCCAGCTCCAACTGGTAATACCACCGCACTTCTTTGTGGTGTACCCGCATGGTGATTGCTGTCACGGTGTAGGAGTTACCCTGATATTCCACCTGCGTTTGATATGCGATTGCTTTCTTTGCTTCCATCAAGTCCATTGTATTCCCCTTCAGAACGGAATGTCATCGGCCGCGCTGAACGGCTCCTTTGAATCGTCAAGCTGTTCGCTGCGGTACGTGTCCGCCTCATAAAACTTCTGGTGCTTAAGGTCAAAATACAGGTTTATTTTGCCTGTACGCCCGAACTTGTTCTTGTCGAGCAGCAGCTCCGTTTCCTCCGGTCGGACGGAATCATCGTCCTTTTTCAGCACATACGGCCTATGCAGAAGCGCGATGTAATCGCCGTCCTGCTCAAGTCCGCCGCTTTCCTTCAAGTCGGACATTGTGGGCGCCTCCCTGCCGTTTCTCGACAGCTGGGAGAGAACCAGTATGGTGCAGCCTGTTTTCTTTGCGACCCGCTTCAATTCGCTCGATATGTAATCTGTCTTGACTCGCACGTTTTCATATTTCTGCGCGGCCGTCACAATCTGGATAAAGTCTACAACCACAAGGTCAGGCTTTACTTCGGCTATCTGGTTGCACATCAGCTCAACCGCATACACATCATCCACGACGATGAACTGGTTGTTTTCCTTCAGCTGTGCCATCTGGCGTTTTACCATATTTACTTCGTCCTCTGACAGCCGGTTCTGTGAAAACCTCTCATACTTGATTTTGTTCTCCGCCGCCATCACACGCTCAAATATCATTTCAGATGACATTTCAAGCGAGAAGAACAGGACCTTCTGCCCGTATTTCATTTGGTTGTACGCGATGTTTATTGCAAACGTTGTCTTGCCTGTCGATGGCCGGGCGCCGATGATAAATACACAGCCCTTGCGGATACCGCCAAGGATGTTATCCATTGTGGCGAACCCCGTCCGGATGGTTGGCCTGGGCTTGTTGAGGTTTTGAGTAAACGCATCTATCCGCGCCTTGTTCTCTTCCAAGCAATCCACAAACAGCTGACTGCCTGTTTCGTCCTCCACAATCCTCTTCACGTTCGGCAGGCTGCATTCGCCCGAAAACATCAAATCGTTTATCTTCCCCATCAGGCGCCGCTGGGAGGCCATCTCCTTCAAAAGCCTCAAATGCTCATCAAAGTGATGCCGTGATACTGCCGTCTCACAGCAGACAACAACCTCCCGCCGTTCGTCCGGGTCCTCAAGCTGCGACAGCACCGTCACGCTGTCAAGCTTTCCGTTCTTATCGTACACACGCCTCATCTGCTTGAAGATGGAGCGGTAAACGGTATGTTCAAAATCCCCTTCCTCCAACAGTGCGAGCTTTTCGCCCAGCTCCGGAAACAGCACCAAACAGCCAATCACACTGCGTTCTGCGTAAATACTTTCACGCTGCATCCTGTTCCCTCCTAATCGTCGTCATCGTCATCCGCCAGATTCCTGATTCCCTGATATCCGCCGGCATACGGTTTTTGTTCCTTCCTGCTCCATCTGCGCAGGAGCGCCTGCCAGTCCGTTATGGGTTTCCCTTCCTTGGTCGTCCATTCGTTTTTCTGGTAATGCTCGAAAAATTTCACCGCATCCACATTGAGGTGCTCGCGCTTCACAAAATCAAAAACCTGAGAAAAAGTGGGCAGTACTACTTCTTTACTTTCTTTATATTCTTTTATATTCTTTGATTGTTGCCCTTTGATTGCCCCTTGATTGCCTTTTGATTGCCCATTGCTTGCCTCTGTGTCTGCCCTCCTCTGGTACTTGTCATAATTTTTCACCGTTACAATGGTGTATTTGTTGGTTGACCTGCATGCCACTTCGCCTGTCTCTTTTAAGTGTTTTAAGGCGGTGCGAACCTGCTTAATTGACAACCCTGTTTCTTCGGCTAAATTCGCGTAAGAAATCACTTTTTCGCCCCTGCGGACCGTCGTTTCCTGAAAGCCGCAGTCCCGGATATTTGCCGTTAAAAGCAGATGCAGGAACACCACTTTTGTGTTGATGTCCTTATACCACCGCCAGCTTAATATGTTGCGGTTGAGCTTGACAAAGGTTCCTGTTTCAGCCACTGTAATTACACCCCCAGACGCTCTGCGAGCCTCTTGACGGCGTTTTCATACTGCGCGGGGGTTAAGCCCTGTTTTTGCAGTTCGCGCTTTCTGCGCTCAAATTCAAGCCATATATCAAATGTGTGCTGATTCGCCATATTCTTGCTCCAGCCTTTCCTTGAGTTCTCTGTAAAGCACTTCCCTGATGAGCCTGCCGCTGGTTTCCGCTTTACAGAACAAAAGCTGGCAGTCATAGCGCGCAAGCCAGGCCGTAATGCTCGCAAGCAGTGCCTTCGGAGCCATACGCGTACGGTATCTGCCCGCATACACATGCTCCCAGGTGGCGTTCTCCACCAGCAGGTAAAGCTTTGCATCACGGCCTTTTGCGCGCTGAAACTCCCGCTCAAAACGCGCACGGCCGCGGCAGAAACACATGCACAGCTCATCAAGGCTCATTTTGCGCTCGACTGCAGCGCCGCAGTCCGACAGGTCAAGTACATTTCCGTCCGGCAGCGGGCACTGCGCCGAGTAATCACCAAATTCGAGCTTTCTGCGCTCATATGGGCAGCCCATCTGGTACAGGCGCTTCTGCAGCGCCGGCGTCTGCTGCTCGCGCGTATCGACCAGCACCGTCATTTGTTCCAGGGACTGCCTGATTTCAACCGGCGTCATTTCTCTCCCCCATTAAAACGGAAGGTCTTCGTCGTCGAGCAGCTCCGCGGCACTGGCAGGCTGCGTCTGTACCTGCGCTACCTGATTGCCCTTGAGCGGTTTATCGGCAGGAACCTTAAAGTTCCCTTCCTCTATGTAGGAAACCGGCACCAGCCTGAACGGGCGTACCGTCCAGCCATCCCGGCCGTCCATAGCCCACTGCTCCCTGCGGAACAAACAGCCGGCTGTTTTGCCCTTGAGGCCCTTTTCATCCCAATCCCAATGGTAGTCTTTGTTGCTGTCCTCGATGGCGTCAGTCAACGCCTTCAGGTTACTCTTCGTCCATTCATCCTTTTCGCTGCCGTCGTCCTTCGGGAGGTACTGGCGCAGAACGCCGCGCCACCGTTTATCCTCGCTGATTTGGCTGCGGTAATCTTCTGCGTAAAAGTCCTTGTATTCACCCTGCAAAATATCGAGGCTTACCTCAAGCTTTTCAAACGTCCCTCCGTCCTTGGAGGGGTACTGCTTGACTTCTGCGCCCATGATTTTGCAGATATAGCCGCCTGCGGGCAGCTGCCTTCTCTCTGTTGCCGGTTTTACGTTCTGCCAGTTATTGATTGGTTTCATTTCTCTGTTCTCCTTTAAATTTCATAATATTGCCGGATGGTTTTGTCTACCAGCTTCAAGTCGTTTTCGATGGTCGGTTCTGCAAACATGCCGATTGGGCTTTTGACTGTGTCCATGCCGTTTGTCTGCGTGGTAAACAGGTATTTTCCGTCACGCACGAATGTTTTCAGAACAATTGTGAACATGCCTTCGATGGTGATTTTTTCGTCAAGCATCCTCCCTACGGTTTTAAACTTTTCAAAGCCCGCGCTGTCGCGCTCAATGTGTCCCATGAAGTGGACGATTACATCCGCCGGCAGCTCGCTGATTACCATCTGTACGAGTGTCCAGAAGTTCAGCGCAATATCGGTGAATTTCTGGTATCCGCTGACTTTTGCATTGCGCATGAACTCGTTTGCCATGAGGTACTGCGCATCGTCAATCACCAGGGTCTTTGGCTTTGCTTTTTTCAGGACCTGTTCAATCATCATGTAATTGTCCGAATTGAACGGCTTGATATTTGTTTTAAACGGGAGAGGCTTGGAACTGACATTGATAATCCCAACCTCACCCTCCTGAAAGTTGCGCAGGGAAGCGGATTTCCCGCTCCCGCTCTCGCCTAAAATCAACACGGGGATTCCCATGCTTACTCCTCCTTTTCCCCAAAAACCAAGGGGCATTCCTGGCCGGTATGGTTCTTCGGGTATGCCACCAGCTTCTTGTTGAGCTGGCACCACCCGCTTGTACGGCTGAAATACGGGCACTGCATGCAGCACACGTCGTTTTCGGGAAAGTTCACTTCAACGACGGCGTATGCATGGGTAAAAAAACGGATGCCGCTGTCAAAATCCTTCATCGCAGTCACCCTCCTCATATTCTTTAAATGCTCCCGCACATTTCGGACAGACCCACCATTGCTCGTACGGCGGGCTGTCTAAGCCGTGCCGCTCTTTGTACAGGACCTGGTCGCCTTCCTCAAATATGTACCCGCAGTCCAGGCACTCATACATCTTTTGTGTTCTCCTCTTGCGGCACTGTTTCCAGGGCGTCGCGCAGAAACGAGGTGTCTATGTATACACTCTCACAGCGCTCCAAATATCTTTTTACAATATCAAGCTGTGTCTGTGCCTTAATCAGTGTTTCAAACTGCACGACCGGAATTGAAATTTTGTTGTCTAGCATGGTGTTTACCTCCTTGACAAACCTCACCGGTTTGCCTATACTTGAATTAAGATATTTTTTCTTTGCCGCCTTCGGTGCTTCCAACGCCGGGGGCGGCTTTTTCTAGATAAACCGTATTACAGATGCTATTAAACAGGTCGAGCGGTAAATCATAGTCACGCCGGGCAACCTCTAATACAGCTTCGTAAAGCGGTAGTTTCAAGTGTGCGTCTGCTTTCCATTCAATAAGTTCTATCGTTTGTAAATACTTTTCTGCACTACTCATGACCTTTCCTCCTTTCCAGCCCAAAAACCTTTGACTATCATTACGGCCGCCAAGCTCAAAAGCCATATTCCGGTTCCGAGCAGTATGATAGGTACAGCTTGCGGGTCGCCAATTAGCCATGCGTCAAGCCCACCGCTCATTCCAACAATAAAGACAAAATACAGGAAGGTCAGCAGCATAGCAGCGTTTTTGCCCATAAACGGGAGCACGCGATACCTGATAGCGTACCAGCAGCCGGACGCTAGGGCCTTTGTTTTACTCATTGTGGTTCACTTCCTTTATTTTTTGATTCAGACCAATCCCATAGAACATTAAGAATAAAAGCATTCAAAGGCGTACCTGCCAATTCTGCTTCTTCTTGAAGCTGGGAAAACAGCGGTGTTGGTAGCCTTAGTGTAAACCGTTTTCTATCGTCTTTTTTCATATTTTTGACGTCAACTCCTTTCGCTTATAATATAACACATCATCTATTTGACGTCAAGTGTCTTATTGACATTTTTTATTTTTTTTCATATAATGTCAATATGATGTCAAAAGGAGGAATTTACATGCCAAAAAAAGACCCATATACCAAGGAAGAAGATTCAAGGTTTACGCTGCGAATTCCTACTGAATTACTTAATGTGATTCGTGATGAAGCTAAGAAAAACAAAAGGTCGGCAGGTAAACAAATTGAATTTATTCTTGAAGAGTGGATGAATGAACATAATCTTGAAGAATGAAAACTATCAAATCTCTGACGGTATATCCTTTTCTGTCCGCCTCTTGTTGCAACTGTTCTTTAAGTTCAACTGGTAGGCGGATTGTTATTTGTTTACGTTCCATTGTGTTTCCACATCCTTTCTATGAATGATTTGGAATAAGTAAAGAAAGTCTGATTCGGGAAAGTAATTCTGATGAATCGCTTTGGCTTCTTCCAACCAAAAATTTTGTTTCCTGTTAAGTTTTCTCGAAAGCGTCTCTTTTGCCATTCCTATTTTCAGGGCAATTTCTTTTTCGGTTATCCCTTTCCGTTTCATTTCGGTTTTGAGATTCTTATACATTGTTCACGCCTCCTTTCTGCGCGACAGAATTATCGTTCTCGTCCAGCAGCCGGGTCACAGGGATTTTAAAGGCCTGTGCTAGTCTGATAAGCTCTATGAGCCGAAACGCTGTAGGGTCTTGTAAGCGATGGTAAAACGTTGCTACACTGATTCCGCTTATTGTTGTCAGCTCGTGGTTATCAAACCCGTGTAAGGTCGCATAATACGCGAGATTCGCTTTTAGTTTTTTTGCTGCGTCCTGCTTTGCTTTTTGTTGCGTTCCTAATGCTTTAACTCTTGGCATGTTTTCATCTCCTTTCTATGTTCATGTTTTTGGCCTATTGCAAATTCTGTTTGGTGACACACCCAAAGCTGAAGCGATACCTGGAATCATCTCTGCTTTAATGGTTTTTCTTCCGTTTAGCAAATCGCTAAATGCTTTTTCAGAAAATCCCGCCTTAAAAGCTACATTTTTTTGTTTGTATCCCTTTTCCTGAATAACACTTTTTATGTTATCTGCAATATAACTCACTTAACGCGCCTCCTTTTTAACAAGAATCTTGTTGATGTATTAACTATATAACAAGTTTCTTTGCATGTCAATACTTTTTTACAAGTTTCTTGTAACTTTTTTCTTGACTTATATACAGACAAGCCTTACAATGCGATTAGGGGTGATTTAAGTGAGATTTGGAGATAGAGTAAGGCAACGCAGAGAACAATTAAATATGTCCAGAAAAGAGCTTGCCGCAAAGGTGGGTATTACAGCATCGGCAGTTGGAAATTATGAAAACGGAATAAGCTCCCCAAAAGAGGAAGTTTTACTTGCGTTATTTGATGCTTTAGGCGTAGATGCAAATTTTTTATTTCAAGATTCAATAAAAAAAGCTTCTGTGTCAAACGACACAGAAGCCGACGAAATCAACGACATAGCATATGGAATTTATAAAGCTTTACTTGATAACGGATTCATTAAAGAGGGGCAGGAGCTTTCCACCGCTCAAAGTGACCTTCTCGATGGCTTGAGTGTTATTATTTCGGCATTCTTCAATAAATCTAACGATTAGGTCTTTTTGTTTTCTTCCATTCCCTCTTTTCTGAATCTTTTTTGCCAATTCAATAAACGATTGAGGAACTTCCTTTTTCTCAGTATGTAAGGTTTCTTCCATTTCAAACTACCTCCATCTTGTCCTTCTGCCTGTCACCAATAATAGAACATTCGTTCTATTTAGTCAATGCATTTTTAACTACTAAACATTTCCTGTCCCGTTTATGGCACAGTAAAATATTACTATCCCTCCTATTGCTTTTATATAATTGGCGTATTAAAATGTGTAATAATAACGGAATTACACAAATTTGATAATCCATGATGACCGGTCAAATGGATTTGTTTGGGTGTTGATTACATAATACCAATCCACAAAATTTTGTAAATCCCTTGTGGGACGAATTGCACGAATTAGGGACGAACTGCATAAAAAAATCATTTCGTTGTGCAACTTGCACTAATGAATTACCAATACTTTCCGCTTTAAATAGTATATGTCAACTCCTTATAATAGATATAGAATCTTTATAAGGAGTGTCAAAATGAATATTGCGATATGTGATGATAGTGCTCTGCATTTAATCGAAGTGTCAAAAAAGGTAAAAGAATTATTTGAACGATTCAACGAATTTGGTAAGATTAGTTTTGCGTATAGGGAATTTACAAAACCAGATGAAATATTAGCAGCTCACGAAAAAGCTATGTTTGATGTTGTTTTTCTGGATGTGGACATGCCGGGCATGAACGGCTTTCAGGTTGCCGATTTTATGTATAAAAGTAATCCGAGAATAAAGATTATTTATGTAACGAGCCACGGCAAGTATATTAAAGAATCAATAAACCACGAGGTTTTTTCATTTGTCACTAAAGGGTGCGATGAAGATTACGAAGAAGCAATAAGAAAGGTTTTACGGGAATACAACGACGCCCACAAAAAGGTGAAATTTGAGATAATTCCGGATGATGGTCTGGATATGTCGAGTATCAAGTATTTTACTAGTAATCGGAACTATGTTATTGCCCATACCACCAATGGGGATGTTAAATTACGGGCAACTCTCGCAGAAATCGAAAAAGATTACAAAGAAAACTTCTTCTTCCGTATTGACCGTTGTACAATCGTTAATTTTTACTATGTTTATAACATAATCGATAGAGATGTAAACATGCACGATGGTACTGTATTAAGGGCCTCACGCGAAAGGGCAAAGGAGTTGCGCAAGCTACACTATTTGTATACATTTGACCGTGATTCCATTTTTGATGATGATTTATTACATTTTAGCCCCGACCTTGACGATAAGCCGCTGTCTGCCGATGAAATGAGGCGCGAACTTAAAACAGAAGATATAAAAACCCCAAAACGTCGAGGGAAATGGTGGTGGGTTTCCTAATATGAATGGTAGAGCTGCAATATACGTCCGGGCAAAAACACGGCAAGAAAAATGGAAACAGATTTTCACAGCAAGAATGTACGCTTTAAAATACAGAGTTAAAGTAGTACAAATTTATTGGGATTGTGACACCGGAGACGAAAAGGCTGGAAAACGGCCTGCGTTTGGTCGTTTATTAATTGATTTGCGCAAAGGTGATTATAAATTTATTATCGTTGCAGACTTAACAACAATTACAAGGCAATTCGACGAGCTAGAACGCATTCTTTTTTTCACAAAGAGTTTTGATGTAAACTTTGAAATCCCAAAATTTGAAAAAGAGTGTAAAAGCTTCGCTTATCCCTTTAATATAAAAAAATGACCGCTGCGAGCTGGCACTCGCAACGGCCTGAATAAAGGTATTGTGAAGGTATGTCACTCCTTCGACAAAATAATTATATATACTTTGTAGATATTTGTCAAATTCTGCAAGTATATAAATATCGGAGGCGCGTTTTATGGAATGGGTTATTTTAATTTTCATGGCTTTTTTTGTGTTTGTGGCTTTGTTCGGTTTTTATAACTACTTAAAAAACAAAAGAAATCGGATCGACAACCCACAGTCAAATAAAACACCATTGAACCAAACAAGTGCGGAAATAGAGCCAGCAGTAGAAACTCAGATAACGAGGTTAGATAGTCAACAACAAGAAATATATGAATTGTCGAATGAACTTACTATAAAGCAGGCAAAAGACAAGGTTAATCAATACCCACTCCCTACTGCGTGGTACAAATTTTATGTCTATTTTCGTTTTCCAGTTGGATTTCTTGTTTCCTTGTATTCCTTGTGGCAGGTCATTTCTTTTTATTCAGAATACACATGGATTGAAATGCCGGCAATACAAGGCTTTGCTGTTTTTTTAGAGATTGCTTACCTCATCTTTGGTATTATTGTATTCGCGCTAACACTAAAATTGAATCAAAGGGCGTATGAATGCAATATTGGTTATTTGATAGTAACAGTGGGATATTGGGCGCTTATTTCTGTTTTGCAAGCAGGAATGGACGTGCCAAATATGCAATTTATTACATACCTATTAAGTTTTACTATTGCAGCTATTATTTATGGGTTAGTCTGGTTTCTTCCTAACTTTATTTATTTTAGAAAGAGAAAGAGCTTATTCCATCCCGAATTTGACCCGAACAAACAAGCTAAAAAGAAAGCATACAAACCTTCCGACAAAAATTCTTTTGAATATAACGCCAAGATGTATGAACGAAAAGATTTTATTAAATTGATGACACAAGAGATTTGTAATCAACTGAATGAGGAAAAGATAATAGAACAAATTGAACGTCTAAAAGAAGAATACCCGAAGAGCCAGAATCCACAGCGGTGTCAGGCTATAATTGAGGCGCATTCTATTGCCTATCAGTTGAAACAAAATCGACTATTTACGTTTGACGAGATTTACAATAAAATGCACTAACACAACATAAAATACCGCCCTCCCCTGTTGGCGCAGGAAAGAGCGGCTACCGTACAGCAGGGCTGAACGGCACGATATGAATCGCAAC
>ERZ1026986.881-NODE-881-length-9912-cov-5.083088_pt1 | contig 9912 bp, 9 predicted proteins | sample MGYA00519455_ERZ1026986 | MGnify/ENA primary metagenome ERZ1026986 (study PRJEB26926, sample SAMN06164548) | human gut metagenome | biome: ENVO:00009003; feature: ENVO:2100002; material: ENVO:00002003 | host: Homo sapiens | place: USA | collected 2012 ...
ACGAGATTCCTCTACGTCTCGTGGGCTCGGAGATGTGTATAAGAGACAGAGATTCAGGAACAGAGAGACGAAAGGGGCAAGTATTTAAAATGATGAGTACAGATATTGGTATCGATCTCGGTACTGCCAGTATATTAGTTTATATCAAAGGAAAAGGTGTTGTATTAAAGGAGCCGTCAGTTGTGGCTTTTGACCGTGATACAAATAAGATCAAAGCAATCGGAGAGGAAGCAAGACTGATGCTCGGAAGAACACCGGGAAATATCGTGGCAGTCAGACCACTTCGTCAGGGTGTTATTTCTGATTATCAGGTTACAGAGAAGATGATCAAGTACTTTATCCAGAAAGCACTTGGTAAGAAAACGTTCCGTAAGCCGCGCATCAGTGTATGTGTGCCAAGCGGTGTCACAGAGGTTGAGAAAAAAGCTGTTGAGGATGCAACCTATCAGGCAGGAGCAAGAGAAGTTGCAATCATCGAGGAACCGATCGCTGCGGCAATCGGAGCAGGTATTGATATTTCAAGACCTTGTGGAAATATGATCGTGGATATCGGAGGAGGAACAGCCGATATCGCGGTGATCTCTCTGGGCGGTTCGGTTGTCAGCACCTCTATCAAGATCGCCGGAGATGATTTTGATGAGGCGATTGTCCGTTATATGCGTAAAAAGCACAATCTTCTGATCGGTGAACGTACTGCAGAGGATATCAAGATCCGTATCGGAAGCTGTTTCCCACAGGCACAGGCCGAGACGATGGATGTACGCGGACGTAACCTTGTGACAGGACTTCCGAAAACTGTAACGGTTTCTTCGGAGGAGACAGAAGAGGCACTCAGAGAGCCGACACTTCAGATCGTAGAAGCAGTACATTCTGTACTGGAGAAAACTCCGCCGGAACTTGCAGCAGATGTTGCGGATCGTGGTATTGTGCTGACAGGCGGTGGTTCATTGCTCAGAGGTTTGGAGGAGCTGATCGAGGATCGCACCGGAATCAATACGATGACTGCAGATGAACCGATGACATGTGTTGCAATCGGTACCGGAAAATTCGTAGAGTTTTTAGCCGGAAAACGTGACGAAGATTAAATTTTTTTTGTGTTTTGCCGATACAATAAATGAAAGATATGCTTTGTGCACAGATAGGGAAAACGTGTGAAAAATAAGGTTTTTCATATGCGGAAATACGGATTAAAATACATCAGAAGCTGTGCAGAAATGGAGAGTTTACATGGTAAAGGGATTGTATACAGCGTATACAGGAATGATCAATGAACAGAATCGTCTGGACATTCTTTCGAATAACCTTGCAAATGCAGACACCAATGGTTATAAGAAAGAGGGAGCGACAAACCAGACGTTTGCAGATGAGCTTGCGATCAAGATCAAGGATACATCCAGCTACGGCATGCCGCAGAAGCTTGGAACCATGAGCATGGGTGTACACATCGGAGAGACTTACACGGATTACAGCCAGGGAAATTTCAGGGTAACAGATAACGCAACGGATTTTGCACTGGATGGAGATGGTTTCTTTGCAATCGCCTATACGGATAAAGCAGGAAACACATCTGTAAAGTACAGCAGGGATGGAGCCTTTGTGGTAAATACAGCAGGTTATCTTGTCACAAAAGACGGCGACTATGTATTAAATCAGAATGGAGCCATGAATGCGGATGCAGGAGCACGTATTCAGGTGGATCCGAATGTACCGATCACGGTGGATGAAAAAGGTAACATTTTTCAGAATAACCAGCAGGTTGGCACGATCGGCGTTGTAGATATTGCAGATTATAATTATCTGGCAAAATACGGCGAGAATATGTATGACCTGGTAAATGGCGGTGCCCGTCAGGCATCCACTGCGAAAGTAACGCAGGGATGTATCGAATCATCCAATATCAATGTTGTTTCGGAGATGGTCAATATGATCACGATATCGAGAGCCTTTCAGGCTGGACAGAAGGTGATCAACGCTGTGGATGAAACATTAGACAAAGCGGTAAACCAGGTGGGAAGGGTATAAGCAGGAGGTAAACTGGAATTATGATGAGAGCTCTTTATACTGCGGCAACCGGTATGATTGCACAGCAGTCAAACGTGGATAATATTTCAAATAACCTTTCAAATGTCAATACAGTCGGATATAAACAGGAGAAGATGGAGTTTAAGTCTCTGCTTTACCAGACAATCCAGACGCGTACAACCAGTGCAAATGGCGAGGAAAAGCCGATCTCTGCACAGGTAGGACTTGGTACCAGAGTGGCATCCAACACCTCTATTTATACACAGGGGTCACTGATGGCAAGTGAGAATGCAACTGATTTTGCAATCAGCGGTGATGGATTTTTTGCAGTGCGCGGAGCAGACGGAAAAACTTATTATACCAGAGCCGGAGATTTTGTATGGTCTGTCAATGCAGGCGGTACATTAACTCTTTGCACGAATGAGGGATACCCGGTTTTAGATTCCAACAATCAGCCGATCAATCTTCCGGCAGGTATCAGTGCAGAGAAAGTGATCGTCAGCGAAAATGGAAAAATGGGATATACCAATGCAGCCGGCACATATGTGGATATGAACCAGACGATTGGATTATTCCAGTTTAATAATCCAAGCGGACTTGAAAAAACAGGAACCAATCTTCTTGCAGTGACACCGGCATCCGGTAATGCAATGAACGAGTCTACAACTGCAAATCTTACTAAGAGCAAAGTTTTACAGAAATACCTGGAAGGTTCTAATGTTCAGGTCGCAGATGAGATGGTAAACCTGATCATTGCACAGCGTGCATATCAGCTCAACTCAAAGGCAATCACAACATCGGACGAGATGCTTGAGCAGGCAAACAATCTGAAACGTTAAGATTAGACAGCGGATGTAGGAAAGGAAAAACAATATGATTTCCATGGACAGCATTTCATCATTGATCGATACAAGCAAAAATACAGCAGCTGCAAATCAGGCAAGTTCCCTGCAGAGTTCCTTAAACAGTATTTCTTCGGATTCTTCCGAGGACGAACTGATGCAGGTTTGTAAAGATTTTGAATCATATTTTGTGGAAGAAGTTTTAAAAGAAATTAAAGAGAGCCTGACAAGTGAGGATGATGAGGAGGATTCTTCCACATCAACACTGAAAGATTATTATATGGACAATGTTATCGAACTGGTTGCAGACCAGGTTGTAGATGAGGTTGGAACCAATTTTACGCAGCAGCTCTATGAGCAGATGAAACGTAATTATAATATAGAATAAGTTTGCGCAGATAAAATGTCGTAAAATCGGCGCAGCAGAAGTAAAGTGTGCAGATAAGTACATAATTGAAACAGTATGCAAAAATCGGTGCAGTTTTAACGGGAAAATGAACGATGGGTTCAAAAATCCCGTTAGACTGCATTTTTTATTCATGGCAATAGCTCGCTCACAAAGCGTTTATTTTATTGCTTTCGCAGCAGAAAACAGAATTCTGGAATGGAGAAAACAGTGGAAAGTCTTGCAGGATATGTGGAACACATTATATATCGGAATGCGGATAATGGATATACCGTGTTAAATCTGGTGAGCGGGGAGGATGAAATCACCTGTGTGGGGATATTTTCGGCAATTGTAGAGGGAGAAAATATTGAGGCACAGGGGGAGTACACGGAACATCCGACCTATGGGCAGCAGTTTAAAGTAACAAGTTTTGAGGAGAAAGCACCTGAAGATGAGGAGGCAATAGAGCGGTATCTTGGTTCCGGTGCAATCAAGGGAATCGGGCTTGCCATGGCGGCAAGAATTGTCAGGCGTTTTAAGGAGGATACCTTCCGGATCATAGAGGAAGAACCGGAACGTCTCGCTGAGATCAAAGGGATCAGTAACCGCAAAGCAATGGAGATTGCCAGCCAGGTCAACGAAAAGAGGGATCTGCGGCAGGCGATGATCTTTTTGCAGCAGTATGGAATCACGATGAATTTAGCGGTCAAGGTATATCAGGCATACGGACAGGATGTTTATGGTATCATCCGGGAAAATCCGTACCGGCTGGCGGACGATATTGATGGAGTCGGATTCCGGACGGCGGATGAGATCGCGGCGCGGGTTGGTATCCGGATGGACTCTGATTTCCGTGTGCGAAGCGGAATCCTGTATACACTGCTTCAGGCAAGTGGGGAGGGACATACCTATCTGCCGGAGACAGAGCTGACACCGCGTGCATCAAAATTATTGAATGTTACGGCAGAACAGGTGGAAAAGCAGTACATGGATCTTGCCATTGAAAGGAAGATCATCTTAAAACAGATGGAAGATCAGACACAGATCTATGCAGCGTCATTTTATTATATGGAAGCAAACACGGCGACGATGTTAAAACGGCTCAATGTAAGTTATGATGTGTCAGATGCGGAGATTGAACAGCGAATCCGGGGGATCGAAAAGAAAAGCGGCATGACGTTGGATGAACATCAGGTAACGGCGGTCAAAGAGGCAGTGCGGAATGGTCTGCTTGTGATCACGGGGGGGCCTGGAACCGGAAAGACGACCACGATTAATACGATCATCCGCTATTTTGAACTGGAGGGCTTGGAAATCTTTTTGGCAGCTCCGACAGGGCGTGCAGCAAAGCGCATGAGTGAGACAACGGGATTTGAGGCGCGGACAGTTCACCGTATGTTAGAGCTGAATGGGGGAGCCGAGGGAAGCGGTGGATTTGAAAGGGATGAAAGTAATCCACTCGAAGCGGATGTGATCATTGTAGATGAGATGTCGATGGTGGATATCTCACTGATGTATTCTCTGCTCAAAGCAATCTCTGTGGGAACGAGGCTGATTCTTGTCGGGGATGTCAATCAGCTTCCGAGTGTCGGACCGGGAAGTGTACTCCGTGATATTATCCAATCACATGCCTGCAATGTAGTTATGCTGACCAAAATCTTCCGTCAGGCATCCACCAGTGATATTATTGTCAATGCGCATAAGATCAATCATGGAGAAGAAGTGATATTAGATAATAAGAGCATGGATTTCTTTTTCCTGAAACGGTATGACGCAGATGTGATCATCAATGTGGTGCTGCAGCTCATTAAGCAGAAACTGCCGAAGTTTGTGGATGCGACGCCTTATGATATCCAGGTACTGACACCGATGCGCAAGGGACTGCTTGGCGTAGAGCGCCTGAATGGGATTTTGCAGCGATATATGAATCCGCCTGCCAATGATAAAGTGGAGAAAGAATATGGCAGCACTGTGTTCCGTGAGGGGGATAAAGTTATGCAGACAAAGAATAACTACCAGCTCGCGTGGGAAATCCGTACAAAATTTGGACTCACTGTGGATAAAGGCCTTGGAATTTTCAATGGAGATATGGGAATCATAAGACAGATCAATGATTTCGCAGAACAGATGATCATAGAGTTTGATGAAGGGAGAATGGTAGAGTACCCCTATAAACTTCTGGATGAACTTGAGCTTGCCTATGCGATCACGATCCATAAATCACAGGGAAGTGAGTATCCGGCGGTCGTCATTCCGCTGCTTGGCGGTCCGATGATGTTAATGAACCGGAATCTATTGTATACTGCCGTCACGCGTGCAAGAAAATGTGTGACGTTAGTCGGCAATGAAGTGACCTTCCAGCAGATGATTCGGAATACCTCACAGCAGAAAAGGTACAGCGGACTCTGCGACCGCTTAAAAGAAAATTAAATAAAATAATAAGAAGCTGCCATGCAGGGCAACCGGTAATGAAAATCATTAACACCGGCTCACTTGTACGGCAGCTTTTAATTTATGACAATAGAATGTTCGCAGAGTGTGCATTCTATTGTTATTGGTAATTTTAAAATCCTGTTGTGCTTTAGCAGATCTGCATATCAGGATAACAGTGCTTTATCATTGGCGAATTCTTCGCCGCTGACCTTTTCAAACTGATGAAGTAGATCTTCGACGGTCAGTTTCTTTTTCTCTTCTCCGGAGATATTTAAGATCACTTTTCCTTCGTGCATCATGATCAGGCGGTTACCGTGCACGATGGCATCCTTCATATTGTGTGTGACCATCATGGCGGTCAGATGATTTTCTGCGATGATCTTATCAGAAATCTCAAGCACTTTTGCGGCAGTTTTCGGATCAAGTGCTGCAGTGTGTTCGTCTAACAGCAAAAGTTTTGGTTTTTTGATCGACGCCATTAAAAGTGTGATCGCCTGCCGCTGTCCGCCGGAGAGCAGACCGACTTTACTGGTGAGACGGTCTTCCAGTCCGAGATCTAAGGTTTTTAACATTTCGCGGTAGGTATCGCGTTCCTGATGGGTGATTCCCCACGAAAGTCCCCGCTTTTCACCACGTCTTGCTGCAATCGCCATGTTTTCTTCGATCGACATGGTGGTTGCGGTTCCGGTCATCGGATCCTGAAATACACGTCCGAGGTATTTGGCACGTTTGTGCTCGGATAATTTTGTGACATCGTCTCCACCGATATAAATTTTCCCGGAATCAATTGGCCATACACCTGCGATGGCGTTTAACGTGGTTGATTTTCCGGCACCGTTTCCACCGATCACGGTAACAAAATCGCCCTCGTTTAAAGTCAGATTGACACCATTTAAAGCAATTTTTTCGTTGATGGTTCCGGGATTAAAAGTTTTGTGGATATTGTCGAGTTTTAACATTTCAGCCATTGACGGACACCCCTTTCCTGCCGTATTTGGATTTGAGATACGGGAATGCAAGGAAAATCGCAACGACGATGGCAGAAAACAGTTTTAGATCATCAGACGGCAGTTTCAGCCATAATACGATATTCATTACAATATAGTAGATGATCGCGCCGCCGATCACGGAAAACATGGTATATGCAAAAGCAAAATGTTTTCCGGCACATAACTTCCCGAAAAGTACCTCACCGATGATGACAGCGGCAAGACCGATGACGATGGCACCACGTCCCATGTTGACATCTGCGGCACCCTGATACTGTGCGTAGAGTCCTCCGGAAAGACCGACAAGACCGTTTGAGATCATCAGCGCAACGACCGTGTGGAAATCAGTGTTGATACCCTGTGCGCGGGACATCTGCCGGTTACATCCGGTTGCGCGGATGGCATGTCCCTGCTCGGTTCCGAAATACCAGTATAAAAGGGCAACGACCGCCACGCAGAAAAGAACACATGTCACAAACAGCCGGACTTTGGTAGCGGAAGAATCCGAGATGTAACGCAGGGAAACAACTAACGGATACTTGTCAACACTGACAGCCTGATTCGAACTTCCCATAATATTTAAGTTGATGGAATAGAGTGAAATCTGTGTCAGGATACTTGCAAGGATTCCGGGAATACCAAGTGCAGTATGCAGAATTCCGGTGATAAAACCGGCTGCCATACCTGCTAAAAATGCAAAAATAAGTGCTGCCCATGGATGCATGCCGGAACGGATCAGTATAACGGCAACTGCACCGCCGGTTGCAAGAGAACCGTCAACGGTAAGATCGGCAAAATCTAAAAGTCTGTATGTAATATATACACCCAGTGCCATCAACCCCCAGACCAGCCCCTGCGCAAAGGCGCCGGGCATGGAACGGAAGAGAGCCATCGGGTCTAAGGACATAAGTATTGTCATAGAAAAACCCCTTATCAAAAATATTTTTTATTCGGCAGCGATGGCAGTATAGTCATCAGGAACTGTGATGCCAAGCTGTGAACAGATATCAGCATTGTATTCTTTGGTAACATTCTCTGCATACTGTACATCCATGGTCGAGATGTCAGCACCGTTTACTAAAACGTCGTATGCCATTTTGCCTGCTGTATAACCGATATCATAGTAGCTGATGGAAAGTGTGGCTACACCACAGCCGGAACAGATACCTTCCTCACCGGCGATGATCGGAACACCTGCCGGAAGAGCAATATTGTTGATGGATTCAGTATTGCCTGCCATGGTATTGTCAGTCGGAATATAGAGGACATCACATTCACTGACGGCACTCTGTACAACAGAAGCGATGTCGTTGGAATCTGATACGGTATATTCTTTATAGGAAATACTGTCTTCATCGAGAGCTTTTTCAAATTCGGATGCCTGGTATGCAGAGTTTGGTTCTGCGGAGCAGTAGAGAATGCCGACATTTTTTGCATCCGGGAACAATTCGACAAGCATGTCTTCCTGCTGGTCAATCGGAGCAAGATCTGCAGTTCCGGATACGTTTGTACCGGTAGAGCCGGTCCAGTTGTCAATGTCAAGTGCTGTTGCATAGTCGGTAACGGAAGTACCGATCACCGGGATCGTGCTGGTTGCTGCAGCTGCACACTGCAGAGCAGTCGTTGCATTTGCTAAGATCAGGTCATAATTGTTAGCAACGAAACCGTTGCTGATGGTTGCGCAGTTTGCCTGCTCGCCCTGGGCATTCTGAAGATCAAAGGTAACATTGCCAGAACCAAGTAATTCAGTCAGTGCATCTTCAAATCCCTGGGTTGCCTGATCAAGAGCAGGATGCTCTAACTGCTGGCAAATACCGATCGTATATTTTTTGCCATCGGAAGAGGTGCCTGCACCACTTTCAGTGGCCGCTGCATCCGAAGCCTGTGCTGCATCGGAAGCTGCTGCATCCGAAGCCTGTGCTGCATCGGAAGCTGCTGCATCCGTGGTACTGCTGGTGTTTGCTGTACTGTTTCCACATGCTGCAAGTGATGCAGCCATGGCTGCTGTCATTACGACAGATAAGATTTTTTTGTAGTTTTTCATAGAATTCTCCATTCCTGCCCGTTTTTCAGGGCATCATAAGTTTGTGCCGGGGCACACATCTTGTGTGTGAAAAATTTTATTTTTCACATTGCTGTCCTTTAGGACTTTAAAGTGCTATCGCTTTTAATAAACAAATTATAAAGACCTAAATGGGATTCGTCAACATTATAGTAAGAAAAAATTAAGAAAAACTTTATGGTATGTATTTGGCAAAAATGATATTCTTTGCAGGGAGAGATCCGGAAAGGATCTTATGAAAATCAGAAAAAATGACATTTTCCTATATGGAAGAAAAATGTTATTTCAGATGCTTGAAATCCTTTATCCACGAAGATGTGCAGTCTGTGATGAAATTGAAGTGACAGGAAAGGGTATTTGTCCGCTATGTAAAGACAAGGTGCATGTGGCAGGAGAACCGGCATGTAAAAAATGCGGGAAACCGTTTGTGGATGAGAGAAAGGAATTTTGCACCGACTGTGGAAAAAAGCATCATGTATACACACAGGGAAAGGCAGTGTTTGTTTATGAGGGTGGTATAAGAAATTCAATGTACCGCTTTAAATATGGAAATAAAAGAGAATATGCAGAGTTTTATGCGAATGCAGCATTGGAAAAATATGGAGTGTGGCTGAACAAAATAAAAGCAGAAGTGCTGATTCCCATTCCAATGTATTCCCGGAAGAAGCGACTGCGCGGATACAATCAGGCCGAAGTATTTGCGCGGGAACTTGGAAGAAAAGCAGGGATTTTAGTGGATGAGCACCTGGTCAGAAGAGTGAGAAATACAATTCCTCAAAAAGAGTTAAATGAATCACAACGACACAGAAATTTAAAAAATGCTTTCCAATTGACAGCAGATATAGTAGAATATAAGAGAGTCGTGCTTGTGGATGATATCTATACGACAGGGAGTACGATGGATGAAGTATCAAAAGTCCTGAAAGCGTCAGGAGTGGAAAACATATATTATATCTGTATCAGTATCGGAGAAGGGTATTGACAGAATGACAGGAGGTCATGCCAATATGGAAGTGAAGAATTGCAAGGAATGTGGACGTTTATTTAATTATATGGGTGGTGCACCATTGTGTGATGGATGCAGAAAAAAACTTGAACAAAAGTTTCAGGAAGTAAAACAATATCTGGCTGTCTCTTATACACATCTCCGAGCCCACGAGACGTAGAGGAATCTCG
>ERZ1026986.917-NODE-917-length-9688-cov-7.806498_pt1 | contig 9688 bp, 7 predicted proteins | sample MGYA00519455_ERZ1026986 | MGnify/ENA primary metagenome ERZ1026986 (study PRJEB26926, sample SAMN06164548) | human gut metagenome | biome: ENVO:00009003; feature: ENVO:2100002; material: ENVO:00002003 | host: Homo sapiens | place: USA | collected 2012 ...
TTTCTCATTATTTTACTGTTTTACACTTGACAACCACAAAAACCTGCCCTATAATCTCATTTTTGACAGTTGATTAGTTAATAAAGTGCCACAATCCCTGTAAATACAAGGGGTGCGGCACTTTTATCTGCATACACGAAATATAGTAATGTTTTATCTCCGCTTACTTTTTTTCTGAATTCCTTTCATTTTCCGTTTTGTTATGAATTGATAGTCCGTTCTGAATCCGCAGGTTTCATGGAGATCATCAGTGATTTCCTGACGTTCATATACCGGCATGAAGCCCTGTTCTTCTATATCCGTAAATTTTATGTCTTTTAAAGTGTGAAGTAATTGTTCTGTGGTATAAGTCCCTTTCAAGGAGCGGTTTAATAACCGGAAATGTAACAGAGCAAGAAAGCAGGTGAGGAAATGAGCTTTAATCCGATCTTCACGGTTTAAGTAAACGGGTCTGGCTTCAAAGTCTGTTTTCATAGTTCTGAAACAGTCTTCAATCTGCCATCTTCCTTCACTGACTTTTAAGATATCTGCAACGTCATCATCAAGCAGGTCTGTACATACCGCATAAAGTCCGTCATACATTTCTTCTTCAGCAATCTTATCCGTATCGAGATAATAGTGGATCTTAGCTTTTTCTCCTTCGTTGGTTACAGCTACCTTATTTACAAATCTTGCAGGATCATTTGGATTTTTACGCTGTTTTTTTAGAGAGCCATTTGCAACCATTTTTTCTGCCCGACAGATCTGCTCCGCACGGATGGCTTTCTGATAAGCGGCATATTTAGGGGAGTAGGTTATGATTAATTTTTGATCCAGTTTTTTTGTTGTCAATGGTTCGTCTTTATAATAAAGCTGGTTCTTGTCATCATCTGTCAGTTTTGTGAGATCAACAGGTTTATCATCTGAGAGACGTTTGAAGCCAGTTTTCTTTAAAGCCCATGCCCGGTCTTCAGCAGGCAGCTTTTTGATGGACTGAGTGACAATAAATGCCCTCTGTCCCATGTGATTAAGAACACGGTTATCCTCAGAAGCAAGTCCGGCGTCACTACAATAGATAAACTTATCACAGCCGAATTGTTGGAGAATCTTTGTTTCTAAAGGTTTTAAGGATTTCTGCTCATTTTGGTTTCCAGGAAAGAGTGAGAAAGCCAAAGGTATTCCGTCACCATCTGTAAAGAGTCCCATTTGAATAATGGGATTCGGACGGTGCTCTTTGCTTTTTCCGTATTTTTTATCTCCATCTTCCTGTTCGATTTCAAAGTAGTAGTTTGTGCAATCATAATAAAGGATCCGATCCATTCTGTCACCAAGAAAAAAGCTGTTTTTATAAACTTCTGATTGAATAAAATCCATTTCAGAAGCAAGAACAGAAAGAGCTCGGTAAACATCATGAAGTTCATAAGTTGGAGGCTCAAGGAACTGTTTTGCTGCTCGGAAGGAAGAACTTTTGCTGGAAGGTTCCAGAACCCTTGTATAAATTAAATCAGATAAAATAGCATTAAGATCATACTCGAATTTATGTCGGCTTTTGATTTTTCGGCAGACAGAATCGAGCTTAAGTCCATAGTAAATAGACTGAAGAAAAAGATATCCGCCAGAAAAAAGTTTCTGCTTATTATAGTCCATGAGTCTGTTGGAATGAAATGGAATCATGACAGTAGCATCCTCTTTTTCACTTTTATATTTCAGTGTTTCAAGACGAGCCTGTTCATTTGCCCATTCAACAACTCCGTCACGATCCGTGTGGAGCTGCGCCGATAATTCAGCTAACGTACCTAATTTTCGGATGGTTTTGGAAGTACTTTTCCCATTGGCATTTGTATAGGACTGAGTGATGTAAAAGGACTCAGAATTTTTTGATTTTGATGTTGTTATACGCACAATAATCACCTCTGTCACTATTATACCACATATCACCAAATATTACTATATAATAAAAATAAAAATTTGACAAAAAAATAAGCCTATTTCAAGGCTTTGTGGTACTTTTTTGGATTTCAATGTGTCAAACTCCCGTGCTTCCTTTTTCGCCTGCTCTGCTTCCGCTTCATCCGTAAAAACAAAACCGTTTATCTTTACTTTTTTCTTTTCGGACATGATTATTCCTCTTATTTTTCTTATTATCGTGATATGTCTTTTGTCATTCTGATTTTAATAATGTCAGAATCAAATAACGGTTCCAACATTATTTTCATTATAAAAAAATGTGAAAAGAAATGCAATGCGTATTGTATTGTAATTTCTATATAGTATAATCGGCTTAGGAAATCAATTCTGGAGGTTTTTTATGAACAAAAATAATTTTGCACCGCTGCCGCCTATGGGTTGGAACAGCTACGATTACTATGACACCACGGTGACAGAAGATGCCGTGAAAGCAAATGCAGATTACATGGCTGCACATTTAAAGGAGTTTGGATGGGAATATATCGTCGTTGATATCGAATGGTACGCGATCGGTGCCGGTTCCATGCGCGATCAGTTCCAGTATATCCCGTTTGCGGATGTTGCCATGGATGAATTTTCAAGACTGCAGCCGGATCCGGCACGTTTTCCATCTTCTGCGGACGGAACCGGTTTTACCCACCTTGCTGACTATATTCACAGTCTCGGTTTAAAATTCGGTATCCATATCATGCGCGGAATCCCAAGAACTGCTGCGCATAACCATTGTATGATCAAGGGCAGCAACGTGACTGCCGATATGGTCGCAAATCCTTCCTCCATCTGTGGATGGAACCCGGATATGTACGGTGTCCGCGATACGGAGGCAGGACAGGCTTACTATGATTCCCTGATGGAACTTTATACTTCCTGGGGTGTTGATTTCATCAAGTGCGATGATATCTGTAATACCAATATCTATCCGGCCAATCCTTATTCTGCACGCCATGAGATAGAAATGCTCGCAAAGGCGATCGCACGCTGTGGCAGGCCGATCGTTTTATCCCTTTCTCCGGGACCTGCACTGATCGAACACGCATGGCACTATGAGACTTATGCAAATATGTGGCGTATCACCGATGATTTCTGGGATAAATGGGATCTGTTAAAAGATATGTTCCACCGCTGTGAGCTCTGGCAGAACCATGTGGCAAAAGGATGTTACCCGGACTGCGATATGCTTCCGCTCGGCTGGCTTGGAAAAGGATTCGGTCATGAATGGTACACTAATTTTACACCGGAGGAACAGCATACCATGTTAACGCTCTGGTGTCTCTTCGGTTCCCCTCTGATGCTTGGCTGTGAACTGACAAAGTTAGATGACGCCACACTTGCCCTTCTTACTAACCGCGATGTGCTGTCCATGTTAACCCCGGACTGCAAGCCGCATCAGGTATGTCTTGACGATGAAAAAGCCATCTGGTGTGCACACAATGCAGTTACCGGTGAACACTTTGCCGCCTTCTTCAACCTATCGGATGAGACACAGACGATCCACTGTGACATCGAAACGCTCCATGTCGGCGATGAACCCTGTGCCCACAAAGATGCCAGCCTGACGGAACTTTGGAGCAAAGAAAAAACATCCGTATCCGGCAGTGCCATTTCTGTCACACCGCCAGCACACGGATGTCTGGTATTTCGTGTAGAAAACTAGTCGGAAAGATCACTCCTCCGGCATCCAGACACGCATCTGGTTTTCTCCCCGGTTCGCCCACGCATAATAAGGAATTGCGGTCAGCGTCACATCTGTCCGCTTCGGGCGTTCCTCGGAGTAAAGTGCATCACTGCTCTCCATCCGGTATCCCGGCAGATGGATCAATACATTTCCTTCTAATACACCTTCCCTGCAAAGTTCTGTCTCCGCTTTGATCTCTCTTGGAATCCGTAGCGCCTGAATACATTCGCCATTGTCAACTCCCTCAAAACAGTAAACAACCGGACCACGCATCAGGGCGACACAGCCTTCATCTTCACGCACGTTTGTGTTTGCATAAATTTTGCGTACCGGAAGATCAAATGTAAGCTCAATCACATCATTTTCTCCCCAGTTTTGCTTCAGATAAAGATATCCGTCTTTTATGCAGGATGCTGCATCTGTCTTTTCTCCATTGACTGTCACGCAAAGTGTATCCATGCGGATATGGGACGGAATGTGGATTGCCAGTTCAAATGCGTCTTTCATCTTCGCCTTTACCTGATAGGTTACTTTTCCCTCCCACGGGTAACTGCTGTCTACCTTGACAACCGCTTTTTCAAAATCTGCTGTCTGTCCCAAAAAAAGATGGGAATAGAGTGTCGTATCACTCTCGCTCCACGCATAGGTGCCAAGTGAAGTCACAAGACGTACCAGGTTTGGAGGACAGCATGCGCAAGCATACCAGCCCGGACGGGTCGGCAGCACATGTTTGTAACCGAAGATCGTGCCGGAAGTTCCCGGATTGGTCTCAAGCGGATTGACATAGAAAAACTGTTTTCCGTCTAACTGGATACCACTGATGGTTCCATTGTAAAATTCCCGCTCCATAATATCCGCATAAATTCCAAGCGGCCTGATCTCCAACATTCTCTTCGCAAAAAATATCATTCCGATCGAAGCACAGGTCTCTGCATATGCCATATCGTTTGGCAGATCATAGTCAATCGTAAATGCCTCGCCCTCAACCGTAGAACCGATGCCGCCGGTGATGTACATTCTTTTCTTTACAATATTATCCCACAGAGTCTGACACGCCTCATAAAGTCTCTGATCTTTATCTTCCCCGGCAAGGTCTGCCATCGCCGTGTACATATAAACGGCACGCACACTGTGCCCAACCGCCTCTTTCTGCTCATAGATCGTTGCATGTGTCTGCGTGTATCTCTGATCTAACGGTTCTAAGCTATACTGTCCCCAATGCTGCCAGCCTCTTTTTTTCTTTTCCTCATAAAAATAATCCGGATTTTTTCCTCGTTCTTCCAGAAAATACCGTGCCATCTTTTTGTATTTTTCTTTTCCGGTTGCACGGTATAGTTTCATCAGTCCGATCTCCACTTCCTGATGTCCCGGTATTCCCGGCTCTTTGTCCTCTCCAAATCTGGAAATGATATGGTCAGCAAGACGCTCCACCACATGAAGCAGTTTGTCTTTTCCGGTTGTCTGATAGTAGGCGACTCCTGCCTCCATCATATGTCCGGCACAATAAAGTTCATGGCACTCCTGCAAATTCTGCCAGCGGTGTTCCGGTTCTTTTACAATAAAAAAGGTATCAAGATAGCCATCCGGCTGCTGTGCCTTTTCGATGATGTCAATGATCTCATCCGCACGCGCTTCCAACTCATTGTCCGGCTTTACCGCAAGCGAATAGGCGACACCCTCTAACCATTTTGCGACGTCACTGTCCTGAAAGACCATACCGTAAAATTCTCCTTCGCTTAAACCTGCGGCAATACGAAAATTTTCAATGGCATGGCTTTTTTCCACGCCTGGCACTTCATCATTTAATACTTTCTCCTGAAACGGAATGACGGTGTCTGTCATGCGGTGCTGCATGGCAGACCAGAATGGGTCGTGGATTTTTATCTGGTTGATGTTGATTTCACGAATATTTTTTGACATGATTTCTCCTTTAGTTTGTGGCTCCCGCTTTGTGCTTTACCACCTAACCCTTATACTCAAAATTAGGTATCTCTCCCCATCTCTCTTTAAAGTAATGCGCCGCCATTTTCGGTCTGCGCTCTCTCGTAAACAGTCCCTTTTTATTACCATCGACTCTCATGCATCCCTGCACAGTCGCAAAATCCGCAAAGTTCCAGACATGTTCCCCGATAAAGAATTTTCTCTTATCAAACTGCGCATTCTGTCTCTTATAAAATTCCACCTGGAATTCCTCCGAAAACATTTCCGGCACACACTCATGGATGCCGGCTACAGCATCGGCACCGTACTCGGTAATCATAACAGGTTTATTCTGTTTTTCCCAGAAATCCAGTTCCAGGTTCAGTCCATAGCAGGCAGCATCAAGATCTCCGGACAGGTTGTACCATCCATAGTAACGGTTAATGCAGACGACATCCATGCTTCTTGTGACAATGTCTTTTTCATAATTGTTCTGACAGCAGACTAAAGTGACTGGACGGTCAGACGGGTCTGTCTCATGTGCCAGCTCGTAGAGTGAATGCCAATACTCGTATGCTGACTCCGGGAAATTCTCCGTATCAGGTTCATTTCCAAGTGACCACATGACAACGCATGGATGGTTTTTGTCACGCGCGATCATGTCCTTAATGACCTGTTCATGGTGTTCACGGATAGGAAATGTCTCATAAGGATTGATTCCTGCTCCGGCACCGATCCCGACTGCCGGAACCTCGTCGATGATCACGATTCCTTCACGGTCGCACAGGCGGTACATTTCTTCCGCATATGGATAATGGCTGGTACGGAAAGAATTTGCATGCAGCCAGTGAATCAAATTGACATCTTTAACATCCAGACAGACATCCATACCCCGTCCATGAAATGCCGAATCCTCATGTTTTCCAAACCCTTTGAAATAAAACGGTTTTCCATTGATCAGAAACGAAGTCCCCTCCACGCGCACCGTACGCACGCCAAACGGCTCCTCATAATAATCATCACCGAACGTGACTGCTGCCGTATACAGATACGGTGTTCCCGGATATGGCTCCCACAGTTTTGCATCCGGTATCACGATCTCCCCGGAAGTGCCTTTTGCCTGTGCCACTTCATTTCCATTGGCATCTAAGATCTGCAGTACAACTTCCTGTCCATCTGTATCTGAAGTCTTAACCTGATAATTCACAATGCCATCTGTTCCACGGATATCTGTCACAAGCGTTACATCTTTGATATACGCCTTCGGTGTCGTATAAATTCTGACCGGACGGTTGATCCCTGCATAATTAAAGAAATCAAAATTAGGAAGATTCTGTGGTTTTCTCCAGCGTTTTGCAGCTTCAACTCCCGGCACTCCTGCATTGTCTGCTCCCATAAATGAGGTTCCCTCCTCATTTCCAACCGGAAGTGTGCTGTGATTAATGCGGTTATCCACAGCAACGACCAGTTCTGCACTCTCCCCTGCACATAATTTGTCAGTGATATCCACTTCAAATGGAAGAAATCCTCCTTTATGCTGTGTGAGCAATACCCCATTCAGATAAATTTTTGCAAAATGTGTTACTGCGTCAAAGCGAAGCACCAGTCTCTGTCCCTTGTAATAAGAAGGCACTGTAATATTTCTCCGGTAATACGCATAACCGTAATGATTCCGGTAAACAATATCATCTTTCTGATCATTGTAAGATGCCGGAACTGCGATTGGCTCCATCTGCTCCGGCAATGTCACCGCATCCCCCGGTTCCTCCGTTGTCCCAAGTGCAAAATCCCACACTCCGTTTAAATCAATGATCCCACGAATCTTATTTTCCTGTGGATATAACATGTTACCCCTCCATTTCTGCCTTAATTAATCTCTCATACTCTGCGTCACTTAATTCCAACACCCCGCCGTGTCTTTTTTTCGTCCTGCCAAGATCATATTTTTCTTTTTCCAAAATCGTGAAATCACCCGATGACAGATTTTCCGTGATCATCGGCAGATATCCTTTTCCCTCGGCAAACTGGTCTGCGATCACACACCAGCTCCTGCCATCCGGCAAAAGATAGCCCTCCGGGCCTTCCACGCCTTTTAATTTTTCAAAAACCGGACAGGCGATCCGCTTAAAATCCCCGCGGAGACTGTCTGCCTCCTCTAAGATCAGCCTGCTGTCGGTCTCATCCTTTGAGATCCGGTAATATTTTCCGTTACTCCTTAAAATCGTGGTATCGATCACATCCCGCTCACGTTCCACGTATAAAAATGTGTCCGAAAATGTGACAAAATCCTTTGTATAAGCGGCATAGATACGGTGTTTTGCAGTCTCTTCCCCATCACATTTTACTTTGGATGCAAAAAAGACTAAAAATGCCTGTTCTTCCTCGTCAAACACAGCCTCCGGCGCCCAGACACAGCCAGCCTCACGGATGCCGACTGTATGGGAACGCTCCTTTTCCCAGTGCACAAGATCTTCTGATTCCCAGATAATGATATCTCTGCTGCCGCGCTCCTGCGCTGCCTGCCAGCCTTCACCCTTTTCGATCCGAAGATCGGTTGCGATCAGATAATAACGTCCGTTCATCGGATTTTTTACCGGAAACGGATCGCGCACACCGCACTCACCGATATGTGAATACAGTACCGGTTTTCCATTGTTTAGATCCGTCCAGTGCAGTCCGTCCCGGCTCACGGAAAAATAGATCTGCTCGCCGTCCTTCTGTTCCCCGGTAAAATGTACAAATAAATATCCTGCCATACCCTGCTCCATTCATATTACTTGATTTTTATTTTCGTGGACACTCAGCCAATATCCGGCTCATCCTTCAACACGATCGTATCGCGGGTCTTTCCCTCCGTCTCAAATACGATGATCTCGTTTTCGCCCTTTTTCAGCAGCGGCGCCGGGATATAGAGTCTTTTCTGTGGTCCGATCTCCCAGAATCTTCCGATATTAAATCCGTTGACAAAGACACAGCCCTTTCCCCATCCCTCAAAATCCAGGAATGTATCTGCCGTCTCATCGATATCCACCGTGAAACGGTAAAAACCCGGCAGTCCTTCTTTGTATTCTTTGGAAAAGTCAACTTTTTCGATATTGTCGAGCGGCAGCGTGTACTGTTTCCAGTGGTTATGCATATGTCCGTTGACCTGCACGCACTGACCGATGCCTTTTCTCTGGTGCTCCATGCGCGGTCCGAAATTGACACGCCCCATATTTTCCATCAGGATATCAAAATCAGCTCCCCTTTCAAACGTGACATCCAGCTCTTTTTCTTTTAAAAGTTCCAGATCGTAAAGTGTTGTGACCGGTTTTTGATCCACAAAAATATTGGCACGGTCGTTTGCCTCCCACAGGCGGAGTTTTTCGAGTTTCTCCTCCGTATCTAATGTGGAATGATATAAAATATAGCCGTAATTCTGCCCCAGTTTTTCCATGCTCTGCGGAAAACTGCTCTCCACCGGAGCACTGAGGTCATCCAGCACTGAAAACAGGCTTACCTTTTCTTTTACTGGCAGTGTTCCATATGCCTTTCTTTTGATCTCGGTCGTAAATGTAACTTCCGGTATCTCTCTGTATTTTGCAATGACGTCGCGGTATCTGCGGTATTTTTCCGTGATCTGTCCGTCCTCCGTCAATAGCGCATCATAATCATACGACGTCACATCCGGGGTCAGCTCATCATAGTAGTTCGAGCCGTTCATAAATCCAAAATTCGTACCGCCCTCAAACATGTAAATATTGACATGACCAAGTTCTAACATTTTGTCGAGGTCCTTGACGCTCTCCTCCAGATTGCCGGTCATATGACCGCCATTTCCCCAGTGATCGAACCAGCCTACCCAGAACTCCGTACACATGAGTGGTCCGCCATCCGTATATTTTTTCAGGACTTCAAAGCGCTCCTCGGTCTTAGATCCAAAATTTCCGGTCGGCAGCGCGCCTTCTAAATGACCCCCGTTTAAGTTTTCTTCAAACGGTCCGTCCGAGGTAACAAGCGGGACAACGACACCGCCTTTTTGCATTTTATCTCTCATTGCAAGCAGATATTCCCTGTCGTTTGCATAATATCCGTATTCATTTTCGACCTGCATCAAAACTGTCTCTTATACACATCTGACGCTGCCGACGATATGCAGTGTGTAGA